>Ga0209610_1000056_pt1 | contig 52306 bp, 33 predicted proteins | sample LakKivw275mmetaG_FD_184137 | JGI IMG/M metagenome (GOLD analysis project Ga0209610, IMG submission 184137) | Anoxic lake water microbial communities from Lake Kivu, Rwanda to study Microbial Dark Matter (Phase II) - Lake Kivu water 275m metaG... | ecosystem: Environmental > Aquatic > Freshwater...
AAAATGTAGCAGAATACGACAATTAGATTTCGGATATAAGTAAAGAGAATTGTATTTAAAATTATATTCGTTATTTTGTTAATATCTGGAGAAATAGCGACGATACTTTTACAATATGAAACCATTTAAAAGGTGTTTACAGAATGTTAATAAATAAATATTTTAATTGTTAAATGGTAATCAATGGAGAGATGTCTTTGTATGGTGAGTATTAATACACATAACAAACGCACTTATCAACAGTTTAGTTAACAGGTTTTAATTCAACGTAAATATTCTTCTTCAACTCGGTTAGCCAGTCCTGGTAAAGCAAATTCTTTTTAAATTCAAGAGCGTATTTTTCAAGTGTTGACCAAGTGTCATCGTATACATTATTTAGTTTAAGGATATAAAAACCGGTTTCGGTATTAGTAATATCACTCAAATTTCCAACTTTCAGGGTATCCAGAACTGATGCAAAAATTTCATTTTGGATTTGATTTTTTGGAATACGCCGGATGCGTCCAAGGCTGACTTTAGCATCCTGCTCATCACTGTATTTTACCACTGCACTATCGAATGTAATTTCGTTGTTGATTAGTAAAGACCGAACCATTTCGATGCGCTGACGAGCCTCATCAATGTTGGTTTCTGAAGTCTTTATCATTAGCAGAATATGGCGGACATTGATACTTTCACCTTTTCTATCAATCAATTGAATTATATGCAATCCAAATTCAGTCTGCACGATATCGCTGATTTCTCCCGTTTGAAGGGCAAAAGCGGCCTCTTCAAAACTTTTAATAAATGCCCCGCGTTTTATATAACCAAGGTCACCGCCGAACTCGGCACTTGACCTGTCTTCAGAGTATTCGCGGGCCAAATTAGCAAAGTCCGCCCCGTTTTTAATCAGGGAAAGCAATGAATCAGCCAGTTTCCTGACATTATTCATTTCGGCTTCGCCGGGCTTGATTTTAACAAAGATACTGCTGAAATCAAGTGATGGCGGAATTGGAGGCAGACTGTCTTTATAGGTGTTGTAAAACAGTTCGACTTCCTTGCGCGAGACAGAGGTTTTGGCAAATTTTTCTGAGCGCAATTTTTCGACAGTCATACTGTTCTTCATAATGGGCCGATAATCCTTTTTGACTTTGCCAATTGGACCACCCAAATAAGATTCGGCGTTTTCCTGAGAGCCGGCCTGCTGGATCAGAGCATCGATGCGTTGATTGAGAGCATTCTCAACATCGCGATCTTTGACGGTGACAGTTTCTATCATGGCTTGTTCAAGCAGGATATTTTCATCCACCAACGAATTGAGCACAGACCGTTTAAGAGCGTTGTAATTGGCAGTGTCCCGGTTAGGATTGATACCCATTTGCGAGGCCGTCATTCTGGCAACCTGTTCAACCTCGCTAAATAAAACGATATTGTTGCCGACTATTGCAGCAATACCGTCAATGATACTCTGAGCGGATAAAAACGAAAGAGAAATTGTCAAAAGCAGAACAGTAATTTTTTTCATCGGCTACTCAAAAAATTGGCGATATTTTCATCGCGGATCTCAAAATCGGCGTTATTTACCAGACTGTCAACGAGCTGGTTGTAGTTTTTCTGAATTTTTACCTGGGTCAATGTTTGCAGGATTTCGTCCCTGACCATGTCAATGGAACGCAAGGAACCGGCTTGGTAGCGTTCAAGAACTTCGATTATGTGGTATCCGTAAGAAGAGGCAATCGGGCCGATCAATACCCGCGGACCGGCCTCGAAGACATTTTGATCTATTTCACCAAGAGACTCCCCCCGCCGGATGATTTTGGACTCAAAATTATACTTTTTTATTAATGCATCAAGCTCGCCCTTTTTCCGATTTTGGAGGGCGGTTTTAATCGCCATAGCGTCATTGAAATCCTGAACCAACACATGGGTGATTTTCGCCTCATCGCGGTCGCGAATGAAACTGTTTTTATTTTTCAAATAGTAGTCGCGGATTTCACTTTCGCTGATCGTGACATTGGTCTGCAGGTAATAACGCGTAAAGGCATCGATGGTCAGATCGCGATAAAAGTCTGCGACCTTAGCCTTGATGTTTTCTTCTCGTTCAAAATGGTACTGTTTGGCTTTCTGAAAAAGAATTTCACGAGTTACCCAGGCTGAAACAACTGAATTGATATAATTTTTAGAAAGTTTATTGCTTAGCCCCTCGTCAGGCAGCATTTGCGAGAGTTTTTCCCTGGTCAGATATGCGGGCCCAACCCGGGCAATATACTGATCCTTGTCTTTGGAGCACCAACTCAGGATGAATGAAATTATTAGTGCGAAATATAGCCTTTTCATCGAACGACTCTTTTTATTTAATGATTTTTGAGAGATTTTGATAATAAATTATAAAAGTAAAGCGATTTGATAACGATTTTTCCAAAGAATCCTGTAAAAAGTTTAACCGACTTTCGGTGTAATCGTTGATCACTTCCGGTTTAACGGCGCTGAAAGATTTTGGTTCAGGACGTTGTTTGCGAAATACCTTGATAATCGAATAACCATTACCCGATCGAATCAATCTGGGATGTACGGTACCAGGTTCGAGTTGCTGGGCTATTTTTCCAATTTCACCGTACTGATCAGGAGCAAGGTAGCCGATATAACCGGCCAGAGACTTATCGCGATTACGTTCGGTGTGTTTTTTTGCCAGATCAGAAAAATTAGCTCCATGCAGAAGCTGGTTTAAAACCAATGTCGCTGTAATGCTGTCAGAGATGAAAATCTCCTGCACCTCGGCTCGTCCTGGCGAAGCGTAACGGCTAAAAGCGTGTTGATCATAAAAGGCCTTCAGGGAGTCGTCATTTAATGTGATCTTTCCCATGAACTCGTTCTGTTTGAAATGATTTAACAGCAGGTTTTCGGTATACGAGCGCAAGTCATCCTTTAGCTGGCGATCCCGAAGCAGACCCATACGCCGCGCCTGTCGTGAAAAAATGTCTTCGATTATCACAGTATTAACAATATTCGCCATCATTGGAAGACCAATTCTTCCAGGGGGCAGGTCTATCCGTCGGGACTCCAAGACCTTAATTAACCAAGCCTTATCATACTTGGTTGATTTAGCCTTAGCCAGTACCGGGGCAAAGTCGAACGACCGTAGGACCGCAATTGGGTCATCACCGCCATTATCACGAACCCGCCGAATATAGTTATCGTTATAAATTGAGGTGAGACTATCAATTGCCTGACGGTCAAGGACGAGTTTGTTTTGGTTGGCGGTCGACCGCATAAGGGAATCAAAACGGGACGCAAAAAGATGGCGGTTTGCGGTAAGAGCTTTCTGATACAACCGTGAACGTTCCTTGGAATACGGATGCGACAAGCGATATTCTTGGCTCAGGAATCGGTAGCGCTCTCGTAAATAGTTCTCGGTTATTATAGAGTCAATGATCATTTTGTGCAGAAAGCGTTCGATCAAAGCGTTCGTTTTAAAAGCATTGACCTGTTCACGGATGTATTTAGTCTTATGCAATCCCTGACGGTAAGCCGAGTAGAGGAATAACTGGTTTTGGGCAAAATCTTCTAAGCGGGCCCTCATATCTGATGCGGACAGGGTCGCAATTTCTTCCGGTGAAAGCGTGCGGCAGAAAGTGTCGGCATAAATAAGGCGACGACCGATTCTCACAAGAGGAACCCGATCAGAAACTCGCACCCACCCCACACAAATCAAGCCGCCAATCAACAGTAAGACGAATAAAAAGACTATTGACGCCCGGGGCCTTGACAAATTGATTTTGTATAAGAGGTTATTGATCATTTAGAGATTGAATCAACTGATTGATGAACCTGATTAGATCATCAAGCTTGAAATCCCGGCGCGCAATCAGGATTGCTTTAAGATGCTCGTGCTGTTTGAACTTAATCGCGTGACCAAAACGGCTGGCGGTCTGGCGAAGGTTCATTACTAAAAGATCGGGATTGTTCTGGGGGGCTTCCTCGCTCCAGGTGAAGGTCGCCTGATTAGACTCGATGCTTAAACGGGAAACGCCCAATCGCGTTCCCAGGACCCTGACCGCCGCAATCTCAAGCAACGCACTGGCCTCGTCGGGCAAACGGCCGAAAATGTCCACAAGCTCCTTTTCAATACGGGCAATGTCATCGAGATCGGTGACGGCAGAAACACGACGATAGTAGTCTAATCGTATAGAAGGCGATGGGACATAGTTGTCGGGCAGGAAAGACGGAAACGGGCAAACAACCTCGGTTTCCACAACGACCTTAGTGGGCTCCACCTCCATTCCCCCGATTTCCTCGCGTGTTTTTTCTAAAGCCTCCTGGAGGATTTTTACATACATATCATAACCAACAGCTTGTACGTTGCCACTCTGTTCGGTACCAAAAATATTGCCGACCCCCCGAATTTCTAAATCTTTCATGGCAATATTATAACCAGAGCCAAGAGCAGTGTACCTTTTGATGGTCTGGAGTTTGCGTAAAGCCTCCGGTTTGACTTTAGATGGGTTGGAGACAATCAGATAGGCATACGCCCGTCGCCCACCGCGGCCAACCCGACCACGCAACTGATACAATTGCGACAATCCATAGTGATGAGCATTGTTGATAAAAATCGTATTGACGTTGGCAATATCTATACCAGATTCGATGATTGTAGTCGTTACCAAAAGATCAATTTCACCATTGATGAAAGAGCGCATGATGGACTCGAGCTCTTCTTCCTTCATCTGGCCATGCGCAAAAGCCACGGAAATAGCCGGCAGCATCTCCTGAATCTTGGCGGCCATGGCCGCAATGGACTGGATGTCATTGTGCACAAAATAAACCTGCCCGCCGCGGTCAATTTCCCGCTGAATAGCATTGCGGATTAAATTTTTATCGAATAGGATTACTTCGGTAAAAATAGGTAGTCTTGATTTGGGAGGAGTGTTTACGACAGAGAAATCCCGCGCCCCGATCAGCGAAAAATGCAGTGATCTGGGAATGGGTGTCGCCGAAAGCGCAAGGACATCAATATTATGACGAAGGTCTTTTAGGCGTTCCTTCGCTTTAACACCAAAACGATGCTCTTCGTCAATAATCAGAAGCCCAAGATCTTTGAAGGTTATATCTCCCGACAATATGCGGTGGGTGCCGATAATAATATCAATATCGCCGGTGGCCAGTTCGGCTTTTATGCGGCGCTGTTCTTTCGCAGGAACAAAGCGCGATAACATGGCCACGCGGACAGGATAGTTTTTTAACCTGGAAGTGAAAGTGGCAAAGTGTTGGTCGGCAAGAATTGTCGTGGGAACCAGAACCGCTACTTGTTTGGATGCTGAGGCGACCTTGAAGGCGGCTCGGATCGCGACTTCAGTTTTTCCAAAACCAACATCCCCGCAGAGCAATCGGTCCATCGGACGGGAGCTTTCTAAATCACGCTTGATTTCATCGGTAGCCGTAATCTGATCGGGTGTCTCATCATAAACGAACTCCGCCTCGACGGCCATTTGAAGAGCGCCATCCGGGGGAAAGGGCGAACGATTGGAGCTAATCCTCCTCGCATACAGAGAAATCAGGCTTTTCGAAACATCTTCGAGTGCTTTGCGGGTGCGATGTTTGGTTTTTTCCCACTCAGTTGTACCCAACTTATACAGATGCGGTTGATAGCCCTCAGATGCGCGGTACTTGGTGACCAAGCGCAAATTATCGAGAGGAACAAAAACCCTGTCGCCGCCAAGATATTCGAGCGTGAGGCATTCGCGAATTGCACCAAAAGCTTTTATTTTAGTCAATCCCCCAAAGCGGCCAATGCCATAGTTGGCATGTACCATAAAGTCACCATATGATACATCATCGGGGTTGATCCGCTCGATTTGAAAATCGCGGGAAAGATTGCGGAATACACTTGTCTGTCTTCGTCTTCCAAAGAGCTCATGCTCGGTGTAGAGGAAAAAATTTTGATCAGGGATCTCGAAACCAGCGGACAGTGCGCCAACAACATAAAGGATCGAGTCAAGACCGAGTAAGGCATGCAGGCGGTCAATCTGGGCCGGATTAGAGCAAAATAAAAAACACCGCGAGCCCGTCGGTTTCTGTAGAATCGCCTTCAGACACATTCCCAGATCTTCGGTTGTATGGTGACACTGTGGCGAGGGTTTTATGGGGAATGGATAATCTGAATGCAGGCCATCATTGTGAACAATTACGTTGTTGAGGCGGTTAATTTTTGGCACAATGTCGGCCGGCAGACGGTCGGGAATCCGCTCGCCATGAAGGAGTATGGCGATAGTATCGTCCCCCATGTAGGCAAAGATATCAGATACATTTTCGGGCGCCAGAGCATGATGAGCCGGCAACGAGAGAGTGACAGAAGTAACCTTGTTAATCGAAAGCTGGGTTTCAGGGTTGAAAACACGGAGGGACTCGACCGTGTTTTCATAGAGCTCAATGCGATAGGGATTCAGAGAATCAGGAGGGAAAAAATCAATGATTCCGCCCTTGGGGCAGAATTCAAGGGGGTTTTCTACTTCAGCCACAGACTCGTAGCCAAAAGAGAAAAGGCGGTCAATGAAAGAATCACGATCTAAAAAGCCACCGACAAAAATGACTTGATTGGATTGTATTCCGATTTCTGGCCGGGGAAACTTTGCGCGGAGCGCACTGACCGAAGCAACTATTACCGGATTTTTTTTATCTACGAGATGCCGGAGAGTATCATTAATGAAAAAGCTATGGATTGTTTCGATATCCGAAAAAAGATGCGTCTGGCTTGCCGGCTCAGGCAGAAAACAGATGTTCTTTGATGACATAAGAAAGTCGAGATCGTCACGAATATTTTCGGCTTCTGTGGTATCGTCGGTAAGAACCAGGACGGTGCGCCCGAGGGACTGGCGCAGGCAGGTGATGAAGAGTCCAATTGAAGCTCCACACAAACCAGAAGTGGTTACGTGATGAAGACTGCTATCGAGACGTGCAATAATATGGCCAAAATGTTCAATTTGCTGGAAGGCGCTTAATAACTGTTTGTTTACGTCAGAAATTGGTTTCACGTGGAACGACTATTTATGGGTTAATAGGACAAAAAGGGTTGTAATGTCGGCGGGCGACACGCCCGGTATGCGTGAGGCCTGGCCAATTGTGGAGGGGTTAATTTTGGTCAATTTATCGCGCGCTTCATTGGTCAGCGCCCGAATCGCAGAATAGTCAAAACCTACAGGTATGCACATCTCTTCGTGTTGTCGCATAGATTCTATCATCCGCATACTACGTTTAATATAACCGGCATATTTTATATCGGTTTCAATTTGACCCGATAAACCCGAAATTCGATTAAGCCTTAGTTTAAGCATTTCAGGCAAGAAAGGCATAATGTGCTGAAAAGAAATTTCGGGCCGGCAAAGGACTTTATACAAGCTCGTCCCCGGATGCGGACGGTAAACAGAAGCGGAAAAGTGTTTATTACACTCCTCGATGGATAAGTGGCGATCCTTCAACAGGCTAATAGTAGAGTCAATTAACCTGACTTTATCGGATAATTTGTTAATAGATGCTTGAGATTGTAATCCTAATTCAAAGCCCTTTTTTAGGAGGCGGCGATCAGCAGTTTCAAAGCGTAATAATAAACGGTGTTCCGCAGAAGAGGTAAACATTCTGTACGGTTCGGTTGGATTTTTGGTGATCAAGTCGTCAACCAGCACACCGATATATGCCTCTGCCCGACTAAGAACAAATGGTGGCAGGCCTTTTAGCTTTGATGCGGCATTTATCCCGGCGATCAAGCCGAGGGCGGCAGCTTCTTCATAGCCCGACGTACCATTGATTTGTCCAGCAAGATACAGTCCGCTGATTACCTTTGTCTCAAGAGTAGAGTAGATTTGATAAGAAGGGAAATAGTCGTATTCAATTGCATAGCCGGGTCGGATAATTTCAACCCGCTCAAGACCGGGGATGGTCATCAGAGCGCGTTTCTGGACATCGAGGGGCAAACTTGTTGAGAAGCCATTTACATAATATTCATCGGCATCTAACCATTCAGGCTCTAAAAATATTTGGTGAGTATCACGTTCTTTGAAACGGACAATTTTGTCTTCAATGCTTGGACAATAGCGCGGCCCGACACCCTTGATGACCCCCGTATAAAGAGGAGAGCGTTCAAAACCAGCCGTAAGTTCGCGATGGGTGGCAGGATTGGTGCTAGTTAGATAGCAGGGGACATTTGGCGGGTTGAAATTTTCAGTCTGGAAAGAGAACGGGACGGGCATCTCGTCACCGTATTGCGGCAGAGTACGGTCAAAATCGATGGATTCTTTTAATATTCTGGGAGGGGTACCGGTTTTCAGTCTACCGGAGACAATGCCCAGTTCAGCCAGTGATTCTGTTAATCCGGTGGCGCGTTCTTCACCCATCCTGCCTCCTGGCATCTGGTCTAAGCCGATATGGATCAGGCCATTTAAAAATGTTCCGCACGTCAAAATCACTGCTGTGGCCGATATGGTACCGTGCTGTCGGGTTGTAACGCCGCACGCGCTTTTTTGAAAGGTTTTGATACCGATGACCAGATCATTTAAAATTTCTATGTTTTTCTGGTTAGCCAACCTTCGCTGTGCCTCTGAGGAGTACTGAATTTTATCAGCCTGTGCCCTGGGCGACCAGACCGCTTGGCCCTTAGACCGGTTCAATATCCTGAATTGGATGCCAGTGGTGTCTATTATTTTGCCCATTTCGCCACCAAGCGCGTCGATTTCGGCCACCAAGTGCCCTTTAGCGAGCCCACCAATAGCCGGATTACAGGACATACGCGCAATAGTGCTAGGGTCGATGGTTATCAGCATCACACGGCAATCGAGGCGCGCTGCCGCTAGCGCGGCCTCTACCCCCGCATGTCCGCCGCCCACCACTATAATATCGAACTCGTCAGGTTTCCCGTGAAACGGTTTTTTCATTTCCCGATACAAAAGCGCCCGAAAATGTTGTTTAAAATGTCTTCGTTGGTTGTTTTGCCCAGTATAAGGTCAATATGCTCCAGCGCAGCCCGCAATTCGAATGCTACCATGTCCACTGGCCGCCCCTGCTTAAAAAGGACTAGTGCACGTCTTATATTTCTGTTAAACTGCTTAATCGCGCTCGCATGGCGGGCTTGGGTGATTATGTGCTCGTTATTAGAACACGGCGCTGATTTTATCTGTGATACCATCATATCGGCCAACTCGTGAATTTTGGTATGTTGTTTGGCAGAAACTAAGATTTTGTCGTAGCCGCTATATTTTTTTTCCACACGCTGAATTTGCCTTTTACTCGCGATATCGACCTTATTGAGAACAATAATGATCCGTTTTTCGCTCGGAATTTTCTGGGCCAAGCCCTGTTGTCGTGCTGTAATATCAACAATAAAAAGGATCAGGTCGGCTTTTTTTACCATAGCATACGTGCGTTCGATTCCGATTTTTTCGATCGGATTGCGGGTGGCCCGTAACCCGGCCGTATCGACAAGCCGGAAGTGATAGCCACCGCGCGTGAAGGTCTCTTCAATTGTATCACGGGTTGTCCCGGGATAAGGCGTAACAATAGCTCGTTCTTCCTCAATCAAGGCATTGAGCAGGCTTGATTTGCCGCTATTTGGGGGGCCAACAATTGGTACATAGGCGCCCAGACGTATTATTTTACCATAAGAATACGTTTCCAGCATTTTCCGGGTCTTTTTATGAATAGAACCTAAAGCCCTGGTCATTAATATTTTTGGGGAATAGAGTGGCTCCTGTTCGTTGAAATCGAGTTCTAACTCAAGAGTACCGATTAATTCGATCAAATGATTGCGAATGCCCCTCAATTCTGCTCCGAGGTATCCCCCCAGATGATCCATAGCAATCCGGTGGGCATTTTGGGTTGACGCGAAAATCAGATCTGCTACCGACTCGGCTTCCAGTAAATCCATTTTACCGTTCAGGTAAGCCCTTTTAGTGAACTCTCCGGGCCGAGCTGGCAGCGCGCCGTACCGTTGACACTCTTGAATAATTCGCTCGATAATATAGATGCTTCCATGACAGGTGATTTCAATAACATCTTCACCTGTATAGGAATTGGGTGACTTGTAGAATACCAGACCAACTTTGTCCAGCAACTCTTCCGCGCAGTATACTTTTGTTATTGATACTTTGTTGGCGATCAGCGGCCCAGAAAGACGGGCCATTTTCCGAGCAATGTCTTCCGCCTCGGGCCCAGTAAGTCGTACAATAGCCAGGGCCCCACTGCCAAGCGGAGTGGACAGCGCAACAATTGTCGTTGTGGGATGCATTTTAATGGCGATTAATTAACGTCGGCGTGTGCGTTGCTGCAGTTCGCGGAGCGCCTGAATCGTGCTTTTTCTTTGTTTTTTGGGTTTTGGTTTGGGAGGAAAATATTTTTGCTGGACGATTGAGAGGACGTTGAACAGAGTGTAGTACAAATTCAGTCCGGAGGGAAATTGATTAAATAGGAAGAAAAACACAATGGTCATGACATACATCATGACTTTTTGTTGTTGATTCCCGCTGGTGCCGCTCATTTTTTGCTGGAGGATTTGAGAAAGCACCATCAGGATCGGCAGGACATTTACATTTTGTCCGTAAACCGGTATCGAGAATGGCAGGGTAATAATGGTATCGGGCGCCGAAAGATCCTTTATCCAGAAAATAAATCCAGCCTGGCGCAATTCAATCGTAGACCTGAACACATTGAACAATGCAATCATTATCGGGAATTGCAAAAGCAGCGGGATACATCCTCCCATAGGATTGATGCCGTATTCTTTGTACAGGCGCATAGTCTCGGCGTTCATCTTCTGAGGGTCCTGGGCATATTTATCGCGCAGGGCGCTGATTTGAGGCTGTAGTTTTTGCATCTCTTTCATTGAGCGCATGGACGTGTTCGTCAGTGGAGTAAGGAGTACTTTTATCAGGATCGAGAAGATAATTAAAACCCAGCCATAATTCGGAATCAAGCGATGCAGATTAATGAAGCACCACAAGATGGCCTTGCTGATCGGTCGAATAAATTTCCATCCGAAGCTCATGATGTTTTCCAGATCGACGTTCAGCCCTTTTACTGTTGTATAATCGAGCGGCCCGAAAAATACCGTCACGGTTGTTGGTTGGGCCACCGGCAGATCGAGATACATGTTAAACACTTTGCTATGCTGGTCGCGTTGTGCGCGAGTGCTGGAGCCTGAAAGGCGATAGCCGGGGGCCGGTCTTTCGGGAATTAAGGCAACGGCAAAGTACTTTGTGCGAAAAGCAGTCCAGCGCGTTTCTCCGACGAAGCGGACTTGGTCACTTTTTCCGGGCTTAATGTCAAAGATCTCACTTTCACCGCCACTAAGAGCGTATGCTTTTGAGAAGAAGAGTTCGTCTTTGGACAACACTTCGGTCTGATTCAGGCCACCCTCCCAAGACAACTCATACTTGTCGACGGCCATGTCCCTTCGGAGATTCGTCAGGTCATCCAGTAAATGAATCACGTAGCGATTTCCATAAAAAGTCATCACCCTGCGGACGAGTGTTTGTTTGGCATCAGTCAGAATAAATGTTAATGAGAGGGAGTCAGTACCGGCAACCGTGAAATACTCATCCTGACCTTTCGGAGCGATCAGACGAAAGTTCTGGTTTACTATGACCGTATCGCCGCCCAGACTGATATACCTTAATTGTAAAGGGAAGGCGGGCGCCGGGGCGGTCAGTTCAACCAGAGCAGAATCCTTTGAAAAAGCTGAGCGGTAATTTTTTAGCAAGACGTTTTTAATGGCACCGCCGCTGGCAGTAGTTAGTCTAAGACGATATAAATCGGTTTCGATGACGATTTCCTTTTCCCGAGTCTCACCCGAGATGGATGGAGACACAACAGTATTTGCGGTTTTGCTGTCGTATGATTTGGCGGGAAAAGATGGAGAATGGCCCGCCACTTTATCGGCAGATACAATGGGGTCCGACTTGGAGCGGGTTATGGTCTTGTAGTAGTAGGGCATAGCCATTATGATTAGAAAAATCAATATAAAACCGAGGATAGATTTGCGGTCCATAATTAATCCTTATGGGTTGGTAAAGGGTCGTATCCGCCAGTGTGGAAAGGATGACATTTACTGATGCGCCTTAATGTTAGCCAGAGTGCTTTACCAAGCGGGAAATTTCGTAAAGCATCTGTGGCGTACGAACTGCAGGAGGGATAAAAGCGACAAGATGGTGGCAATAGCAATCCTAAAGAATTCTGATATATTTTAATACAGGCAATAAGGCTCTTTTTTATCACGGTTCAATCGCGCATTCGGAGGTTTGCCTTGAGAATATCCCGCAGCTCTTTTACCCCGAAATCACACTGTCCATCTATCAGGGTAATGGCAATTGCGGCTGACTGTAGTTGGGGATCCTTAGAGAGACGGTAAGCCTCACGCACTCTTCTTTTCAACCGATTGCGGTTACAGGCCGTGCCACAGTGGTTTTTAATGGCCAAGGCCAATTCCCAATGCTCCTGTGGGTAAATAGCAATTAGCATGTTTTTATAGCGTAAAGTCCGTCCCCGTTCTATGATCAGCAACCTTTTCTTGCGATCAGCTAGCCTTTCCGCTTTGGTAAGTTTATGCTGTGAGCTCTTGACGACCTTTTGCGCGACGTCTTGCAATGGTTTTTCTCCCGGCTTTGGTGCTCATGCGCTGACGAAAGCCGTGGGCATTTTTCCTTTTGCGGTTACTGGGTTGAAACGTTCTTTTCATAGACTCCTGAGGTTTAATTACGGGCGCTAATTTAACTTTTTTCGAGGTTTTTTCAATGCCTTTTAGGACACCGGGCAAATTATGGTAAAAAAATCCCTTGACAATTCGCCGCAGCTGATTAGTTTATTGCGCAAGCGGACAAGTGAATTGTTCATATGTTGTTGATAAGTTGAATCAATTAAAAACATGGTCTGGGTACTGTTTGGGTTTTTTAGAGTTATGTACGTAATGCTTTATTCTGGGGCGAGCGCAGGCGCTTCTCATATCGGTGAATATCAGCGACATTGTGCGTATTTTACCTTAAATACAATGTGGTGGTTAACAAGATGACAACAACTAATAGTGTTTTAATTCAAGAATCCGGCACTCCACCAATTAGTGTTGATAACTCACCTGTCAGCGCCATACAAAATCCTGCTGTCGAAGGCAGTTTTTTGTCAATCTGGCAAAAATGTCTCGATCGCGTCAGAAAAAAAGTGCCACCGCAGACTTTTGAAACCTGGTTTGCTCCCATAAAAGCCATCTCTGTCACGGATAAAAACCTTTTTCTGCAGGTACCCAACAAATTTTTTTATGACTGGGTGGATAGTCATTATGGAGCGTTGATTGAGCAGACCCTGAAGGAAATTACAGGGGATGGTCTTGTTGCAAAATACACTATTCCGATTGATGAAGAACAGCATATTGGAGAGAAGATTGTACCAGACGTAAAAAGATCTCCAGAGAGCGCAACTGGTACAAAAGCGCAAACAGGTCTTATAGAGCAGGGCACACGGCTGAACGAACGGTATCTGTTCGAGACCTTTGTAGAAGGCGGTTCGAATCAGTTTGCCAAAGCCGCGGCGATGGCGGTGGCCAGCGCGCCGGGGCGCACCTCCTTCAATCCCCTGGTGATTTATGGCGGCACGGGGCTGGGTAAAACACATTTGTTACAGGCCATTGGCAACGAAGCCCTCGCCAATCAACGGGTTGCGCGAGTAGTCTATGTATCGAGCGACACCTTTACCCTGGATTTTATTGCGGCAATTCAGAAAAATAAGACGGCAGATTTTTCCCGGCACTATCGCGGTGTGGATATGTTGCTACTTGATGATATTCAGTTTTTTCAGAATAAGGAACAGACCCAGGAACAGTTTTTCCACATTTTTAATGACCTTTATCAGCATCACAAACAAATCGTCCTGACCACTGATAAACCGCCCCTTGAATTACGCGGCTTGCAGGAGCGCCTGCTGTCGCGGTTCCAGTCCAGCCTAACGGTTGATATACAACCACCGGATCTGGAAACGCGGATTGCCATTTTGCAGAAAAAAGCCGATGACGATCATCTTGACATTCCTTTTGAAGTTATCGAGTTTCTCTCGGCCAATATCCGTTCGAACGTCCGCGAGCTGGAGGGCGCCCTGATCCGCCTACTGGCCTATTCATCGCTACTGCGCGTTGATATTGACCTTGGACTGACACAAAAAGTGTTGAAAGAAATTCTCGGCAATCGTCAGGCGAGCGCAGTTTCCATCGAAAATATTCAAAGCGTGGTCGGTTCGTTTTTCAAAATCAATCTTGATTCGCTTGTCGGTAAAGGGCGCACCAAAGAAGTTGCTGAAGCGCGCATGATTGCGATATATTTAACCCGGGAATACACCAATCTTTCCCTAAAAACGATCGGTTTGTATTTTGGCGGTCGCGATCACTCGACGGTAGTCCATGCCTGTCGTTATGTCGAAGAACGCCTTAAAATCGATTCCCGATTTGCCGAGCAGTTAAATGGACTGCGCACCAAATTGGGCCCCAGCCGCTGACTATAACCACAGATGCCGGTCTAAACTGCGGTACTGAATAGCCTCGGCCAGATGCTCTGGTGCGATTGCAGGTGCATCCGCCAGGTCGGCAATGGTGCGGGAAACTTTCAGAATACGATCATAGGCGCGGGCACTAAGGCCAAGGCGGGTGATGGCACTCTGCAATAACGCTTCGCAGTTTTTGTCAATAGGGCAAAATCGGCGAATCATCTTGGATTCCATATGGGCGTTAGCGAAAATGCCCACCATGCCAGCGAATCTTTTTAACTGGACGGCGCGGGCGCGTTGCACGCGCTCCCGAATGATCTCGGAGGACTCACCGGCAGACTTGGTGGCGAGATCGGCAAACCGTACCGCCGGCACTTCAATATGAATGTCAATCCGATCAAGCAATGGCCCTGAGATCCGGCTCATGTATTTCTGGATTTGAGACGAAGAACAGGTACAGCGATTTTGTGGATCGGTAGCATAACCGCAGGGGCAGGGATTCATTGCCGCCACCAGCATGAAAGCGGCCGGATAGGTCAATGACATCAAAGCACGGGAAATTGTGACGTAGCCGTTTTCGAGTGGTTGGCGCATTACCTCCAGCACGTTTTTCTTGAACTCCGGAAGTTCGTCTAAAAAAAGCACACCATGGTGACTCAGGCTGACCTCGCCGGGACGGGGAAATTTACCACCGCCGACCAGCGCGGCGTCAGAAATCGTGTGGTGCGGAGCCCGGTAGGGGCGCGTGGCAATGATGCCCTGGCCCGCTGGAATCAACCCCGCCACCGAGTGAATTTTGGTCGTTTCCAGGGCTTCGGCCAGGGTAAGATTGGGCAAAATGGTCGGGAGTCGCTTGGCTAGCATGGTCTTTCCGCTTCCCGGAGGCCCGATCATGATGATGTTGTGTCCCCCGGCGGCCGCCACCTCCAGGGCGCGTTTGACATGTTCCTGACCCCGGACATCAGAAAAATTAATCGGATAATGGCGATGCTCTTCGAAAAGGGCGTTGACGTCGACTTTGACTGGTGCAAGGGTTGTTTGGCCATTTAGAAAATCAATGGTTTCCTGCAGGGTGTTGACGCCGATAATTTCCAAATCGCCGGTAATTGCGGCTTCGCGGGCGTTGGCGGCAGGTAAGATGATGCCTTTTATTCCCGACTCACGCACGGAAATCGATATTGGCAGGGCGCCATTTATCGAACGCAGGACACCATCCAGCGATAGCTCGCCGAGGAAAAGATAGTCGCTCAGCTTATCGGTATGAATCAGCTGCGCGGCACTGAGAATGCCAATCGCGATTGGCAAATCAAAGGCACTGCCCTCTTTTTTCACATCGGCGGGCGCCAAATTGATGACGATTTTATTGCTGGGGATATGGTAACCAATATGTTTCAGGGCTGACCAGACCCGTTCCTTGCTTTCTTTGACCGCGCCTTCCGGAAGTCCAACTGTCAGAAAAATCGGCGCCTGGCCGGAACTCAAACTGCATTCCACATTGACGATATAGGCATCAATTCCCATAACAGCGGCGCTTTGTACCATGGCGAATTTTGACATACAAGACCCTCTCCAATAGGCCAGCCGGACATTTTTTGTCCTTTAGGCAGTTGATTTTAAAAAGCGAATATTTTACGGGAAACTTATTCTGATGGCGTCGAATTTACGGTACAGCGGGCAATTTCACGGGCGATCTTGGCGCAAACCCCATCGCGATGAGTTTTAGCGGCGACCTTGATCGCATTTTTAATGGCCTTAGCGCGCGACCGCCCATGGGCTTTGATTACTATCTCCCGGAAGCCCAGTAAAGGCGCGCCGCCATATTCTGAGTAATCGGTGATTTGTTTGAGTTCTTTCAATCCGCCCGAAAGAGCGATCAGGCCCAACATCCACAGAAACCGATGCTTGAAGGCATATTTGCCGATGTGTTTGAGTGTATCCGCAATGCCCTCAATGGTTTTCATTACGATGTTACCGACATAGCCCTCGGTAATGACCACATCCGCTAAGCCCTTCATGATGTCGTTGCCCTCAATATTCCCGATAAAACCGATGTCGGGTAGGGTCTTCAAAGTGGCGTATGTTCGGGAAAGTATATCGCCGCCTTTATGAGCTTCCTTGCCCATATTTAGCAGAGCAATCGTCGGATTTGGAATCCCCTTGACATCCGAGGCATATATTTTTCCCATGATCGCAAACTGAATCAAATCTTCGACGCCACAGTGGATATTGGCGCCGATGTCCAACAGCAGGGCGAAGTGATCTTTGCGCTGCTGGGCATTCTGGGTCGGGTAGACGGTTGCGATGGCGGTTTTGCGCACGCCCGGCAGGCGCGGAATGTATTTGGCGGCGGAAAGTATATAAGCACCGGTGTTGCCAGCCGAAACCATGCCATGCGCCAACCCTTCGCCGCAGAGCTGGGCGGCAAGGAGCATCGAGGCGCGTGGCTTCTGCTGGACGGCCAGCTTGGGCACATCATCGTTTTCAATGACCTGATCAGTGTGTTGAATGGTTATTTGTTGACGATTATGTTCTGTTTTGGCAAGGATGGAGGAAATTTTCGGCTCGTCACCCACTAAAATTACCCGGATCGTGGTTTCCAGTGTCGCCTGTGCGGCACCAGTAACGATTTCCAGGGGCGCATAGTCGCCCCCCATTGCATCTACTGCAATGACGGTGGTCTGTAGCGCGAGCGATTCGTCAGGCACGTTGGCTGGCCTTGAGTTGCCGGATGATTTCCGGGATAATTTCGAACAAATCACCCACGATGCCCAATACGGCGACTTTGAAAATCGGTGCATCCGGGTCGTTGTTAATGGCGACAATCTGTTTGGCCGCACGAATTCCGGCCAGGTGCTGAATAGCGCCGGAAATGCCACAGGCAATGTACAGATCGGGAGCCACGCTTTTCCCCGTCTGACCCACCTGATGCACCTGTTCAACCCACCCGGCGTCGACGATAGAGCGACTGGCGCCGACAGCACCGCCCAAGGCATCGGCAAGTTCTTCTATCAGGTGAAAATTTTCCGGGGCGCGGAGGCCACGTCCGCCCGCAACGATAACCCGGGCTTCCATCAATGCGGGTCGCGAAGAGGAATTTGGGATGATTTCCCGTAATCGCAGGCGGTTATCCCCCCCAGAATCATCAATACTCAGGGTGTGTATACGCGGCTCTACACGGTGACCGCTAATCGGGAAAACGTTCGGACTTAAGACAATCACCGCAGGTGTCTTCCGAATTCGTACCGAGGCCAATACCTTGCCTCCGTAAAGCGGGCGCCGCACGACCAGTGCGCCCGTCTCATCAATTTGCCAGGCAAGCACATCGGTTACAACAGCTCCCGCTAATCGGATCGCCAGTGCCGGTGCAAGATCGCGGCTCAGATCGGATTTCGGGAAAATGATATAGGCGGGAGAAATGTTCTGGCAAATTTCGGAAATAAATTTTACCTGTTTGGCTACGTCCCACTGAACAATTTGTGTGTCCGCGGCGAAAGATATTTCGTCGGCCCCCAAACCGGCCAACTCGGTCACCAACTCTGGATATTCCGGAGAGAAAATTCCACCCACCAATTTGCCCCGTATCTGGTCGGCCAGCGAACGTCCAACCGCGAGCGCTTCGGCCGCTCCCCGCGTCAATTTACCGGATTTTTGTTCTGCAAATACGAGGACATTCATCATCGTGCTCATCTCAAATTATACCAGCCGAATCTTTCAGAAAGCGGAGTAATTCCGGCACGGCGTCGGGGTTATTATCAATGATTTTGCCGGCTTGACGCGGAGCGGGGTGTTGGTAGCCGATGATAGTAGTGGCGGTCTCTGCAGGCAGGGGTTTCTGGAGACTGGTCGGTTTCTTCCTGGCGGCCATGATATCCTTAAGCGAAGGATAGCGGGGTTTATTCAATCCCTTCTCGGCAGTCAGGATGCAGGGCAACTGGCATTCGAAAACAGCCCGCTGTCCGTCGAGCTCCCTGGCCACGATGACGCGATTGTCTTCGATTGTAAGACTGACGACGGCAGTCACGCAGGGCAGATTCAGTAATTGCGCTAAAGCCCGGCCCGTGGTAGCATTGCCGCTGTCAATGGATTGTTTACCGCACAGGATTAAATCATACGGCAGACCTTTGATAGTCTCGGCCAGAATTTGGGTTGTGGCAAGGGCATCACTCAATGTTTCATCGTCGGCTGTCAGCTGGATAAGGTTGTCTGCTCCAAGCGCCAGGACACGTTTCAGGCTAAGAGCATGACTTTCCGGGCCGAGCGACAGCGCTGTAACGTTGCCTCCCAGTTGCTCCTTGAGCTGGACGGCGGCTTCGAGAGCGTATTCGTCATAAGGATTAAGGTCAAATTTCAGGTTGGTAGTATCGATCCGCCCCCCTTCCGACGTGATGTTGATAATAGAATCGGAAACGGGTACGCTTTTAATGCAGACAATAATGTTCATTTTAACCGAATCACTTGTTATCTGCCGCTGATGGTCATCTCGTTGATTTTAAAGGTCGGAGCGTTGCGATCGTACTGGAAGTTCAGGTCGTTGCCAATCATGGAGATGCCTTTTAACATGGTCAGCATATTACCGGCAACGGTGAATTCCTGAACCGGATAAGTCACCTTGCCATTTTCGATCCAGTGTCCCTCGGCACCCCGGGAATAATCGCCGGTGACGTAATTGACGCCCACCCAATGAATGTTGGTCAGCAGAACGCCGTTTTTTACGGAGGCGATGATTTCTTCCGGGCTGTACGCGCCTTTTTGCATATAGAAATTACTGGTACCGGTAGCAGGAGCGGAACTCACCGAGCGGGTGGCACTGCCGGTCGGCAGGAGATTCAGTTTCCGGGCAGAGTAGCAATCGCAAAGGAAAGTTTTAAGAACGCCGTTCTCGACAATTACATTGGTGCGGCCGGGCAAGCCCTCATCGTCGAATTCCCGGCTTCTGAGCCCGTTGGTTAGCAAGCTGTCATCAACGATCTGCAGTTCTTTGGGACCGATCGCCTCATTCAGTTTACCAATCAGAAATGAGTTTTTACGGTACACAGCATCGCCGGTGACGACGGAAGCCAAGACTCCGAGGAAATCAGATCCGGCTTCGGGATCGAAAACCACCGGAACGTTTTGGGTGGCCGGCTTGCGGCCACCGAGCTTGCGCAGTGTGCGTCGGGCAGTTTCTTTGGCGATGTTTTCGATGGAATCCAGCTGATTGAAGAACCGCCGGGAAGACCACCAGTAATCGCTCTGCTTGACACCATCTTTTTCGGCAACGAGTCCAAGGGTCAATGAGCAGGAGCTGAACTCCTGTTGTCCATAGAAACCCCGACTGTTGGCCAAAACCCGAGTTCCATAAGCGTCGTTCCAATAGGAACCATCGGAATTTGTGATCAGTGGACTTTGTTGCCGCCCAATTTCTTCCAAACGGTTAGCCATCGTCACCTTTTGTTCGGGAGATATGGCACGGATTGCCGGATCGTATAACTGCAATTTGACGGAAGCGCGGCCAAGCAAAGCCGGTTCCGGCAGACCACTGAATTCGTCCTCGCTGGACAGTAAGGCCAGCTCACAAGTCTTTTTTGCTAACCTGACCAACGAATCTTCGCGGAAATCACTCGTATAGGTCAAAGCCTGACGTCGGCCTCTGAAAACCCGCAAGCCTAACGCTTTGGGATTGGCCTGCTTGAGTTGCTCAATCTGGCCGAGGCGCACGGTAACGCTGGAATTGGTCGTATTTGTAATCAGTACATCACATTCATCGGCACCCGCCTCCCGGGCGGTTTTAATGATGAAGTCGGCAATATTTTTAAAATCTTGCATAGTTCTCCTCAGGTTTGCGTGCCACCGACGGTGATATTGGTGACTTTGACGGTCGGGATGCCCTGTCCGACCGGAACGGATTGGCCGTCTTTGCCGCATGTCCAAGTGCCTCTGGTCATCTGTAGGTCATTGCCTGTCAGAACCAAATTGCGCATGACTTCCGGACCATTGCCGATTAGCGTCACATCCTTAAGCGGGGCGGTGATTTTACCGTCTTCGATCAGATAGGCTTCGATCACTCCAAAGGTGAAGTCGCCTTTGGTGGTATCCACCTGACCGCCGCTGAAGCGTTTGGCGAAGACTCCGAATTTGACCGACTCAATGATTTCCCGCGGGTCATATTTCCCCGGGCGCAGAAAGGTGTTGGTCATGCGCGGTATGGGCGGATGGGCATAGGATTGACGCCGCCCGTTGCCGGTGGGTTGGGCCTTCATGCACGTCGCCGAAATGCGATCGTGGAGATAGCCGCGAAGCACACCATTTTCGATTAAAACCGTTTCGGTCGGCAGACTGCCTTCATCGTCGATGTTGATTGAGCCTCGCATGGCAGGAAATAACCCGGAGTCCACGATGGTGCATTGCTCAGCGGCGACCTTTTGCCCGACCAAGTCAGAATAGTTGGAGAGTTTTTTACGGTTGGCATCGGCTTCCAGCCCGTGTCCGACGGCTTCGTGGAGCAGAACGCCGCTTTCAGCCGGGCCCAGTACCACAACCTGTGGTCCGGCGGGCGCTGGCCGGGCATCCAGATTTGTCAGGGCGATTTGGGCGGCTTCCCGGGCAACGGTTTCTGGAACATAGGGCTCGGTCTTAAAGATTTCCAATCCGGCGCGGGCGGCACGGTTGGCACCGGCGCGCTGACGCCTGGTGCCCTCTTCGGCGACTACCGCGATGTACAAGGAAACCATCGGCTGGGTATCGGTGAAGAATTTGCCGGTACTGTCGTAGTACATTATTCTCTTCAATTCGTCTGACAGGCCGATATTGATTTTGGTGATTCTACTATCGGTTTGGTGAGCAGCCTGGTTGGCGCGTTCGAGAAGGTTTATTTTATCGGAGACGGCCGCATCTACACTGGGAAGACCGACGGAATAGAGGTTTTTAATCTTGACAGATTTAATCGCGACTGGCGGAACCTGTTTTTTATCGTTGGCAATAACCGCCGCCGCCCGGGCGGCGTTGAGCATCGCATCAAAGGTTACGTCATCGGTGTAGGCATAGCCGATTTGTTCGCCCCGGACGGCCCGGACGCCCATACCGACGACGATTCCATGACTGACGTCTTTGATAATGTCGTCTTCCATGCGCAATCCAGTATTAATCCGGTATTCGAAAAATAAGTCAGCCCAGTCCGCGCCCCGCTCCAGAGCGGCAGTCAGGAGTTTTTGCGCTTCTTCGGCACCTACTCCGAAAAATGCACGCAAATCAGAGGCGGAACCAACCACCTGACTGTATAACCTGGGCATCCTGAACCACATCGGTGCGGTGGCCAAGCCCATTGATAGCAGACCACTCGCCTTGATAAATTCGCGCCTTTTCAACTGTACTCCTCATACAAAATTGGTTAAATCCTGATCATGATATGCGAACCATTTTTTAACAGATCAAATACCCTTTCTGACTAAGAAACCGAACATAATCTCATTAAAAATATCTCTAAAAACAAGGTTTTTGACGGACACAGGTTTACGCTTTAGATTGGAAATGAGAATAAAACAAACTAAAATATCCCCGGTTTTTAAAAACGATTCAGGAGTCATCAGCACATGGAGAAAAAGTCGGTCTTATTTATCTGCACAGGCAATTCCGTCCGCAGTCAGATGGCGGAAGCCATCCTGCGACACCTCGGCGGCGATAAATTCGAAGCCTTTAGCGCCGGCCTGACCCCCGCAGGGATTCATCGCCTTACCAAACAAGTACTCAGCGAAGCAAATATCAGTCTTGAAAATCAGTACTCCAAACATGTTGATGAATACAAAGACCGGGCTTTTGACTATATCATCGTGTTGTGTGAAGTGGCCGTCCTCAGCTGCCCTGATTTTCCGGGCAATGGTGAACGGATTAACTGGTTCATTGAGGATCCCATCCGGGTCATCGGCGGCGAAGAACGTCGCCTGATGGCTTTCCGCATTACGCGCAACCTGCTGAAAGACCGCATCACCCGGTTCATCAGAGAAAAAGGCGCGCCCGCCGAAACACCGGCCGCCAATTGATCATTTTTCTCAATTTTTCCAACCGCCCGCCGAAAAGCAATTGCGCCATTCCGGCAACGCCGATATTTTAACTTTGTGTCGAATCTGGTCGTCCAATATCTAATTTGTGGCGACGCTTGACAGAGAACGAATTTTTCTTTAGTTTTATTGTTGACAACCTTTGCAGTAAACATGTATAAAAGAATCATACATAAAAAGCTCGGCTCCATCGGGGTTTTGATAATAGCACTCGGTCTGCCGGGCATGGCCCAATTTGGAAAGAACAAAGTTCAGTACGACGCCTACAACTGGTCTTTTTTACAAACCGAGAACGCCGATATCTACTTTTACGACGGTGGGCAGGAGCTTGCTGAATTTGCCGCACCGGTCGCCGAGCAAGCCCTGCGGGACATTTCCAGTGTGCTGAACTGGCGTGTGCGCAAGCGCGTCTCACTGCTCATCTACAATTCGCATAGTGACTTTCAACAGACCAATGTCACGTTGGATTATATGACCGAAGGTATCGGCGGCTTTACCGAGATTTTCAAAAACAGGGCCGTGGTGGCATTCGATGGAAGCTATTACGGTTTCGGGCATGTCATTCGCCACGAGCTGGTGCACGTGGTCATCAATGATCTGATTTACGGCGGCAATATCCAGAGCGTGGTTTCTGGACGAGTGCGCCTGCGCATTCCGGAGTGGATGAATGAGGGTTTGGCGGAGTTTATCTCCGCAGGCTGGGATACGCCAGCCGACCAGGTTATGCGCGACATCGCCCTCAGTAACGATATTCCCAATGTCGAGCAACTGGATTATTACCTGGCCTACAAAGGCGGGCAGTCCGTGTACCGTTTTATCGCCGAAAAATATGGAGTGGAAAAAATCGGGCAGATCTGGGCCCAGATGAAAGGTCGCGGCAGTGCCGAGAAGGGCTTGAAAAGTACCATCGGTCTGAGCATGGAAGACCTGACCGAGAAGTGGCATCGCTGGCTGAGAACTCTCTATTGGCCGGACGTTGCCGATCGCAATGAGATCCGGGAGATCGCCACGCGCCTGACCGATCACCAGAAGAGTAAAAATTATTTCAATACGGGTCCAGCTATCTCCCCTAATGGTGATAAAATTGCGATAATGTCCGACCGCAAGGGCTACGCCGACATTTTCCTGATTTCGGCTACCGATGGCAAGGTCCTTAAAAAAGTGCTGGGCGGCCAACGCACCCCCGATTTGGAGGAGCTCAAGTGGCTCAACCCGCGCCTGAGCTGGTCTCCCGACGGCAAGAACATCGTTTTGGCGGTGAAAAGCGGCATCCGCGATGCCCTGATCATAATCGATGTCAACAGCGGAAAACGCCGGCGTTTGACTTTTCCGGAGGTGGAAGAAATCTTCACCGCCGCCTGGTCGCCAGATGGCCAGTCGATCGCCCTGATCGGGCTGAAAGATGACCGCTCCGATATTTATTTGTATCAGCTCAAATCAAAAAAACTGGAGCGCCTCACCAATGACCGGTTTGCTGAGTTTGAACCCGCCTGGTCTCCTGACGGACAACGCCTTGCGTTCGCTTCCCAGCGCGGGCGCGCGGCCGATTCCAGCCGGACGGGCGAACTTACCGCCAGTGAACTCCAGCAAACTGATTTGTTTTATATTGATATCGCCACGCGCGCCATCACCCGTCTAACCGACTCGCCGTGGAGCGAAAACTACCCGGTCTGGGCTAATACCCGTCCAGCGCTGATCTATACTTCCGATTACGAAGGCATTTCCAACTTGTTTGTGATGGATCTGGAGCGGCGCGAGGGCGTCGCCGTCACGAACGTTCTGACGGGCGTGTTTCAGCCGAGTCTCTCGCGGGACGACCAGCGGCTCGTTTTTGCCGGCTATGCCGATTACGGCTGGGATGTTTACGCCATCAGCAATCCACTCGAACTGGCCCAAAAGCCGCAGACGATCAAACCGACCGTTTATGCCCAGGAGCTCCAACAGCAATGGAGCAATCCCGAAAAATTCGTCCGGTTTAAAAACCAGCCGGAAGGTGTAAAGTCTTCTTACACCCGCCGGGTTTCCAGCAGTCAATCCTATTCCAATTACATTTTTGCACCCAATCTTGAAAACGTCAACCCGCCAGCGGAGGCGGACACATCCACGACTACTGCGGATACCATTCAGTATCTCACCGATGACGGCAAGTACCGCGTAAATCCTTACAAAACCAAGTTCACGCTCGATCTCATTCAGAGTCAGGCGGGTTACAGCACTTTCTGGGGCCTGCAGGGCACGACCGTCTTTGATTTCAGCGATGTAATGGGTAACCACCGCCTCTCATTTGGCACGGAGCTGTATGTTGACTTGGAGAACAGCGATTACTATCTGACATACATGTATCTGGCCAAGCGGGTCAACTTTGCCGTTACCGGGTTCCATTCCGCAAATTTCTGGTCGTTGAATTTCTTCCAGATGTACCGCCTGCGCAATTATGGCGCCGATCTGGCGATTTCCCGACCATCGACGAAGTTCAGCCGGATTGAAATGGGAGCCACCTCATATAACGTCGAACGCAGTTTAATCAACATTCTGACCGGCACGACCGATACGGTGACGACTATTAACACCATTTTGCCGCATATCGGTTACGTTTACGACAACTCGCTGTGGGGTTACATCAGCCCGATTGATGGCTGGCGCGCCCGGACGGACCTGCTGGTCAGCCCGCGCTATCAGGCAAGCAGTTTGGAGTTTTACACTGTCCAATTTGACGTGCGGCGCTACTTTAAGCTGAATCGCGAGTATTCTTTTGCCCTGCGTTTGTCGGGCGGGCTGAGCAATGGTCGCAATGCCCAGCGTTTTTTCCTGGGCGGCGAAGAAAACTGGATCAATCAACGCTGGCGCACGGCGATTCTTTACGAAGACAACTCTTCGCTCCTGGAAGACATTTACTTTTCCGATTTCGTCACGCCGCTGAGGGGCGCGCGCTATTATGAAAGGGCGGGTACCCGTTACTTTCTGACCAATTTTGAATTCCGCTATCCGTTTGTCAAGTACCTTTCATTGGGCTGGCCCTTCCCGCTGGTCATGGGCGGCATCCAGGGCGTGTCCTTTTTGGACCTTGGTTCGGCCTGGTATCCGGGACAATTTCACCCCTTCCAAAACACCACGCTAAACGGTCTGGGTTTCGACGACCTGGTAGGGGGCTATGGCTGTGGCACGCGCCTGATTCTGGGATATTTTCTTTTAAAGATCGATGTCGCCTGGCGATTCGACCTTGATACGGTATCGAAACCCATCTGGTATTTTTCGTTGGGACTGGATTTCTGAGCAACCTGTAAAAATCCTTTTGCCGTTTATTTTTCCTGTGGTACTTTTGCCTGATAAAAAAATGACCAATTCGGTTGGGATTAATTTTGAATAAAACCGTCGCAAAGTATCTCAAATTTCTGTTATTGTGTTTTATCTGGAGCACGACGTGGGCGGCGATCAAGATCGGATTGCACGAGACGCCGGTACTGCTGGGGCTGGGCCTGCGGTTTTCAGTGGCGGCGCTGATCCTGTTCGGAGCGCTTTATCTTAAAAGACGGCAGATTGATAGGGCGCCGGTAGCGATCCGTCAATACCTGATGGTGGGTCTGATCACGATGGCTTTCAGCTATTTCTGCACCTACTGGGGCACGCAGTTTGTTTCGAGCGGCTTATCCTCAATTTTGTGGGCGACCCTGCCGCTGTTCGTCGGGCTGTACGCCCATTTTTTAATTCCGAATGATCGGCTGGGACTCTTGCGCATCCTCGCCATCGGTGTTACCCTCGTGGGAGTGATTAACATACTTTCGGACCAGCAATTGATTTTTTCCACGAGCATCCTGATCGGCAGTTTGGTAATCTTAGCCGGAGTCGCCATTTCCGCTTATCCGAACGTCTATCTGAAAATGGCCGTCAGACCTTACGACCCCCTGACGCTAACCGCGGTTGCGATGGGCATTGCCGCACTCGTGCATCTGGTTGGCGCGACTATGCTGGGAGAGTGGAATCAGATGATCTGGAGCGCCAAGAATATTGGCGCGATTGTCTATTTGGGCGTCTTTGGGTCTGCAATAGCGTTTTATGTCTATTATGACCTGCTCGGGCAGATCAGCGTGGTCAAGCTGAGTTTCGTGACGTTTATAACTCCGGGCTTTGCCACGCTGTTAGGCTGGTTGTTCTTAGGGGAGATGATTACTGTGCGGGAGCTGGTGGGAATGGCGCTGATCATCTGCGGTCTGGCGCTCTACGATTGGAGAAAATATCGGGACCTGCTGATCCCGTCACGCAACGCCCGCCGGAGCGCCGATGCCTGAGAAATTGAAAAAGGTTTTCGTCTGTAATAGCTGCGGTGCCATGCAACCCAAATGGTCGGGCAAATGCCCGGACTGCGGGGCCTGGAACACTTTGGCCGAGGAGCAGGTTGCCGCTAAACCAGCCCGCCAGTGCCGTACTCCACAACGCGGTTTGCAGTCGCTGACCGTAGCGTCCCGACCACCGCGCGAGCGGCTTGTCACCGGCATCGCGGAATTTGACCGGGTGCTGGGTGGCGGTTTTGTTCCCGGTTCCGTGATTCTCTTAGCCGGGGAACCGGGGATTGGCAAATCAACGCTGATTTTACAGATCCTCGCCCGCCTGAAAGGAGAACGCTTTCTCTATTTTTCCGGCGAGGAGTCCGAAGAACAATTAAGTCTCCGCGCCCGACGTCTGAAGATTGCCGACGAACGCATCCAGGTCGCGACCGAAAACAACCTGGAAAACATCTTGTATCACCTCGAAACTGAGCGTCCCGGTGCGGTAATAATTGATTCGATCCAGACGCTTTATTCTGATAAATTCGACAACGTGCCGGGCAGTGTCACGCAGGTGCGAGAGTGCGCCGGTCAGATTCTGCGTCACGCCAAGCAGATTGATACGGTCGCCATTCTGATTGGTCACATCACCAAAGAGGGGCTGATCGCCGGCCCCAAGGTGCTCGAACATTTAGTGGATACCGTGCTGTATCTGGAAGGCAGTAAAAGCAGTTTTTATCGGACGCTGCGTTCGATTAAGAACCGCTTTGGCTCTACCAACGAAATAGGTATTTTCGAGATGCGCGACACCGGGTTGCATCCGATTGACGACCCGGCGGCCTTTTTTCTCGCCGAGCGCCGTTTGCACGTTGCCGGATCAGCGGTCACGGTGAGCCTGGAGGGCACGCGCCCGTTTCTGCTCGAAGCCCAGGCGCTGGTTACTCAATCTTCCTACGGCATGCCTCAGCGCACCGCCAATGGCATTGACTACCGCCGCTTTGCGATGCTGATTGCGGTGCTCGAAAAACGCACCGGTTTGCCCCTGCGCACCCAGGACGTTTTCGTCAATCTGGTCGGGGGGCTGAAGGTTGACGAACCGGCCGTAGATTTGGGGGTCGTGGTGGCCATGGCCTCCAGTTTCAAGGAATTGCCACTGGAGCCGACCGCCGCCTTTATCGGGGAAATCGGCCTGGTGGGCGAAGTGCGCAATGTGCCCTTTCTCGAAGTGCGGGTCAGGGAAGCTCTGAAATTTGGTTTTGAAAAAGTCTATGTGCCACGTGCCGGGCTCAAATTTTTAGGCAAAGAGCTCCGCTCCCGCGTGATCGGGATTGAGGCGCTTAACCAGCTGTTCGGACAGATTTTTAACTGATTGTGCATTCATGACGGCTATTTCTTCCGCCACTGCCCGGCATAATTCTGAAGGTCGGCTGCCTTTTGAAATTCTGGCGCAGGACCGGCAAAGTGCCGCGCGGTTGACGCGCTTCGTAACGGATCACGGTGCCGTTGAGACCCCGGTTTTCATGCCGGTGGGAACTCACGGTGTCGTCAAAACCCTCACGCCTGCCGAACTCGCAGACAGTCAGGCGCAAATCATTCTGGGTAATACCTATCATCTCTATTTACGTCCGGGGCTGGATGTCATCAGTGCCGCCGGGGGACTGCACCGGTTCAACGCCTGGCCAAAACCCATCCTGACCGACAGCGGCGGCTTTCAGGTATTTAGCTTGAGGCACCTGGGCAAGTTGACCGAAGACGGGATTACTTTCCGTTCGCATATCGACGGGAGCGAACATTTTCTATCACCCGAAAAAGCAATGGAAATCCAAAGCACACTGGGGGCGGATATCTGCATGGCGTTTGATGAATGTACTCCCTATCCCTGTGATTACCCTGCCGCCCAACGTGCCATGCAACATACGCACGAGTGGGCGATACGCTCGGAGGCACATTTCCGGCGCCAGAGCCCGCAGTACGGGTACCGTCAATTTCTTTTTGGCATTGTACAGGGTTCAGTTTATCCCGACCTACGGGAAAACAGCATCGCTTTTTTAAGGAAACTCGCGTTTGATGGCTTCGCGGTCGGAGGCCTGGCAGTAGGCGAGCCGAAAGAACAAATGTTTGCCCTGCTGTCGCAAATTGCGCCGCAGTTACCGGAAGATCGCCCGCGCTACCTGATGGGGGTTGGCAAACCCGAAGACATCGTGCAGGCCATTGCCCTCGGCATTGATATGTTCGACTGTGTTCTGCCTTCGCGCAACGCCCGCAATGGCACGCTTTATACCTGGCAGGGGCGGATCGTTCTCAAACAAACCCGTTACCGGTTGGATTTTCAGCCCCCCGATGAAACCTGCTCCTGTTACACCTGCCGCAATTTTTCACGGGCCTATCTACGCCACCTGTTCATGAACGGTGAAATGACCGGACTGCGGTTGAACACCCTGCATAACATTCATTTTTTCTTAGAGCTGACCGCCCGGGCTCGCGCGGAGATTCGCGCGGGAAGCTTTGGACCCTGGAAAGACGCATTTTTGGCCAGCTATCCCGTGGAATCGGACCATGCCGCCGATAATCAATTCCGACGGGAAGAACGCCGCCGGAAACAACTGTCAGGAAATGACGTTGGAAGTGCGTAATTTAAGCACTGATTTTAGCATGGTTTACAAGTAGATGAATCTGAATGTCGCCTATCCGCCGGAATCCCTGATACACCTTTCGCCAGCAGAAATTGACCAGCGGATTGCCGCAGTTCGCCAGAAATTAGGGCCACGCCTATTGATTCTGGGGCACCATTATCAGCAGGATGCCATTATTCGGCATGCCGACGTGATCGGCGATTCTTTCGGATTATCGCGCGCCGCCGCCCGTTCCGAGGCCGCGTGGATCGTATTTTGCGGGGTGCATTTTATGGCGGAGACCGCCGATCTGGTCAGCCAACCAGCCCAAAAAGTCTTTTTACCAAACCCGGATGCCGGTTGTTCGCTGGCGGACATGGCGGACATTGGCCAGGTCACGCGCGCCTGGCGCCGGCTGACGTCTGCGTTCGGCGACGAGCTGTTGCCGATTACCTATATAAATTCCGACATTGCCCTGAAAGCCTTTTGCGGGGAGCATGATGGTTTGGTGTGCACCTCGGCGAATGCCCGGGCGGCGCTGGAATATGGCTGGTCGCGCCGGAAACACATTTTATTTTTTCCCGATCAGCAATTAGGGCGCAATATCGCCGTGCGGATGGGCGTTCCGCTGGAGGAGATAGAACTTTACAATCCTCGCGGGATTCTGGAGCCGAGCCAGATCACCCGCGCCCGGTTGATTCTCTGGAACGGTTTCTGTTGTGTGCACCAGGTTTTCAGCGTGGAACAGATTACCGCACTGCGGAAACGTCTGCCGGAACTCAAACTGATTGCCCATCCGGAGTGCCCTTTTGCGGTCGTTCAGCAGGCAGATTACGTCGGCAGTACCGAATATATCATTCGTACGGTCAGCGAAAGTCCGGCCGGTTCGGTCTGGGGTGTGGCGACTGAGCAGAATCTGGTTAGGCGCCTCCAGGCGCGTTTTCCGGATAAACAAATCATCCTGCCGAGTGAAAGGGAACCGCGCTGTCGCACGATGGCGATGATCACCCCGGTGCACCTGCTGTTTCAATTGGAAAGCATTGCCCGTGGTGCATTGATCAACCAGGTAATTGTACCCGACGAGCTGCGCGCCCCCGCCCTGCGGGCTATCGAACGGATGCTGGAGCTTTAATATGCAGATTGCAGAACCCTACCGGGTCACGGATGTTTTGATAATCGGCGGCGGATTGGCCGGATGCGCCGCGGCGTATGCCGCCTGCCGGCACGGTTTGCAAACCGTGCTGATCACCAGCGGCGGCGAACTGAACGAGGCGTCTTCCTATCACGCGCAGGGAGGCGTCATCTACAAATCTCCCGATGACACCCTGGAGACTTTTACTGCCGATTTCCTGCGTGCCGGCCTGGAGTTGGTTAACGTCAAAGCGGTGGCCAATGTTTTTCACCACGGACCGGAATTGATTGATCAGGTCTTGCGTCAGGATCTGCAGGTGCCGTTCGATTGCACCACCGACCAGCAACTGCATTTGATTCGCGAGGGCGTTCACCAGTTGGCGCGCATCGCCTTTGTCCGGGACTATACCGGGCGCGCTATCCAGGAACAGTTTTACCGCCGCCTGACCACCATTGATAACCTGGAAATCATTCGCAACGCTACCGGCATTGATCTGATCACCTTGGCGCACCACTCGCTTAACCCAAGCCACATTTATGAACCCAGCACCTGTGCCGGCGCCTATATTTATTTTCAGCAGGAGAATGCCATCCGGCCCATTTTAGCCAAAATGACCGTCTTGGCCACCGGCGGCCTGGGCGGTCTGTATTTGCATACTTCCAACCCGCCCCGCGCACGAGGCGACGGTTACGCCATGGCATACCGGGCCGGCGCCCGCCTGATGAACATGGAGTATGTTCAGTTTCATCCCACCACGCTTTTCGCAACGGATGATGAACGCTTTCTGATTTCTGAAGCGGTACGCGGTGAGGGTGGTATCCTGCGCAACAAGTACGGCGAGGACTTCATGCCGCGCTACCATGCCATGGGTTCTCTGGCGCCGCGCGATGTCGTGGCCCGCAGTATCATGCAGGAAATCAGTAAAACCGGGACGCAGTTTGTCTATCTCGATATCACAAACAAGCCCGCCGACTGGCTAAAACAACGCTTTCCCGTCATTTACCAGAAGTGCCTGTCCCAGAAAGTTGACATGGCGACCGAAGGTATTCCGGTCGTGCCCGCCGCCCACTATGAATGCGGCGGCATCGCGACGGACGACTGGGGCAATACCACGATTCGGCGACTCAAGGCCGTCGGGGAGGTCGCCTGCACCGGTCTGCACGGCGCCAATCGCCTGGCCAGCAGTTCTTTGTTAGAATGCTTGGTTTATGGCACCTTGGCCGGTGAGGACTGCGCCCGCCTGGTACGAGAGCAGGAGTGCATCATGCCTCAGGTCGCTCCCTGGAAGGCCGAGTCGGAAGCCCTCGACCCCGACCTTTTACAACAGGACCTGCTGACCATCAAGCAGACGATGTGGAATTATGTCGGACTGGTACGCACCGGCAAGAAATTGGATCGCGCCGGCGGTATCCTCTGGCGCCTGCAGAGAGACATTGAAAATTTTTATGCGCACAGCCAGCTCAGCGATGACCTGATCGGACTGCGCAATGCGGCAACCACCGCTACGCTGATTCAGCATGCCGCCCGGCTGAACAAAGGCAGTTTGGGTTGCCATTATCGTGTGGATTAATAATTATTTCGGAGGTTAAATGAATACTGTACTCTATGCCATGGGAGCGCCCGGCGCTCAGCAATCCGGCAACCCCTTGCTGTCCCTGTTACCATTTGTGCTGATCATCGTGGTCATGTACTTTCTGATGATCCGCCCGCAGGCGAAGAAACAGCGGGAAAAGAATAAAATGCTGCAGGAATTACAGCCAGGCGATGAAATTCTGACCATTGGCGGCCTGTACGGCAAGATCGAAGGCGTCAAGGATAAGAATATGCTGATTGTGAAGATCGCCAAGGATGTCAAAATCTATATCGCGCGCTCGGCGGTCGCCGACAAGGTTACGGAAAAAGTTATAGCTTAAATAGCATGGCAATCCTGAAGGTTCTGCTTTACGGTGACCCGCGTCTGCACCAGAAGACTGTGCGGGTTGGCGAATTGCCGCTGAACTTTGAGCAGACTCTAAAAGATATGTGGGACACGATGTACGATGATGACGGCATCGGGCTCTCCGCTAATCAGGTCGGTCTGGACGCCAGCTTTTTCATCGCGGACTTTGCGCTCCACGACCGGACGTTGGGACGCGAGGTGTTCATCAATCCCGAGATCGTCTCTGCCGAGGACACGATTGAAGGCGAAGAGGGCTGTCTGAGTGTGCCGGGCATCCACGAGAAAGTCACCCGCGCCCGGAAAATTTTACTACGCTACGAAACCCCGAACCGCACCGTCGTCGAACGCGAATATTCCGATTATCCGGCGCGGGTCATTCAGCATGAAGTAGATCATCTGAACGGGATCGTGTTTGTAGATCGCATTTCATCTCTGAAACGCAGTTTTATCGCGCCGCGGCTCAAACGACTCGCCAAGCAGGCGCAGGCCGGGATTGCCGCGCAGGCGGTTGGAGAGTAACCCATGCGCGTCGTTTTCATGGGAACGCCGGCCTTTGCCCTGCCCAGCCTTGAGGCTTTATCCGGCTCACAGCATCGCGTATTAGCGGTAGTGACCGGCAGGGACGTGGAAACGGGGCGCGGCCAGAAAGTCACCCCGCCGCCGGTTAAGCTGTTTGCAGAGGAGCTGGATTTGCCGATCCTGCAACCGGCTTCGCTTAAAGATCCGGAATTTTTAGCAGAAGTCCGGCGGTTCGCGGCGGATATTTTTGTCGTCGTTGCTTTCAGAATTTTACCGCCGGCGCTGATTAACATACCCGCCCGCGGGGCCATCAACCTGCACGCCTCCCTGTTGCCCAAATATCGCGGCGCGGCTCCAATTAACTGGGCGATAATCAATGGCGAAAGCGAAACCGGCGTGACCGTTTTTCAGATTCGACCGCAGGTGGACACCGGGGCTATCCTATTACAGCAGAAAGTAAAAATCACTCCCGACGATACCGCCGGCAGCCTTGCCGAACGTTTGGCCCTCAAGGGCGCTGAATTGTTGGTGGTCACCCTGGATGGACTGGAAGCCGGTCGGTTGCAGGGACGTCCTCAGGATGAGACTTTGGCGACCCCCGCCCCCAAGATTTTTCCCGAGCTGGGCGAGATTGATTGGTACAAAGACGCCATGACGCTCAAATTCCTGATCCACGGCCTGGCGCCGGAACCGGGCGCCTTCACCTTTTGGCGCGGGCGACGCCTGAAAATCTTGAAAGCCGCCACGACGCCCGAATCGGTCACCGCCGAACCCGGAACGCTGGTACTCAGAGATAAAAATAGGATCGGCATCCAGACGAGCCGGGGCCTGTTACTGCCGCTCGAGCTGCAATTGGAGGGTCGCCGCCTTCTGCCTGTACGTGAATTTTTAAGCGGTTTCAACGGCCGAGTCGGGGAGCGTTTCGCCGCGTGAATACCCGTGCCGCCGCCGCCCTGATTCTTGATAATCTGGGCGACAGTTATCGCTATTTTGAAGAGCGGGTGGCGTACTTCTGCACCCGTCAGCACTTTAAACAGGCCGACCGTGATTTTATCTATCTGATGGTCAAAGGCGTGGTGCAGAATCGCAGTTTACTTGATTTTGTGATCGCCGGCGGTATTAAACGCCCGCTGGCACAGCTGGAACCACTGGCGCTGAATCTCCTGCGCCTCGGCGTTTTGCAGAATATCATTCTGCAGACCCCCGCGTATGCCGCCGTCAATGAAACCACCGCCGCCGCGCGCGAGCTGGGGCGTCGGGACCTTGCCGTCCTGGTCAATGGTTTTTTGCGCAACCTGCCACCGCTGGAAACCTGGCGTGCCCGTCTGGACAACCTATCGGCCGCCGAAGCACTGGCGGTCGAGTATTCGCATCCGCTCTGGTTGGTCGAAAAATGGATCCGCGACTTTGGGCCGTTGAAAACGACGCGACTGCTCCAATTCAACAATTCCTCGCCCGGCATCATCTTTCGGCATAATCCAATCCGGAGTAACTGGACGAACTGGCGCGCCGAACTGGCGACTGCCGGTTACGAACCGGAATGCATCGCCGAAAAGCCGGTGGCATTTTTCCGGGTCAATCAGCCGGGACGCCTGCTGAAAAGTACGTTTTTTAAAAAAGGCTACTGTTCAGTCCAGGATTACAGCCAGTCTTTGGCGGTCAATCTGCTGGATCCGCAAGCCGGCGAGACCATCCTCGATGTTTGCGCCGCGCCAGGCGGCAAAACCACCTACCTAGCCCAGCAAACCGCGGGACGGGCGATTATTTACGCCTCTGACCAGAGCGAGCGCAAGCTCGCCAAATTGCAAGAATCCGCCTGCCGATTAGGTCTTGATTTTATAAATTATCGCGTGGCAGATGCGATGATGGCAGAGTACCCGCAAGCGGATAAAATCCTGGTTGATGCACCGTGTTCCGGTACCGGGGTCATTGCGCGTCGCGCAGATTTGCGCTGGAACCGGACTCCGGAGGAGCTGGTAAAATTCCCGATTATGCAGAGCGCCATTTTGAATAACGTGTCCCGCTTCGTGCGTCCCGGCGGGGCGCTGATTTACAGCACCTGCACCCTTGAAGCAGAAGAGAACTGGGGCGTGGCCGAGGCCTTCTTGGCCAACCATCCGGACTTTTTTAGCGAGCCTGGTGAAGAGTGGGTAGCGCTTGCATTTTGTGATGAGCGGGGCGCCGTCTGTATCCGACCATTTGATCAGGGCCTGACCGGCACTTTCGCCGTACGATTGCGCCGCAAACCATTAATTGACGGGTCGAGGTAGTCCATGCGTACTGATATCCGTAACATTTTTCGCCAGCTGGCCGCCTTTTTCATTTTTTCGCTGGTATTGGTGCTCCTGCTGGACAAAATCGTCATGCCCCTCTACGTGCGGCACGGACGTGAAATCAAGCTGATGGATGTACGGAAACAACGCGCCGCGGAGGCAGTCAGCCTGCTGAAAGCCAATGGATTTCAAGTGGAGTTTGCGGATACTGTCGAGGCCGGCAATCTGCCACACGGGGTTATCGTTGATCAGCAACCGCCGCCCGGCTTTACGGTCAAGAAGGGGCGCATCGTGCGGTTGGTGGTGACCGGTGGTGAACATTTCTTTTCCATGCCGAATCTGGTGGGCAAAGCCCTGCGCGCCGCCCAACTGCTGATTGATGGCAATAAACTGCTGTTGGATACGGTGGAATATATCTACTCTTCGGAAAAGCCGGAGGGAGTCGTCTGCGAACAATCCCTTCTGCCGGGTTCCATGGTCGCGACCGGGACGCCACTGCGTCTGGTGGTGAGCAAGGGTGCCCCGCCGCGCCAGCTGGAGGTGCCGAATCTGATCGGTCTGAGCCTTGCCAATGCCAGGAGCACCATCCGCCAGGCAGGCTTTCGCGTGGGTCTGATTCGTTATGTACCGAACGAGGAACTGAATCCCAATACCGTGTTGGACCAGAACCCCAAGGCCGGTCGTCTGTATGAGAATCCAATTCCGATTGACCTGCATGTCACCGCGGAGCCGTGACCCACACCATGCCTGAAATCGTCCCTTCGCTTTTATCGGCTGACTTCACCAAACTGGCGGAGGAAATCCGCGCCGTCGAGCTGGCTGGAGCGCATCGTCTGCATCTCGATGTGATGGACGGACACTTTGTCCCCAATCTGACGATCGGACCGTTCATCGTAAAGGCCATTCGCAGAATTACCAAACTGCACCTGGAAACGCACCTGATGATCGAGCGCCCGGAACGCTTTATCATGCCGTTCATCGAAGCCGGGAGCGATACGGTGATTGTTCATGTGGAAACCAGCCGCGATCCGTTGGCCGATTTAGCCCGCATCCACGGCGCAGGTGCTAAGGCAGGTCTGGTACTGAATCCGCCCACGCCCTTAGCGGCGCTTGAGCCATATTTGTCGCAAGCCGATCACCTGTTGGTAATGACAGTGAATCCGGGCTTTGGCGGGCAGGAAATGATTTCCTCCACCCTCGAAAAGGTATCCCAGGCACGGGTGCTGTCGCCGGACCTGCTGATTGAAGTTGACGGAGGGGTCAACCTGCAGACCGTGCCGCGGGTCGTCGCCGCCGGAACCGATCTATTGGTGGCTGGCTATGCCGTGTTCGGCGCGGGTAATCCGAAGCTGGCGATGCAGAATTTGACGAGGAAAATAACCGGTGAATAATATTCAGCGCGGGGAACTGGGGCGCAAGGCCGTCCACTATACAGCGACTCTGATTCCCCTGATCTATTTTGGGTTCTTTGGACGCCTTTCGGCCGGGATCATATTGGGATTGTTGACTGCCGCGATCGTCACGGCGGAAGTCCTGCGGATGAAGGTCCCTGCCTGCCGCCGCCTTTATGAAAATATTTTCGGATGGATGATTCGTCCCCACGAGTTCGAGGAAAATTTCACGGGCGCAACCTACGTTTTCCTGGGCAGTTTCGTCACGGTCCTGTTATTTCCCAAGCCGATTGCCATCACCAGCCTTTTGTTTCTGACCCTGGGCGATCCGACGGCCTGCCTGGTCGGGATGAGCGTCGGACGCACCCATATCAGCAATAAAAAAACCCTGGAGGGCGCCATCGCCTTTTTGATCATCGCCATCGTGGGCACACTCTGGGTTCCCGGCCTGCCCTGGCGGGTCAAGGTCGCCGGCGCATTGGCGGCCTGTCTGGTCGAGGTTGTACACCGTAAGATTGATGATAACCTGCTCATACCGTTGGTCAGTGCGACGGTTATGTACATGCTGGTGCATTGAAAAAGACATCCGGTTTTGCTCTTGAAGATATTTGAGAAAAACGCCAAATTATTAACAGGGCAAGTCTATGGAACATAAAACCAATCCGCCTTCTGCGCGCCAGATTTATAAAGAACTGCTGAACTACGCAGCTTCACGGCAAAACGCACTGGCTACTAATGCTCCCCTGCAAATCAAGGATGTCTTCGACCTTGCCGAGGAAGTCGTCAATCACCTTAAGGCAAGCGACGATCTCATCAGCTTGGCGGTGTTGTACTTTGATCCGGCCGACCTGACCATTTCCCATGCCGCGAATGTCACCATTCTGGCAACGCGCTTGGCGATGGGCTTGAATTATTCCCATGATCAATTGGTACAATTAGCCAGTGCGGGTATTTTGCATGACATCGGTACCGGGCGGATTTCCCCGCAAATTGTCGCCAAGGAACCAGCCCAGCTGACTGCGGCAGAACTGCGGGAATTCGAACACCATTCCTACTTGGGATACGAGTCAATCCAGAAAAGCGCCCCATCCCTGACTTTTATTGCGGATGTGATTTATCAGCACCATGAGAAATGCAATGGAAGCGGTTATCCCCGCCATCTGCGGCGCAATGAGTTGCTCCAGGACGCCTGCGTCCTCTCGATGATTGATACTTATGAAGCCCTGATCCATCCCCGCCAGCATCGCGATGCACTGGTTCCGCCTAAGGGAATTCAGGAAATTATTGAGCAACGCGGGACCGCCTTTGCACCCGAACTGGTGCGTGCTCTTATTCAGCAAATCTCCATCTATCCGGTGGGTTGTCATGTGCAGCTCGCTACCGGCGAAATCGGACGGGTCATCCGCATAAACGCCGGCACCCCGGTGCGACCGCTGGTAAAATTGCTCCTGGACAAGGAGCGCCGCCCCATCGATGGTAAAACACTTGATTTAAAAGCGGACTACCTGAATAATATCACCCGCTGTGTTCCGCCGCCGTACGATATCAGCAAATTGCTGAACTGAAAGCTGTTTGCGACTCTGGCCGTGTTCAGAAAGCTGGTTTGTGCCAGTGCAAATTAAGTAACCAGCCCTTGAATTTTTTCAACGGATAAAGCCCAAAACCGTCCCAGATCAGGGACGGACGCACCAGCGGCGCCAACAAGAACAGTTTCACCATCATATCCCAGACCATGCGTTTGTGGGTTGGCGGGCAACCTTTGATGCGTATGATGCGGCGGGCGCTGACGTACGGCGAAGCCTGGGCGCAGTCGCCGATCAGCAACACGGTGCGGGCGGCGATGGTGTCCCTGACCTTGCCGACGAGCGCCGTCAGATGGGGAAAGCGCGCCAAAGCTTTGGGCTTGCGGTCTCTAACCATATGGAGCCAGTCGAGGAAAATGCCCTGACAGCCGCCAATGCAATAAGGCTGGCCGGAAATAATCTTGAAATTGCAGGGAAATTGTTCAACCCGGTAATAGCCAAAGTCGAGAGTCTTGGTTTTTGCGCGGATCTGCTCCAAAGGCAGATCACTCAGTACCTCGATTTCTGATGGGGACGCCGGACCGTAGCCGCGGGCGCTGGCCTCGCGAATGTGGTCGATTTTTACCGGATCTAAATTGAGCAGGTCGGCACAGACCATATCATGGGCGACAGCATTCGTCGAAATGACCAGCAGTCCCAGGTGCGTGCCGGATTGAGTCATCTGATTGCCGCCAAAGGAAAAGCGAATACCGTCGGTTACGATCAAATCGGGATTGGCGATCTCCAGAATGTCAACTATCTTTTTTGGCAGATCGTAATGATGGTGGTACATGCGTTCGCGGCTGTCAATCGTGCCGATATTCAGTTTCAGGGCACCGGAATAAGCCTGCGCTAAAACGTTGGTTTTCAGTTTAGGGGCGAAAATAAGGAAATCGCGTTCGATTAGTTCGCGGGCGACGCGCAGGCTCTTGTGAAGCTCGCCCCTCTCCAGTCCGATGCGCACCTGCCGGCTTTCTTCCATGGCGCACAACCTGACGTCGTATTGTCGGGCCAACCGGCGATAGCCAGCATGGCGAAAAGCTGTGGAGGTTGTAATACCAAGCCCGGATTTTTCGACGATGGTGATACGGTTTATGGCTGGCCCGGCTTGCCGCACGGCACGAACTATCCCTGCGACCACCTCACTGCGCGTGTAGGAATCGGTAGCAACGCGTGGATGCGCCATGACCAAATTGGGCTTGATGACGATCCGCCCGGCCAGAGGTCTTTTCAGGGAGAGCTTTTCGAGGGCGGACGTTATTAAGGTGCCGATGAGCTCCGGGTTGTAATCCGGACATTGCTTGACGATAACTCGATATGGTTGCATTTTAACCCCGCACTTACATCGGGCAGGAATATACGTTTTTTTCTAATGGCGTAAAATGCCAATCTGTCTCGGTGCCAGGAAGAGCAAGAGATTGGCGCAGCGCTGGATTATTTCACGAAAACAACTTTCTTTAGGCTGGTCTGATTGCCAGACTCCAAACGAATGATATAGACGCCGGCAGTGAGGTTCTGTGGAATCCACTGCAAGGAGTGGTAACCCATAGGAAAATATTTGTCGGCAATTAGGTCTACGATTTCACCCCGCAGGTTGTAAACCGTCAGCGTCGTCAGTGCGCTAAAAAAAAGAATTCTTCCGCGCTCTACATGTTACCGTAATGCGCCTTTGTGTAACAAAGAACCGAGCCGCAATTACTTCACGAAGATTACTTTTTGAAAATTCGCCTCAATAATAAAAGCTACCGCATTAATATGCATTTCTTAATGGAGACAAATCTACCCGCCTGAATTCGAATAAAATAAACACCAGAGGCAAGCGCCTGTGGCTCCCAGTTAATATGGTAGGCACCGGCGGTTTTAAGTCCATCCAGCAGAGTCGCGACCCGTTGTCCACTGATATTGTAGACCGTCAATACCATATGTTCATCTTTCGGCAAATGGAATGTGATCGTGGTTTGGGGATTAAACGGGTTCGGATAGACAGGCAGCAGAGCGAATTCGGTCGGTATCAGTTGTTTGTTGCACTCAGCCAGATTGATCGAAGTTATCCCGCTGACCTGGCAGACCCCGGAATAGTCGACATCGAGTAACCGATAACTATAAGTCAGATCGTTTTTAACACAGTTATCGACCCACTGATAGGTCGTTTTAGCGGATTTTGTGCCCTGGCCGGTGAGCTCGGGCGCATTCTGGAAGCTTGCCCGACGTTCCCAGTTTTCATTTTCATTATGTCGGCGTTCGACAATGAACCCTTGGTTTTCGATTTCACTTTCGGTGACCCAATTCAGTATCACCCGGTTATTGTCGTAGCGAGCTTTGAAGCTGGTCATCTCGACCGGAAGACTATTGTCGCCTACCTGGGAACCGATCCCATACTCGCTGAAACTGGAATTGTTCAGTTTGGTGAAAGTACGGTCGGTAGTGTTGTGGATGAAATCAGCCGAGGCATCGATCCATTCGGAACCAGCATCCGGACGTTTAATCAGACGAATCTGATCGGGATTGCTAATCCCGCCGATCTGGCTGTAATCAAATACCAGGTTTGCAGTCACAGAGCCAATCGCATTAATGCTCCAGATAATGTCAGCTCGTTTGACGATGCCTGCCGGCCAGACGCCCACATCGGCTACCGTCACCGGCCCGAAACCGCTGCTTGAAGTGGAGAGATTCAGAAAATTGGACGCGTTGGGGGTACTGGTAATGGTGACGTTGCAACTCTGCCCGGCGCTGCCGAGGAGGGTGGAAGCCGTGCTTTGCAGAACAGAAGCAAGGTCACCGATCAACACACCGGATTTAATCCAAGCATTGGCGGCATCCATATTGGTCAGGGTGCCATCACCTCCAAATTTGCGGTCATAGAGGATTGTGGAGTTGGGGGTCTGGTCAAAATCGTAGTAGGCGATTAAATGGCTCTCATCAGCCGGATTCAACTTTTTACACATGTTGGCTTTAAGTTCTTCCTGGGTCCGGCCAACATCCCAGATGCGCAGTTCGTCCATCTGGCCAGTGAAGAAAGAATCCATAGAATTATTAAGTTTAGCGCCGATATGGAAATCGGTGTTCCCTTCATATGCCGTACCCATATTATAGATGGTGCCAATATGAACACCGTTGACATACAATTTCAGGGGTTCGGTGCCATTGAAACTATAGGCGACATGCGTCCATTTGCCGGAAATATTCATATTGGGGGCATAATACGCAATCTCATATCCAAAGCCCCAACCATGCCATGAACCCGAAATGTGCGTGGCAGAAATTCCAAAGTTGCAATTATTCCGGCTACTTTCGTCTTTGCCCCAGCCCACAATCGTACCGGCTGAAGTTTGTGAGGTTTTCACCCAAGCTTCCACCGTGAAGGGTTCCGTTCCGCTGGGCACATTGGGTGCGGCACTGATATAATCATCGGTTCCATCGAAACACAGGGCATTGCCTGATCCGGCGATGACCGCAAAGCGGTTGCGCGGATTGCCAGGTGCGGTTCTGGCCACGTAGTAGAGATTCTCCCCGGCGCCGGCATATTCCACGACGACGACCCGGTATGTTTGCGTATGACTGATGCCCGTGATCACGGCGCTGTTGCCGGTGCCGTCATAGACACAATACCAGCCGCTCGAGCCAATCTGAGCGCCCGCACCGAATTGTGGGTTAGCAGTATAGTCCGTGCCATTCGCAGGTTCGGGCATCCCGGTCAAAGACACTTTCACAAAGACCTTGCGTATTTCCCCATTGGTACCGCTAGTCCAGCTGACCGTAAATCGGTCAACAAGATTCTGGCTGAAAATGATATTGCGCGCTGGTCCGATAGCGGAGAAGCTGCCGCCGCTGGCGAAAGCGCCACCCGTATAGCCAGCGTCGATCGCCTGCACACTCCAGTAATAGGTTCCGCCGGGCAAGTTATTCAGATTGTAACTGGTTCCCCGACCAACATTGCCGGGGCCGACAATCCGGCGCTTGCCGGTCGTAATATTCGCCGCCGGTGACAGCACATTACCGGTTCCGGCCGCAGTGCCGATCCAGAGATTATAGCTCAGACCATTTTGTGCAGTCTCGGTGTCGGTCGCTTTATTCCAGGAAAAAACAACACCGTCGGTTACGGTTACCTGCAAATTGGAAGGCGCACCGGGCGCAGTATTGGGCGAGCCGCCGATATTGCGGTACAGCACAACACGACCGTGATATGAACCGTCATAATAACCTGCTTCTCCCGCAACCAGAAGATCAGGATCACCATCATTGTCATAATCGCCCCAGACCGAGGACCCCTGATAAGGGCCCTGGAGAACAATGGAAGTTTGCTCTGAAAATGTATCATTACCGTTATTTTTATACAGACGGGAAATCATTCCTCCTGACGTGCTGCTGATGACCAGATCGGGATCGCCATCGGAATCATAATCTCCCCAGGCTAAAGTCGGCCATTGATAGTAACATTGCAGGGTGACATTGAGCAGACTAAAGGTATTGTCACCATTGTTTTTGTACAATTTTGCAGTTTCTCCGTAAGAATTATTGTATCCGGCTACAGCCAGATCCGGAAAGCCGTCATTATTAAAATCTGCCCAGGCGATGGAAGGATAATAAACCGGAATCCAGGGCATTCCGGATTGGGCTTCAAAACTTACTCCATTGAGATTTTTGTATAATATCGCAGTTTGGTTCGATTCGATAAAGCCAGTGATAAAAACATCGGGATATCCGTCATTGTTATAGTCTCCCCAGGTCGCTTTGCTGTGTTTGAACTGTCCAAATGCAATATCATGTTGAGCTGTCAGGGAACCATTCCGGTCATTTTGGTATAGTTTAGTAAATTCGGTTCCGCTAGTACTGGTAACCAATACATCCAGGTAACCGTCATTATTGTAATCTTCCCAGCTTGGATAAATACTTGTCCCGGCACCGGTGTTAAGATTTACGGTCATAGTGAAGGTGCTATTATGATTATTCCGATAGATCTGAATTGCATAACTAACACCTACAAGAAGATCCACGTACCCGTCATTGTCGAAGTCGTTCCATTCCATAAAAACGTTATACATATTCGAAATCCCATGCCCCGACAAGGTCGTGAACGTATTATCGCCGTTGTTTTGATAAAGTTCAGTTAAAGAACCATAGGGCGCACCGGTGGTAATCAGGTCCAGATCGCCGTCGTTATCGATGTCGCCCCAGGCGGCGGAAGCATAGCGTTTTTCAGTGAATGTTATTCCAGCAGGCTGGGTAAACCAAGGCAAGGTGTAGTTGACCGGATTATTCGTCGCTGTTGTAGTCAGATAGTTTTCACCACCCGCCGCGCCGTTGTATTCGCAAACCATAGCCCGGTAGGTGTTGGATTGGATCAGACCGGTAACCGTGACAGTGGTGCCGGTGCCGTTGTAGACGCAATACCAGCCCGTGGAGCCGATTTGAGTTCCGGACGCGAAGGCCGTGTTGGCGGTGTACGTTGTGTTGTCAGCCGGTTCGGAGGAACCATTACTCGCCTCTTTCAGAAAAACTACCCGCTTGGTGCCGTTACCATTAGTCCAGCTAAGCGTAAACGTTCCTTTATCCGGCGCACTGCAGACAATCTCGCTCGCCTGTTGGGTCGGTTCGGGGGCAAGAGTCATAAAACTGACCTGGTCGCCGTAGGTCGTACCGACGGCATTAGTCGCATAAGCCCGGGCGTAGTAGGTAGTCAAACCACTCAGGCCAGTGATGGACGTCGTAAAGGCGCCGGTGGCGGAGGCAGCGCCCTCCTCGCTTTTGCTGTTTACGGTGGTGGGATTTTCCGAAGTGCTCCAGCAGACGCCATGCTGGGTCGGATTGGGCACGCCTAAAACCGTGATATTGCCATTGCCGGTGGCGGTGTTGATGCCGACGGCGCTGACGTCCTGAGTGGTCACAGTGGGAATCAGATACGCCGTGAAACTGACCTCGTCGCCATAAGCCGTGCCGCCGGTATTGGTCGCATAGGCTTTGACATAATAAGTTTGCCCGGGTGTCAGGCCGGTGATCGACGAGGTGAAGGCGCCCGTTTCCGAGACCGCCCCGTCTGTGGTCATGTTATTTGAGATAGTCGGACCCGAGGAGGTTTTCCAGCAGACGCCGTGCTGGCTGGGATTAGGGCTACCCAGATTGGTAATATTGCCGTTACCGGTAGCTGTTGTTGTCGTAATATTGCTGACGGCTTGGGTAGTAACCGTAGGCAGTAGCAGAGTCGTGAAGCTGACATCCGCACCGTAGACCGTCCCGACGGAATTGGTGGCGTAAGCCCGCACATGATAGGTTGTATTTGGTGATAATCCGGTTAGCGATGCCGTAAAAGTACCGGTGGATGAAGCCGCGCCCTGTTCGGTTTTACTGTTGGAAGTGGTGGGATTTTCCGATGGGCTCCAGCAAACGCCATGCTGAGCTGGATTGGGATTTCCCAAGACGGTGATCGTACCGTTACCGGTGGCGGTCGTCGTCAGGATGCTCGTAACCGCCTGAGTCGTGACGGTCGGCGCCTGCAAGGTGGTGAAACTGAGATTGTCACCGTAGGCGGTTCCGGCGAGGTTGGTGGCATAGGCCCGGACATAATAGGATGTATTGGCTGCCAACCCGTTAATTGCGGAGGTAAATGTCCCGACGCCGCTGCCGTTCAGGGTCGTATCCGAGGCAATTGTGGGATTTTGAGAAGTACCCCCAACAGATGCCGCGGGCGGTAACCGCTGTGCCGTTGGCGTTGTTTGTTACCGCGCCGCCGGAGCTGGCTGAACTGGTCGTAATACTACTAATCTCAACCGTGGCGACCGTTGCCAATGCGATCACCGGATCAGCAGGATACTGCCAATCCAGATAGGGGTAGCCGCTGTTCCGGCTGTTGCCGATATTCCAGATATCATCTTCACCGTTGGCGGTTTCGCCTCTGAAATCCCAGCCGGCAGCGATAAAGGTCGCCCGGACTTTCATCTCGGCGGTGGTTTTGCCGGTGCCGCCACCTTGTGTCCCTGTCTGACCAGAGGTTTCTTTGTCCCAAAAACTGGAGGTCGGGGCTCCAAATCCGCCAATGAGTCCACCGATATTGGAACCACTCCCGGAAACTGCGCCGGTGCTGAAGCATTTGGTAACCGCACCTGACGTGTTATTTCCAACCAGTCCGCCGACGGCATTGATACCTGTAACAGAGCCGGTCGCGTAACTATTAGTGATGGTCGCCGAATTGTTATATCCAACCAGACTACCGAGGCTCCATAAACCGGAGCCGGACACAGCGCATGTGACCGAACTAAAACATTGCGTAATTAAAGAGGAACTCTGATTCGTTCCAGCCAGGCCGCCGGTACTATTATAATATCCGGTTACTGTTCCTGTGGAGTAACACTTTTGAATCGTTGAAGAAGTGCTATTTTGTCCCACCAGTGCGCCGGTATGTTCTTTGCCTGAAACGTTTACATTGGTGAGACCAAGATTCTTGATAACGCCACCCATCGTTGCGCCAAAGAGTCCTTGGTAATTGGTGCCGCTGCGATTGATTACCAGTCCATCGATTATGTGCCCGTCTCCGTCATAAGTCCCTTGAAAATATCCGGTGCCCGGAATTCCGATGGGCGAAAAACCGGCGCCGCTGTTATAGCCGGAAGTGGCTGACGCATCAATATCGGCGGTTTGAATAAAATGTTTTCCCGATCCCCAGTAACTGCTGTGTTCGCTCAGAAAACGCAAATCATACAAAGTCGCAATCTGGTAGGGATCTTCCACAGTACCGGAGCCGTACAACTCCACGCCGGTGCCCGTGGCTGCGATCTGTTGCGGTGAATTCAGGGCGTTATCGGTGAAGGTGATCGTGCCCGGCACCGAACCGGTCGCAGTCGGCGTCAGCGTGACCGTAAAAACCTGATTGCCGCCTGCGGAGATAGATGCGGTGGCAGGAGAAATAGTATATTTTGTCGGATCGCAGACAATCCCTGTAATTGACAAGGCAATATTTCCATTGTTAGTAATCGTCACCGGCAGGCTTTTACCGACATTAACCTGGGTATTGCCAAATTCAAGCATCGCGGTACTGGCCGAAAAAAGTGCCTGCTGACCGGTGCCGCTGACGGAAACTGTGTGCGTCGTGCTATTGGGATTATGCGTCAGTGTCAGGGTGCCGGTCTGGGCTCCATGGGTAGTTGGCGTGAAGGTCGCGGTGAATTCCTGATTTCCACCGGCACCGATATTAGCCGTGGTCGGACTTACTGTAAAACGAGCATTGTCGGAAGCAATCGAAGCAATATTCAGAAACCCGCCGGCGGTATTCGTAATCGTGAAGCTTTCATCGGACGAAGCGTTGACTAAAACGCCGCCGAAAGCCAGGCTGCCGTCGCTGGTCTGATAAGCCGGGGCCGCCACCGGCGCGGTGGAATTACCCCAGGTTGGGGAATTATACAGCGTTGCGGTTTTACCATGCCCGCTGCCGTCGCCGGTACTTGTGCCGCTACCCTCATCCATGCGCCAGTAGCCGGTCAGGTTGGACTCATTGCCGGCGAAAGAGGCGTAATCAGCCTGGATCATCGTCTGAGTGCGGGTGTGATTGAATAACCGGACTTCATCCACTATGCCGGTAAAATACCCAATTGTATTACTCGCACAACTGGCGGCGATCCGATATTGATCCATTGTGCCCTGCATCGTCCCGATTGTCACCGCGGTGCCCTCTTCGAGGCCGTTGATATACAGGCGCATGTATCCATCATTAATCGCAACGATCGCAACATGGTACCAGGTGTCAGCTCCTGCAGTAGTTGTACCGGTGACAATTTTCTGGGCGCCATCCCAGGTATAATGACAGAATTTGCCGTTGCCATTGATATATAATTGTTGAGAACGCATCACCTGTGGCTGGGCATTACTGGTCCGGTGGAAAATACTCTGATTGGTGCCACTGGACGGCTTTACCCACATTTCCACTGTATAGGCAGTTGGATTGATCGCATCCGGGATGACGACATACTGGCTGCTGGCGGCGTTAAAGGTCAGGGCTTTCTCCGCGCCGGGAGTTGAAACAGCGGATATGTTCAGAACACCGCCGCCGGTATTGGAAATGGTGATATTCTGCTGCGCGCTTTCCCCGATCAGGATACTGCCGAAAGCATGGCTGGACGGCGAAGCTGAAAAAGCCGGGGTTGCCACCGGCGCACCGGAGGTTCCTACCCAGGTTGGTGAATTGGTCAATGTCCCGGTATGGCTATGTCCGCTGCCGTCACCAGTCGTTGTGCCGCTGCCTTCATCGAAGCGCCAGTAAGCCACCAATCCACTTTCATTGCCGGCTAATGAAGCAAAACTGCTTTGAATCTGGGTCTTTGTACGGGCGGTATTCCAGATGCGGACCTCATCGATCTCACCTTGAAATCCCCGATTATTATAGTCACAGCCAATCCTTAAATTGTAGGTTGTTGCCTGATCCGATGGAGCCTGGCCGTAACTGTATTCTGCCCCATTCAGATAGAACAAGACATTATCGGTTTGGTAGACAATGGCAATATGATACCAGACACCGCTGCTCAGAGTCACGGACGGAATCCAGCCGCTGACACCACAGCCAATGATCAGTTGGTTGGAATTATTCGGAATCCAGATACCGCGATCCCAGCCGCCATTATCTGTAGTCAGGAGACCTTGAAAGTCAGCGTAATTTAGACGGGCCGGTTTGATCCAGGCTTCCCAGGTTGTCGTTGCCATCGCAGATGGCTGGACATCCAGGTTGGTCTGATTGTAATCATCGGTACCATCAAAGGAAATCCCGCTGCCGGCATTCGCCTGCGCCGCAAAAAGGCCGGAGCCAGTAATGGCGACATTGTGATTGCCAATATTATCGGTGAAAGACAAATTGCCGTTCTGGGCACCGGAAGCGGTCGGGGTAAATGTCAGCGTGAACACTTGGTTGCCGCCCGCCAGGATATTGGCGCTGGTGGGTGAAACCGAGTACGCCGCACCGGGAGTCGAAACAGCGGATATGTTCAACACACCGCCGCCGGTGTTGGAAATGGTGATGTTCTGTTGGGCGGATTCCCCGATCAGGATACTGCCGAAGGCATGACTGGAAGGCGAGGCCGAAAAAGCCGGGGTTGTCACAGGTGCGGTGGAAGTCCCCCAGGTGGGTGATCCGTACAAAGTGGCAGTCTTGCCGTGTCCGCTGCCATCGCCGGTCGTTGTCCCACTGCCTTCATCCAACCGCCAGTAGGCCACCAAACCGGTTTCATTGCCGGCCAGCGAGGCGTAACTGGAACGAATTTGAGACTGTGAGCGCGCCACCGTCCAGATGCGGACTTCGTCAATTTTGCCTTTGAATTTATCACCACCAGAAGTTGATGAGCCGAGGTTGCATTTGCCAGCAGGTGTATTGGGAACAACTCCTGTGTTATTCAGAGAACGCTCGCTACCGTCTAAATAGAGTTTCCAGGTGCCATTTTCCCGGACAGCAGCCACATGGTGCCAACCACCGGTAGGCAATGCAGTAGACGAAGTTACCCAGTCTTTCCCACCGCACAAAATAGTCAGCGCTCTGGCCGGAGTAGCGCCAGAATAAAGAAAAATCCCATAACCACTGTTGCTGGAATTTCCATGGTAAATAATTCCCTGACTGCCACTGCTTTGTCCGTCCCAGTTGACCCAGGCTTCGAGCGTCACGTTATCCGTGGCTGTGGTGACAACATCGGCATCGAGATAATGGCTCGAGCCGTTCAGGGTTAGCATATTACCGGCATTGGACTGAGCTTGAAAAATACCAGACCCGGTGATCGCGACGGTGTGATTGCCAGCATTGTCGGTAAAAGCCAGATTGCCATTGTGAGCACCGGCCGTGACCGGTGTAAAAGTGAGCGTAAATGTCAGATTGCCACCACCGGTAATGTCAGCACTGGTGGGCGTGACCGTGTAGGCGTCACCCGGGTCAGTCACTGCAGTAATGTATAAATGTCCACCGCCGGTATTCGTGACGGTAATCGTTTGTTGCGAGGTCCGGCCGATCAGCAGGGTGCCGAAAGCATGACTGGAAGGTGACGCCGAAAATTCCGGCAGGGCATCCCAGGTGGTAAAACTTTGCTGATTGCCATAGGTATAGCCCGCCTGGTTCAGGGCATAAGATCTGACATAATAGGTCGTGGAGGTAGACAAACCCGTCAGACTCGAGGCATAGGAACCGGTCCCGCTGCCGTCTGTGGTATGTGAATTGGTGATCGTCGGATTCTGCGATGTACTCCAGCACACACCCCGGGCTGTCACGGGGTCTCCGCCGGTCGCCGTGACATTACCACCCGAACTGGCGGTCGTCGTGCTAATATTGCTGATGGCAGTTGTCGTGACGGTTGCCAGTGCGATCACTCCGTCGGAAGCATACTGCCAGTCATGATAAGGATAGCCACTGTTGCGGCCATTGGCGATATTCCAGATGTCATTGGTCCCGGCATCCTTGAAATCCCAGCTGGCATCGGTATAGGTTGTTCTTATTTTCATTTCAGCGGTGGTTTTACCGGTACCACCGGAACTACTGGTTTTACCGGATGCCTCCTTGTCCCAGTAGGATGCGGTAACTGAGCCGCTGCCGGAACCAATTAATCCTCCGTTATTATAGGCCTCATTGACTGTCCCCATGGAATATGAATAACTGATTGAACCACTGTTGTAGCCAACCAACCCACCTGCCTGCTGACTGCCGGCCGCACTGCCTAAAGCATAGCAATTTGTGATGGTGCCGCCGCTGCCATTGTCTCCTACCAGTCCACCAACGCCTATGCCGGAGCTGGCGTTAACATTGCCACTACTGTATGATCTTTGAATGGTTGCTGTATTCCGCCCCACCAAGCCCCCGGAGGTGCTGGCGGACGCCGTGACATTTCCGGTAGCGTAGCAATTGCTTACGCTTGAGCTTCCGGTATTCTGCCCGATGAGTCCGCCGGCATCCTGATCATAATAAGATACCGACACGTTGCCCGTAGCATAACACCCGGTCAGCGAGGTATTTGAATTCTTTCCAATCAAACCACCATTACGTGAACCATGGGCAGTGATTGCCGCCGTGCTGTAGCTCGAAGTAATCGTTGAAGATTCCGCAATACCAGCCAAGCCCCCGCAATCATTGGCATTGTAACCGCTGCCTTTGACTGTCCCGGTCACATAACAATTGGAAATCGTCGAGGTATGTGCCTGACCAACCAACCCACCAACATAGCGATAGCCTTCGACATAAGCATTGAGTAATCCCAAGTCAGTTATAGTAGCAGTATATGTTCTCGTAAATAAACCGACATATTGACAATAAACATCATAAGTATAGGTACGCACAATGTAGAGGTTACTAATCGTATGTCCATCACCGTCGTAGCTACCGGTAAAATTGGTGTTGTAATTGCCGATACTGGCGAATCCCGCTGTTGAGCTACTGCCCCAATTCGCCGTAGCTAGGGCATTAATATCCTGCGTCTGAAGATAATATTTATCCCAATGTGATGAATTTTGACTCAGCCACATCAGGTCATAGAGGGAAGATATCTGATACGGATTTCCGGAGATTCCGCCACCGGTTGGCAAAACCGTAGCCCAGGTCACGCCGCCATTCAGCGTACCGTCATTTTCATAGGAATGGTAATAGGCGTCATTATCCAACAAAGTGCCTGAACCATTGGTCATTTTATAATAACCTATCCGGTTTTGGTCACCGTCATTCGAAATATTTCCAGCCAGATCTTTTTGGATTTGAGCCTGGGTGCGGGCATAGTTGTAGATCACGACCTCGTCAACCATGCCATCGAACCAATTATCACCCCAGCGCCCGATAAAGAAATTGTTTGATATCGTATTTAATGTCCGAGTGGTGCTGGTGGCCAATTCGCCATTACAATACAGTTTAATCGTCGTGCCGTCATAGGTCATGGCAAAGTGCACCCAGCTGTTTTTACTTCCCGGTACCGTGACATTGAAATCGGTGGTCCAGATTTGCACGACCCACTGATTTTCGCCGGCGTTACGCAGGGTAAATTCGCCCAAATTGTACCCGGGAGTACCCATTTGAAACACCCCTGCGTTATTGAAAGTGCGACAATACACCCAGGCTTCCACCGTGCGCGGATTGGCACCGGTGATTGCCAGATTCCCACCGCCACAGTTGACGTATTGACTGCTACCATTGAAATTCAGGGCATATTTTTGGGCACGTAACTGCGTACTAAACAGAACGCTGAATACTAAAAATCCCATCCTAATCAACCGTTTCATGGTAATATCCCCATCTTGTCTTAAAATTGTTGACAGGTTAATTGGTCGCATAAATACTTCCCCCCTCATTAGAATTCCTAACGGAAAAGATTATTAATGTAGGTTATATCCGATACATGAACCCGGCCGGGATGGTCAAGCTGAATCTCTGACAAACGATCCCGGCCTACAGGGTATTTGATTATGGATATCCCCTAAGCTTCATCGGCAATCCCAATCAGAAATTCTGGGAAAATTTTCCACATTGGCCTTCACCAGAGCCGCCTCTAACCAGCGCTTGTCTGCCGCTGACTTCTTGATTTTGTCTACTTCCCCGAAGTCTTTGATACAGTTCTGCTTCCACACAGACTAATCTCGTGAATCCAGCTGACCTTTACAATACTTAATACTCTATCCCCCCCCGATTACTTTTTGTTTAAAGGCACGCTGTAACAAAATCCTGCTTCGGGCGACAGGCTCTTTACCCCCCCTTTTTGGTCAACCTGTTTTAGGACGGAGCGCCCTTACTTTAGCAAGAGAAGCGGATGCCCCGCGCGTCTTTAGACATACTAAGGCCGGTTTTAGGACGGAGCGCCCTTACTTTAGCAAGAGAAGTTTCCTGGCCAGCAACCGATCAGTGAAATTAGTGTGCAACAAATAAATCCCTGAATTCAATTCCCGGCAATCCACCACGAGACGATACTCACCCGCCGGATGGATATCATTTTTTATGACCTTTACCAATCTGCCATTGATGTCATACAGTTCCAGTTTCAATGGACTGGTTTTCCCCAGCGTCAGTGGTAGGGCGCATGAAATATTGAGTGGATTGGGGCAGACGTTGCGAAGAAGCAATTCTTTGCAGGTCTCTGCAAGGGAACCAAAGAAAACGTAAATTTTAGAACGGA
>Ga0209610_1000057_pt1 | contig 52197 bp, 47 predicted proteins | sample LakKivw275mmetaG_FD_184137 | JGI IMG/M metagenome (GOLD analysis project Ga0209610, IMG submission 184137) | Anoxic lake water microbial communities from Lake Kivu, Rwanda to study Microbial Dark Matter (Phase II) - Lake Kivu water 275m metaG... | ecosystem: Environmental > Aquatic > Freshwater...
GATCAGGATCGGTGCATTCGATCAGGAAAGCCAGCACGCGGGTACGTTCTAAATGTTTCAGGAAGCGCAGTCCCAAACCCTTGCCGGCATGCGCGCCTTCAATCAGACCGGGAATATCCGCTAATAAAAAACTCCGGTAATCGGCGTATTTCACGATGCCTAAATTGGGAGTTAGCGTCGTGAATGGATAATCGGCGATTTTCGGACGGGCGGACGTGACCTTTGATAACAGTGTAGACTTGCCTGAATTCGGCAAACCCACCAAACCGACGTCCGATGGAATTTTCAGTTCAAAAATCAGGTGTTTTTCCTCGCCGGGTTTGCCGGGTTCGGCATAACGCGGGGTCTGATTGGTCGCGGTAGCATAATGAGCATTACCGTGGCCTCCTCTCCCGCCTTTCGCGATTACGGCACTCTGCTGAGCATCGATGAGGTCAGCAATCAATGCTTCGGTCGTCTCATCACGAATAATCGTACCGCGCGGCACAGGAATAGTGATCGACGGCGCATCCGTCCCGCTTTTCAGACCACCTTGTCCATGCGCTCCTGCACGCGCAATATAACTCTTGCGGTATTTGATGTCCTGAAGCGTGTTCAAATTGGAGTCCACGACGACAACTATATCGCCTCCCCGTCCTCCATCGCCGCCACTTGGCCCGCCTTTGGGAACGAATTTTTCACGACGGAAAGCGACCGCACCGCGCCCTCCATCGCCCGCCCGGACTAATACTTTGGCATAATCAACAAACACTGATAAAGATGACCTTCGCCTTGATTCAACCAATATCGCGCTAAAAATATTGCGAAAAAAGGAAGATGCCAAGTAAAAACTGGACTGACGGTAGAAACGCCTTTAACCGGTAGGATTTATTTACAAATTAACCGCACAGGCTGATATTTGACCGTCTGTCGAGAATTACCTGATCAGAAAATTATTTGGTTGCCGAGGTCATTATCTCAAACAACCGACTGACGAACTCCGCCGGATTTTCCAAATTACCATCAATCAATAAAGCGGCCTCGTAGAGTTCCATAATTGAATTGCGGAGGACGGGATCATGCGTATTGCCAAGCGTGAGACGGGCCAGATTTTTTATCAGCGGATGATAGGGATTGACTTCAAGGATTTTTTTCTGCGGTTTGACTTCCTGGTTCATGATCTTGAGCATTTTTTCAACCTGGGGATCGAGCCCCTCTTTCCCGATTACCAAAGTCACCGGGGAGTCCACCAGGCGTTTGGAAACCACGATATCTTCGACTTTATCATGCAGAGTTTCTTTGAAAACACCTATGAGGGTTTTCATCAGGTTAGCCTCAACCGCCTCCCCGCTTTCTGGTCGTTTGTCATCCAATTTTAGATCGGCTTTCTCGACCGAAACGAGTTTCTTTTTTTCGAATTCCGTAATGGAGGGCACAATAAAAATATCTACCGGGTCAACTAACAGTAATACTTCGATCTTATGGCTCTTAAAATATTCGAGTTTGGGATTACGTTCCGCTACTTCGCGGTTTTCTCCGGTCAGGTAATAAATCTCATTTTGTCCTTCAACCATCCGTCCAAGGTAGTCTTCCAGTCCGATCAATTCGCCTTTGGGTTTGGCGGTGGACTCGAACCGCAGGAGCTGGATGATTTTCTCGCGGTTAGTAAAGTCGGTATTGACGCCAAGTTTGAGGATATGGCCGAAATTCCTTGCAAATTTTTCATATTTTCCAGGGTCATTTTTCGCCCAATCCTCGAATAGTCCCAGTAGACGGGTCGTCAGAATGTTGCGCAATTTCACCATGACCGGGCTGTCCTGAGTCACCTGTCGGGAAATATTCAAGGGCAGGTCTTCGGTGTCAACCACACCTTTGACGAAACGCAGGTATTCGGGTAATAGTTCAAGGGCATTGTCCTGCACAAAAACACGGTTGGCGTAAAGATGCAGAGACTTTTCGCGTAATTCGTTGAATAGATCGAAAGGCGCCTTCTCCGGTACGAACAATAACGCCTTGAAATTGACATTGCCCTCCAGAGAAAGGTGGAGATGACCGAGTGGCGGATTGTAGTCATTGGCGACGAATTTATAGAATTCTGTCAGTTCGTCGTTCTTGATTTCGTCTTTCGGTTTGCGCCAGAGTGCTTCGAGGCTGTTGATGCGTTCCTTACCAATGAAAATCGGGAAACCGATGAAATTTGAATACTTTTGAATGATACTCTTGACGCGCCACTCTTCGCTGAATTCCTTGTAATCTTCCTTTAACTTGAAAGAGATCCGCGTACCACGCTCGGGACGTTTGATCTCTTCGATATTGAAGGTGCCTTGTCCATCGGAGCGCCACTGCCAGGCACGTGAGGCAGGATCGGCATGTCGGGTCTCGATTGTCACTTCATCAGTAACCATAAATACGGAGTAGAAACCGACTCCAAACTGACCAATCAAATCGGCATCAATTTTTTTCCCTTCCTTCTGGATTTGTTCCAAATATTGCATAGTGCCGGACTTGGCGACGGTACCGATGTTCTCGATCAGCTCTTCCTTCGTCATTCCGATGCCAGTATCTTCAATGGCGACAGTATGTTTTTTAGAATCCAACTCAATTCTGATTTTAAGTTCCCGCTCCGGCTCCAATAGATACTGGTTAGTCAATTGCATGAAACGCACCTTGTTGAGCGCATCAGAGGCGTTGGAGATTAATTCGCGCAGGAAAACCTCAGGCTGGGTATAAAGTGAGTGCACAATAATATTGAGTAGTTGTTTCAGCTCGGCTTTGAATTCATAGGTCTGAGGTTCAGCAGTCTTGGATTTTGGCATTATCGTTCCTTTCAGTTTATTCGTTTGTCAATTTACGCGGCGGAATTTTACCAATACCGTGCCACCGCTGGTTTGTGTCACTCTGGCACAAGCGTCGGGTGGGGATGAATTATTTCTAAGACAGGTATGAAATTTTCCATGAAAATGTCCCCCTTTTTTCCTAATTTATGTCGCTTTTTAGTCAATATTAGAACATCGTTTTGAGATAAACTCCGTTCCATCTATACCAATGTGCATATTCCCCGATAGTACCTGCTATCTACACCAGGGTACAATTTTTAATAACCAAGCATAATCTATAGCGATGTCACCGGAAAATCCTCGCAAAATACTCCAATTGAACAACACTATTCCAAACATAAACCGGAGGAATAAATGACTAAAATTTTAGTCGTAGATGATGATCAGGATTTCGTATCCGCCGTGCAAATCGTTCTGGAAAACGCCGGGTATGAAGTGCAGACAGCCCATTCCCGCCAGGATGGTATGGCAGTCTATAAAAAATATCAGCCGCAACTCGTGTTGCTGGATGTAATGATGCAGGAACCGGATGACGGTTTCGTGATGGCGCAGGAATTGAAAAAATGTTGTCCACAACTGCCTATTCTCATGTTGACGAGTGTCGGTCAGGTGACGGGTATGGATTTCGACAAAGATGACGAGATGGTACCCGTGGACGCCTTCGAGCAAAAGCCCATTATGCCGGCGCGCCTATTAGAACGTATCCAGGAACTGCTGAAGAAGTAAGGAGTCCAAACATGCAAATCATTGATCGCGAAAAAATCAATCAGGATATCGCAGTCCTGGTCGGCAAATATGGCAAGGATCGCTCGGTACTGCTTCCCATCCTGCAGAATCTGCAGGAGAAATACGGCTACTTGCCCGACATCATCATGCAGGAGACAGCGCATGCTCTCGACATTCATCCCATCGAAGTCGAAGGCGTAGCCAGTTTTTATAGTTTTTTCCGCCGCAAAGAGAAACAAGGCAAATATGTCCTGCGGCTTTGTCGGACAATCTCCTGCGATTTGGCTGGCAAGGAAAAGGTCGCCCGCCAGCTGGAGAACGAACTCGGGATCAAATTCGGTCAGACTACCAAAGACGGTTTTTTTACATTGGAGTACACCAATTGCCTTGGGATGTGTGATCAGGGACCAGCATTGATGATCAACGATCGTCTATTTGCGTGCGTAACGCCGGACAAGGTACCGCAAATCATTGCTGATTGCCGCAGGAATTTTATCAAAAGTGAATTTCCCAAAGTAGTGCCATCCGATGTGCAAAAAGAAGGTCCAATCCTCAAGCACAATCTGAAAAGCGGTGACGGGCTGAAAGCCGCTCTGAACCTTCCCCGTGCGGGTGTGATCAGTTTAATTCGCGAATCCGGTCTGAAGGGACGCGGCGGCGCTGGCTTCCCGACTGCAGTCAAGTGGCAGTTGGCCGGTGCCGCACAGAGCAACCAGAAGTATGTCGTCTGCAATGCCGATGAAGGCGAACCGGGTACCTTTAAAGATCGCTATTTGCTCTACCATCATACGGAAATCATGTTAGATGGAATGACCATTGCCGCCTATGCTATCGGTGCCACTAAGGGATTCATCTATCTGCGGGGCGAGTATCTGTACATGTTCAACTTCCTGTCAGATGTGCTTGACAAACGGCGCCAGAATAACCTGCTTGGCAATGATATACTTGGCAAAGCAGGATTTAATTTCGATGTCGAGATTAGGCTGGGAGCCGGAGCGTACGTCTGCGGCGAAGAAACCGCCCTGATCGAATCGCTGGAAGGTTATCGCGGCGAACCGCGCAACCGTCCTCCCTTCCCCGTCGACACCGGTTTTCAGAAACACCCAACAATCGTCAACAATGTCGAGACCTTCATTGATGCGGCCTTAATTTGTGCCAAAGGCTCCAAATGGTTCAACGACCACGGCACCGAGAAATCCAGTGGCACAAAACTCTTCAGCATCAGCGGTGATTGTCAGCGACCCGGAATTTATGAACTGCCATTTGGGATTACCGTGAAGCAACTTTTAAAGGAAGTCGGCGGCGAAAACGCCAAAGCTGTCCAGATTGGCGGTGCTTCGGGAAAGTGCGTTGCCCGCAAGGATTTCGACCGCTCGATCGCCTTCGAGGATATTTCATCGGGTGGTTCGATCATCATTTTCGGACCGGAGACTGATATGCTGAAAGTGGCCATCAATTTCATGGAATTTTTCGTCGAGGAGTCTTGCGGTCAGTGCACTCCCTGTCGGGATGGCAATGTCAAGCTGTTAGAAGGTTTGAATCTACTTGAAAAAGGGCGCTGCTCAATGGCTTATCTGAATGAGCTGATCAAACTGAGCGAGACTATTCAAATTGCATCTAAATGCGGACTCGGCCAATCCAGCCCCAACGCCTTTTTAACCATTCTTGAGAATTTTAAGTCCGAAATTCTAGGTCGCGTACCGGAAAGAGAATAACGAGGTAAATCATGGAAGAAAAAGAAAAAATACTCAGCGAATCAACTGTGCGTGCCCCCAAGAGCACCACTCCTTCGACAGTCAAAGCGCCGGAAAATATCACCGCAATTGGTGCGACGATCAAGGTGACGATTGACGGTAAAGAAGTCCGCGTTCCCTTGGGTAATACGATTTTACAAGCCGCTCGAAAATTGGGAATTCACCTGCCGACACTCTGCCACCATGATGATCTGTGCATCAGCGGAGTCTGCCGGATTTGTGTCGTCGAAGTCGAAGGTTTTCGCACTTTACAAGCCGCCTGCTCGTTCCCAATCACTCAGCCGATTACCATTCATACCCATACTCGCAAAGTCCGCCAGGCACGCCGGCATATTCTTGACCTTTTACTATCGCGTCATTATGGAGAGTGCTACTGCTGCGTGCGAAATAACAACTGCGAGCTGCAGAAGCTGGCTCATGAGTACGGTGTGGATTTTTATCGCTTTGGACATGTCGATAAACCGACTTTTGGGCGGGATAATTCCAGCTATGCGATCGTGCGCGATATGGATAAGTGCATACTCTGCCGGCGCTGTGTGCGCACCTGTATTGATTTCCAGGAAGTTGGCGTTTATGAAGCCGTTGAACGCGGCAAGAAAACCCGTATTGGCACTTTTTTGGATAATCCAATGGCGGATCTGATTTGCATCAATTGCGGCCAGTGCATCAATCGTTGCCCTGTCGGGGCTTTGCATGCCAATGATCCCAGTGACGCCATCTGGGCGGCAATCGATGATCCCACCAAACACGTCGTCATTCAGACCGCCCCGGCACCACGCGCCGCAATCGGAGAATGTTTTGGATTAACACCGGGCACTCCCCTGACCTTTGAAATGAACACCGCTCTGCGTTATTGTGGCTTTGATAAAATATTCGATACTAACTTCAGCGCCGATCTGACGATTATCGAGGAAGGCACTGAACTCATCAAGCGCCTGCACCAGGCTTTGGTTAAAAAAGAACCAGTCTATCTGCCGCAGTTTACTTCCTGTTCTCCCGGCTGGATCAAGTACATCGAACATTTTTATCCGGAAATGTTGAATAACTTATCCTCCGCAAAAAGCCCGCAGCAGATGTTCGGAGCAATCATCAAGACCTATTATGCCGAGATTAATAAAATTGACCCGGCGGACATCGTCACCGTAGCCCTGATGCCCTGTACGGCTAAGAAATTTGAATGCAATCGGCCGGAAATGAATGCTTCCGGTTATAGGGACATCGACTATGGCTTGACTACCCGCGAATTGTCCGGAATGTTCAAGGAAGCCGGAATCGATTTGCCGCAATTGCCTAAGTCCGATTTCGATGACCCTTTTGGTACCCGCACCGGTTCCGGTGTCATTTTTGGCGCAACCGGGGGGGTGATGGAATCGGCTATTCGGACGGTTATTGAGTTGGTTACCGGCGAAAAGATCGAAAACCTCTTTGATCATGCCCGCATCATTCCAGTTCGCGGTTTTGAAGGCATCCGCTACGCTGAAATACCCATCGAAAAAGTCGGACCTGTTCCGCAAATTCTTAAGCACCTGATTAAAGACTGGAAATGGTTAGAAGGCGTCACTCTCAAAGTTGCTGTTTCGCATGGCACGGCCAACGCCAAAAAGGTACTCGAAAATATCAAATCGGGCGGCAAACTGAGCGAATGTCACTTTATTGAATTCATGGCTTGTCCGGGTGGCTGTTTAGGTGGCGGCGGAATGCCGGTTCCAACCAACGAGGAAATTCGCGCCGCCCGCGCGCGTGCCATCTATGCTGAAGATGAAGCCAGCGAGATCAGAAAATCGTATGAGAATCCAGCGGTTATCCGCCTCTACAAGGAATTTTTGGTAGATGGCCCCTGCGGTCATAAAAGCCACGAACTCCTGCATACACATTACATCGCTCGCGGGAAAAAAATCGTGTAACGATTTAAAATTATCCCTACTCCAATAAGGGCAGTTTCAATTGAAATTGCCCTTTTTTTTATTTGGCAAGTGAATGTAATTTGTAATGGTTTCTAATCTCGATAATCCGATTGAGGTCTTAATGCAAAATCAATATATTTACTTAGATCACAACGCCACTACTCCGCTTCATCCTGAAGTTCGTAAAACTCTAACCGAAATGATGAACGAATACGGCAATCCTTCCAGTTTGCATCGCCTGGGACGTGCCGCCCGACAAAAAATCGAAACCGCCCGCGAAACCATCGCTAACTTTATCGGTGCCTTTCCGGATGAGTTAATCTTTGTCGGTAGCGGTTCTGAAGCCAATAATACGGTATTGAATAGTCTATCCTGCTCCTCACAGGCTTGCCGATTGGAACGCAACCTGCGCGACGGTATTGTCACCACTGCAATCGAACATCCCTGCGTGTTGGAGACCTCGCGCTGTCTGCATGAGCGAGGGAATCCGGTGGTTTATTTGAATGTGGATACACAGGGGAAAATTGATCTAGACCACCTGCGCAGTGCCGTTGATGAGAATACCGCCCTTGTTTCAGTAATGTTCGCCAACAACGAAATTGGCACGATTCAGGATATTAAAACCATAGCGGAAATCGTCCATAGTAGAGGTGCTCTGTTTCATACCGATGCGGTACAGGCAGTTGGCAAAGTGCCGGTCAACGTCAGGGATTTAAACGTTGATTTTTTGACCCTTTCCGCCCATAAAATCTACGGCCCCAAAGGGATCGGCGCCCTGTATGTCAGACGCGGTACACCTTTTTGCCCGTTGATTCGCGGTGGTCACCAGGAGCGGGGACGGCGGGCTGGTACCGAAAATTCGCTGGGCATTGTGGCTTTTGCCAAAGCCATCGAGATGCGAGCCCTGGAAATGGAAAGTGAGAGCCAGCGTTTAATTCAGTATAAACAGATACTGCGAGCCGGCATCGAGCGCAACATTCCTGATATTCGTTTTAATGGACATCAGACCGATTCTTTGCCAGGAACGTTGAACGTCTCCTTCGAGGGCGCGGAAGGTGAGTCAATTTTGCTATATCTCGATCTGGAAGGAATTGGAGTTTCAACAGGTTCGGCTTGTGCCTCAGGATCACTCGATCCCTCCCATGTCCTTTTAGCGACCGGCATCGGCCCTGAACTAGCTCATGGCTCCATTCGGATCAGTATGGGGCGGGAAAATACTATGGATGAGATTAATTACACCGTGGAAGCACTGACCCGTGTCATTAAAAAAGTACGGGCCATGTCCACCGCATACAAAAGGAAAAATTAATGGAACCTCCTGCTAACTGGTTATACACAGACATAGTCAAAGAGCACTTTATGAATCCTCGCAATTTTCTGAAAGAAGGCGAAGATTTTCAGGCCGACGGTGTGGGCCTGACGGGTAATATCAAATGCGGCGATGAAATGCAATTTTTTATCAAGGTTGATAAAGAGCGCGGGATTATCACCGATTGTCGCTGGTTGACTTATGGATGCGCCAGTGCTATCGCCAGCACCTCGGTACTCTCCGAAATGATCAAAGGTATGTCCCTCGATGATGCTTTTCGTTTGACGCCGAAAGACGTCGTTAAAAATCTCGGGGCTTTACCCGAACATAAAATCCACTGTTCGGTTTTAGGTGATAAGGCTTTGCGAGCGGCAATCAACAATTATTATGAACGCCAGGGCTTGACCGAAAAGGTCTGCAAGGAGCAAGCGCGTGTCATCTGCCAGTGCATGAATGTGACCGACCACGAAATCGAGGAAGCGGTTCTCGACGGAGCGCGTACCTACCTTGAGCTCCAGGAAAAAACCAAACTCGGCACGGTATGCGGGCAATGCAAAGATGAAGCGACTGAATTACTCAATCGGTACATCGAAGAACATTTTGGCGGCACGATCAAACTGTTCTAATTAAAACGCTTCACTTTATCAGGAATCCAGCCGCGAGGATTAACGTCGTTAAAAATTGCAACCCAATTGTACCCGCGTTCACCGGCAGTAGTTCATTGACCTGCTGATAAGGTTGTTTGGTGAGCTTCCAGAGCCGCCAACCCAATGGCCAGAGAATAATGACTGCTATGTTCCATACGGGTATTATTCCTGTCAAAGAAAATCCAAGCATCCAGAGGAAAGTGAAGAACAGTACCCGGCGATAAACCTGCAAGGCACGTTGGGTATCGTTTATTATTACCACTAATGTATACTTACCTGTTCGTCGATCGGATTCCTCATCCTGGATTTCATTAATATACAGGATTAAGCCCACTAAGAGGCCAACCGGGATACTGGTGACTAAAGCCATTCCAGACCAAGCGGCTGTCTGGGCATAAAAAGTTCCGAGTATAATCACCGGCCCAAAGGCCAGAGCGACAGCCAACTCGCCCCAACCGCGGTACGATAGTTTCCAGGGAAATGAGGAATAGACCATCCCCAATCCTATTCCAGCCAGTCCGAATCCGATAAGCCCCCATAATTGGCTATAAACAAAAAGCACGATTCCGCAGATTATCGTGATGGAAAAACAGACCCAGGCCGCATGGCGGACCTTGTTTGCTGAAATGATGCCGGCTTGTATCATGCGACTTCCGCCGGAAAACGGTGTATAGGCCGTATTGCGATCGTCGGCTCCCGAAAGGTGATCATAATAGTCGTTGATTATATTAGCCCCTAAGTGCCCGCAAAGTGCCCCGACAACCGTCAGGGTGAAAATCAACCAATCGATCTGGCCTGTTGCATGATAAGCGATCGCATTGCCGAGTAGCACAGGCCCCAGGCTGGCGGTCAGGAAAGGAGCCCTGGCCACACGCCACCAAAGATCTACATATGATAATAGTCTATTAAAGAATACTTGCATAATCGTTTACAAGTTCCTGTTCAGAAAATCAGAAATGGTTTCGTAAAGGTGTAACCGTCCCTCAGCATCCCTGATGCCATGTTTGCGATTCGGATAGACCAGCAGTTCGAAACGTTTATTATAGCGAATAAGTTCTTCGACAAAGTTTATGCTCTGCTGAAAGTGGACATTGTCATCGGCACTGCCATGAACCAGTAAGAGACGGGCTTTCAGATTGGTGACGAAGTTTAGCGGAGCACTTTCAAAGTAATCCTGCTGACGGTCTTTGGGCAATCCCAGGTAGCGCTCGGTGTAGATCGCGTCATAATATTTCCAGTGCGTTACCGGAGCGACGGAAACCCCGACCCTGAAAACATCCGGGGCTTTACATAAGGCTAAAAGTGTCATGTAACCACCGTAACTTGCCCCGTAAATTCCAATGCGATTGGCATCAACGTAAGGCAGTGTTTTCAGATATTTGATACCATCCAACAGATCCTGTAACTCCTGCTTTCCCAATTGCAGAGAGATTTTTCGCTCCCAGTTTCGATCGCGCCCACTGGAACCGCGTCCGTCAAGTCTGAAAATCAGGTATCCCTCCCGCGCCAACCAGTGTAGAAACGGAGTCGTGAAGGTATTGGTTACTATTTGATAATGCGGCCCGCCATAGACATAAACGAGCACCGGATATTTTTTCTGAGGATCGTAATCCGGCGGCACTAAGAGTGAAGCGTTCAGTTTGGTGCCATCCATTGCATTGATCTCGAGAAAACGTGTCTCACCGAATTGATAACGAGTATAATCGAATTGGGGATTTGCCCAGAGCGGACGGACACCACCCGATTGTAAATCGCCCAAAAGCACGCAGGTCGGTGTTTTGACGTCGCTAAAATAATCGAGGTAACGATTAAAATCAGGCGCAATTATGACGTGGTGGGTGCCCGAAAGGCTATCGACCTGACTCATCGCCCCCGATTGCAGATTGAGACGGTACAAGTGCCGTTCCAGAACTGATTTTTGAGTTGCAGTGAAATATACCAAATCGTTTGCTTCGTCCACACCGTTCAGTTCGGTGACGATCCACGCTCCCGCCGTCAGTTGTTTGATAAGTTTACCGTCGTAATCATACAAATATAGGTGCATATTTCCGTCACGTTCAGAGTAATAGATTAACTGGCGGCGATTTTTCAAACAATAATACATATCGGTGACGTTCAACCAGTATGAATCCTTTTCCTCAAGAATCAATTTGGTCTCACCGGTTTTAGGATTACCGAATGATATTTTTTTATAATTCTGTTGGCGGTTCAACGATTGGATCATCACCAAATTCGTATCGGGTAACCAGTCTATTCTCACGACATATTCATTACGCGGCAAAGCCCGTTTGATGCGCACAATTTCCTTCGTCGTGATATCTACTGAAAAAACTCGCACGTCGGGGATTTTTTCACCAGCTTTGGGATAGTATTGCCACTCGATGCTCGGATAGAGGTTTTTCCAATCCATCAGCGGATACTTGCCGACTTCGGTTTCGTCAAATTGCAGGAAAGCTATATAGCGACTATCGGCCGACCAAATGTAGGCTGTGGTGATATCGAATTCCTCTTCATAAACCCAATCTGGACGGCCGTTAAAAAGCGTCTCACTGCCATCACTTGTCAATTGGGTCAGGTTGCCCGTAGCACAATTGACTATCCAGAGGTTATTCTCACGAACAAAACTTAGATAGCGTCCGTCAGGGGAAAAACAGGGCAATATTTTACTTTTTCCATCAGCGGTCAACCGCTGTAAACTTTTTTTCTCGCAGTCATAAATGAAAAGGTCATTTTTCGCGGTCATTAACAGCAGATTCCCATGGGGAGAAACCTTGTACCCAGTGTAATCCATCACAAGATTTTGTTCACTCTCGCGCCAGATAAGACTATCACTGACAAATAGTGTATCCTGACTGTTTTGATTTAAATTCTGGCGTACTAAAAAAGTCTTAGCAGTGCCTGATTTATTAAAAAATAACAAACTCCGACCGTCAGGTGTCCAGCGATAATCCTTTTCCTTGTAAAGGTTAATATCCAGCCCCGGGTCATTGATCAGATCGCGCAAGGTAAAATTGGTTTGCGCCTGAATTAAACTCACCAGGAGCAAAACACCGGGTAGAATTTTACGCAAGGTCATTTCATCTTCCTTTTCTAAAAAAACGCTGTACGGATTCTACCAACTCATCTTCATCAAAAACAGAAATCGGTTCAACCGGCAAAGACTGCTTGAAGTACTTCCCATATAAACGCTTATCAACGCGCTCGTCACAGTTGATGACGACTCCAATGTCGGTAATGGAACGAATCAGGCGACCGACTCCCTGACGGAATTTCAGCACCGCTTCAGGTACATAGTATTGATTGAAGGGATCGCCGCCCTGCACTTTGATCTTTTCGACATTGGCTTCGATGATCGGTTCAGACGGCACGGGAAAAGGTAATTTGGCGATGATCAGGATTTCCAACGCCGACCCGATTACATCAATGCCCTCCCAGAAACTGTCGGTGCCAAAAAGAACAGAATTCTTCTCGATCCGAAACTGCTCCAATAAGGCACTGCGTGAACCGGTTTGTCCTTGGGCTAATAAAGTAATTCCCAATTCGGTAAAGGTCGGTAGACATAGCTGATACACGTCATAAAGTGCCTGATAGGCTGTAAATAGTACCAGCATGCCTTTGCCAGTTTCACGGCTTAGCCTGGTAATCAGGTTCGCCAAACTCTGATACTCATGGTCATGTTCACGCTCCTGATGAAAAGTAAAAAATTTCATCTGGTCATCGTACATGAAAGGCGATCCCAGAGCTTTGGTAACGATTTGAGTAGCAGGCAGTTGATCCATACCGCTCCGTGACAGGATGTAATCAAACGAGTTGACGATTCGCAGGGTTGCAGAAGTCAAAAACGTGTTTTCCCGTCCTTTGAGTACCTTCTCGTGAATGCGATCAGCAATCGCCAGTGGTGTACAGACCAGTTCGACGCTGTTTTCCTTGCCGTTCGAAGCGATTTCATACCAGAAAATGAGCTCAGCGTCGGCACTGCGGGTAATGACTCTGAACGTCTCAAGGTACATCTCGATGTTCATTACGGCGTTGCTAATTCGCACCTGCAATTCGTCAAATTCTTCTGGAGCTTCGTCGAAAATGGATTCCAGCCGGTTTTTCAAAGTCACCAAATGCAGTTTCAGGTTTTCGAGCTGCATTTGAAAAGAGTTGACATCTTCCTCATAGTTCGGGAACTCATCCTGAAATAATTTATAGCGCTTCTTAACGCCGTAGACTTTACCGCGACCACTTTCCCGTCCGGTCTTTTCGAGTGCAATGCGACTAAAGAAAGATTCCGCGATGATCTTGACAGAGGCGATCTTTTCTATGATCTGGTTCCGCAGCGGCTCGATCTCCGGCAGACGTTTCAGATCCTGCACCACGTAAGTCGCATCAACCAACACCCCGCGTTCCGGCACCGACCCGCTGTGAATATTGTTAAGAAAATAGGAAAGCATCGGCAGATTGATCCGTCCTGCGAAATAATTATACGAGTTCTTCTCCAGGTTGTGGGCTTCGTCAATGACCAATGTATCGAATTCCGGCAGGATTTTATTGTCAGCTGCGGCATCAGCTAACAATAGCGAGTGATTCACTACAATTACATCGGCGGTATTGGCATGTCCGCGGATTTTCCCCAGGAAACAACCGCCGTATTTTTGGCAGATGCTTGATGTACAGTAACCAGGTTCGGAACAAATCTCGTTCCAGATGAAGCGGTTGGCATTCAATCGGAATCCATTACATTCGGCGATGTCACCGCTTTGGGTGTGTTTCAGCCAGATGACAATCGGTAGAATATTCGACCGATAGGACAGGTGCAGATTGTGCGGCAAATTAGCCAGGTAACGGAACCAGCGCGTCAGGCAGATGTAATTATTGCGTCCCTTCAACAGCACCGCTTTGAAAGGTAAATTCAAACGATCCGCAACAAATGGAATCTCCTTATAGAAAATCTGTTCCTGCAGGATTTTAGTATTACTCGCAATTAATAAGCGCATTTTTTCCGAAGACTGGTGGTGGAGCCAAAGAACGGTCGGTACGAGGTAAGCCAGTGATTTACCAACACCCGTGCCAGCTTCAATGACCGCCGATTGATCGTTTTTCAAACAATTCCAAACCGTCTGAGCCATCTCCGTCTGTTGTGGTCGTAATTCATAACCATCCAGATTGTGAGCCAGAAGTCCGGCTTCGCCGAAATACCGGTCGATGAGATTGTCGTCAGGTGAGGATCCTGCTTTTGTTTGATTAACTTGCTCCAGCTGGATGGGCTTGCCAAAGACGTTATTGGGCGCTACCCACCCGATTTTCGGCGTCTCTCCCGAACCGAGTGTTTTCTTGAGGAGCTGTAAGTTAGCGGCATTCTTAAAGAGCAAATGGTTAGGATCGTCAGTCCCGTCTAAAATCATATTGATAGTTTGCAGCGTTCCGAGATCATACTTCAGCACTTCTTTGATCAAATCAATAAAGATTCGGCCGCAATTTAATGTATCCGTTTCAGCCCGATGAGCTCCACGCGCGCTATAACCGTAATATTCGGCAATCGTGCTCAGCCGATGGTTTGTTAGAAAGAATAAAAAAGTCTGTGACAGGCTGGCAGTATCGTATAGTGGATTGGCGATTTTTACTCGACGACCCGATGGCTTGCGTAAGTGTTCGCGGAGAAAGGCCAGATCAAAACCGATATTATGACCAACCAAAGGTAAATCACCAAAAAAATCCAATACCTCAGCAGTGTGAGTTTTAAACGGCGGCTGACCGCTGACCATGGCCTGTTTAATCCCGGTCAACTGCTCGATTTCCAAGGGTATCGGCTCACCGGGATCGCACAGAAAGGTCAATCTTTCAGTCGGCTGACCATCCACAAATAGAAGCGCTGCAAATTCGATAATGGCATCTTTTTCGGGTATCAGTCCCGTTGTTTCGACATCAAAAGCGATAAAGCGATTAAGTTGCAAATGGGCAAATGTTGCGTTCATTTAAAAGCCGGCAAATACTTTCAGGGCATCCACAATTAAGCCCGGTTTTTTTAATAGTGCAATTTTAAATATCTTAGTCAAGGTGATATCCTCAGGTGGCAGATTCTCCAACAGCCCGGCGATAGAATTCAAATCAGTATCGTTCAGGTCGCAAACCCACTCCTTTAAACGATAAAAATGTCTCAGGTCAGCACCGATTGTGGCATCCCATTTTTCCTGATAATACTGGAGTCCCTGACGACTATAGTCACCAGTACGGATTGCCTCGGCTACGACCTCACCCGCTAGCTTGCCACTTGCCAGAGCGGAGGAAATTCCGCCTCCCGTGAGCGGATTGACCTGATGCGCGGCATCACCTACGATGGCAAGGTTGTCAGCTACCAAATTTTTCAAGGGGCGGGCTACAGGTACGCCCCCAGCCGTCGTGGTCAACGCTACTGCTTCCGGAAATTTATCACTCATAAATTCATATAAGTAATCCAGCGGCGTCCGTTGTCCTGCATACTTGCCATTTATTCCTAAACCAATATTAGCTGTGGCCTGCCCTTTGGGAAAAATCCAGACATAACCGCCCGGAGCCCATTTTGTCGAGAAATAAAATTCACACGCGGACTGATCTACGTCAATATTCCCCGCCAAAATCTGCACGCATGGTTCGATATCCTGCAATTTCAACTGTGTACGAATACCCGCCCAGCGTGCCACGCGGCTCTCAACACCATCAGCCGCAATCACGATTTTCGTCCGAATCTGATATTCCCGATCGAGATGTTTTAGACGGACTATATATCCATCCGGCATTTTCACCAAGCCGCTGACATAAGCTTTGGTAAAAATTTTTGCACCCGCATGAGTCGCTCGAACCGCTAAATCATGGTCGAAAAGACGCCGGTTCAAAATCAAGCCCGGCGTTGGTGTTTTCCAAATGATCGTTTTCCCATCAGGAGAGTGAAATTTAAATTTATCGATCCGGCTAGCTACCCAGCGTTCGTCAAATTCGACATACTGCCGAAATACCGGTTCACTGACCCCTTCGGCACAACGTACCGGAATACCGATCTCGCGGTCCTTTTCAAACAAGGCTACGTGTGCTCCACGGGAAGCGGCGTATCTGGCGGCCATGCTTCCGGCCGGCCCACCTCCCACTACAATGACATCGTAATCAGACCGAATCAACATGCTCCGCTTCCTCTTTCAACGCCCCGAACGGACACACCTGTACGCACAACCGACATCCGTTACACTGCTGTCGGTCTATCAGGAGTTGGGTTTCACTCAAATCAATGCAATCCTGAGGACAAACCGCCACACAGGTACCGCACAGATCACAAATTTCAGGTTTTACCACAATCATTGGGCTTATTCCTCGACATGAAAGGTAGGATAATCCAGACCGAAACGATTGATATAATAAACCCGCGCCAAGTAGAAATTAAGCAGAATCGCAATGAAGAACAGCGGAAACTCCGCGCACAGAAACAACGCGATAAATAATAAACCGTAACGAATTGTTCTCAGAACCCAAACCGGATTGGGACGAAACAGCATGATAATATATAAAGGCGACGATAGCAAAATGGAATGGGTGATCACCGGATCGCTGAACTTCATTCCGACCAGGAAACCAATTACGACCCAGGCAAATGCCATCCAGATGGTCAGTTGGTCTCCATAAGCCACAGCAAAAGTCTTCTTGGCATGTTTCTGATCCCCGGTGCGATCGGGAATCGTCGTCAGGAGCGCTACTGAACCCCAGGCTAATACATACGGAATCATCAAACGCAAGGTTTGTCCGCAAATTGGTCCGTTCATCATCCACCCGATACTGAATAAAAGCACTCCACCGAAAATATTGGTCAGAATACCCAGGATCGGTCTATCTTTCCAGGCAAAAGGTTGAAAATTGTACAGATAACCCCAGAGTAGCGTAAACAATGTCAGTACCCCAAAAAGCCAGATACCTTGAAATAAAAACACTAATAATCCAAGGCCGATCATGCTCAAGGCAATTTTTTTTGCCCACCCGGCTGGAACATGCTGGTCTGAAATCAGAAATAGCTTCCGGTTATCGCGATCAGTGTCAACATCCTGCAGTTGATTGAAAATGAAGGCCGCACCGGCTACTAAAGTAATGATTGTAAAATTCAACAGGATTCGCCAATCGAATTGCATCCGCCACCAGGCAACTCCATTTTCGGCAAAATCGTAAGCCGCATACCCGGCCAGAGTAATAATCCAAACCGGGAAAAACAGCGTCGGTCGTAAAATGAATAAGTAGTCGAGGGGTTTTAGCCATTTCAGGGGAATTTTGATACGCATAATTGACTCTTTTCTAATGCTGATTAACTGTTTCGCAGTACTGCCCGGTAAAGCAAGCAGTACAAAAATGGTCAGCCGGCATGCTCATGGAACCGGTTAGGCCCTCGACGCTGATGTATTCGAGACTGTCTACTTCTAAATATGCTCGTATTTCAGCGACACTTTTCTGATTGGCGATTAATTCCTGTCGCGAAGGGAAATCCATACCGTAAAAACAGGGGTATTTGACTGGTGGCGAACCGATGCGGATATGAATTTCACGCGCTCCGGCTTCTTTCAATAACCTGACGAGTTTCTTGAGCGTTGTGCCTCGTACAATAGAATCATCCACAACCACCACACTGCGATCTTTCAGTACTCCACCAATTGGATTGAATTTGATCCTTGTAGTAAAGTCGCGCATGACCTGCGTCGGGTGAATGAAGGTCCTCCCGATATAGTGATTGCGAATCACTCCAATATCGAAGCGCGCTTCAGATCTCTGGGCAAAACCAATCGCAGTTGTATTACTCGAATCCGGCACACTGATGACAATCTCGGCGTTGGCCACCGGTTTCTCGAGCGCTAGGTTTTTCCCCAACTTACGGCGGGTCTTGTCGACGTACTCGCCAAATATCCGACTGTCGGGACGCGAAAAATAAACGTATTCGAAAATGCAGTGTTTTGGTTCGGGCAAGGCAATCTGAAAGGATTGACTATCACCATTTCGAAATAGCAACATCTCCCCCGGTGCTACATCCCGCTCGTACTGCGCCCCTATCAAATCCAGGGCACAGGTTTCGGAGGCGATAACCGTAGCTTCGTTCAATTTACCTAAACATAGCGGACGGAATCCATGCCGGTCGCGGGCGACTACTACCATGTCATCATACATGATAATCAATGAGTAGGCACCTTCGATGCGACGCAGAGCATTAAGCATTTTTTCTTCGAAATTATTGCCGTCGGCTTGGGCGAACAGATGAATGATATATTCGGTATCGGAAGTAGTTTGAAAGAGCGTCCCCCGATTTTCGAGTTCAGTCTGAATCTTTTCTAAGTTGATCAGATTGCCATTATGGACGATGCAGATATTGGTGCCTTTATATTTGAAAACCAGGGGTTGGATATTTTCACGACTCCCACCGCCATGCGTCGAATATCGTACATGCCCCAGGGCAATCTTTCCCGGTAAACGCTGGAGTCTTTCCCGACTGGCAAAGACATCCGAAACTAGCCCACGATCTTTTTCAACATGGTTCATATTGCCATCGAAGGTCGCGATACCCACTCCCTCCTGTCCGCGATGTTGGAGAGCGTATAAGCAGAGGTAAGTCAGCGTCGCGGCTTCCGGGTGATTATAAATACCGACAATGCCACACATAATTAATGCTTAGCCACCAATTTAATATGATTGGAATAAATCCATCCGCGCCGTCCGCGTTCAACTTCAACACGGTAAACGCCAGCGTCTATCGGTATCGTTAGAGTGCGACAGTTGGTGGTATGAATGACCTGGCCATCCCGAATTACGCGGCAGGTACCTTTCAGAGGCAGGTGCACATGCAAGTGACCAGAACGACCTTCGATAGTATCACCCATCGTCCCTATTTGCCCGTCCGTTTCGATCCAGAAGCGGAACCCCCGCGCGTCACCGCGACGATAGTTGGAGATAAATGCTTTGCCTTCCTTTAATAAATCTAATATTTTCTTTTGGGCATCTAATCCATCATTGGCGGTAATCGGCACTGAAGACAGGAGATGAGTACGGATGGATTTGAACATGATTTTATAATCGAAAATCGCTTTGGTATAGAGACCTAATATTTTGACTGGGGTGGCATGGACGTCCACTGAACCGACGCCCGTCACTTTGCGACTGAGGTTGACCTCATCCCACCATTTGAGCAGAGAACGCGTTGGAAAAGTCGAGATACTGCGCGGATGGATGACGTTCCAGAAGCGATTTTTCATCGTAGTGGCTTCCAACCAGTGGGACATCATATTCCAGACCTCGATAATTTCGATTTCGGGATAATCTAAATTGCCCCATGGAATCGGTGGGAAACCCGGCAGTGATTTGGAAGGCTCACGCTCTTCAAACGGATGGGCTACGATACCCGTCGCTCCGGCGTCTCGAACCGCCTTGATGTACTCCTGATGATTCAATTCCGGCGGAAGAACCTTTTCCAGACCAAAAGCCAGATAATGATGGCGGTCATCGCGGTCGTTGATTTCATAACCGATGATGATAAATAAATCGTTAAAGTACCAACCATAATAACGCTCATCCCAACCCGCTAAGGTCATATGATCGGAGATCATTAAATAATCGAGTTCGCTATCCTTGGCCGCGGCGATAACTTCTGCCAAAGACCCACTGCCATCCGATTTGCTCGTATGGACATGGATACAACCGACATATTCAAAATATTTATTCATTTGATCATCGATAACAGTAATAGAGCTGAAATGGTACCGAGACTATTGGCGGCTATGTCACGCCAACTGCATCCACCGTCTTTTTTACGCCTGTCGTATAATTCTTTGAGTCCTCCGATAGAAAATGTAACGATCGCTGAACTTTGGATTGAGTGAGGCGCACTGCGGGACATGATCCGGTTCTGGAAATAAAACAGAGTCGTCGTCATGAAAAATGCCGTGCTGACATGCTTAAGTTTGTCTATGCTGAACCAGGGGTCATTAAATTTTGCCTGCCTTGTTGAATCCAGGGTTTGACCAATTGCCAGAGGATAAAAACAAATCAGGATAAGAAAACCGACTATTCCTTTCATTAAATGATTCCGATTGAATTTAGAAAAACTAATGCGATCAATATGGGAGCAATGTAACGCACCATGCATTGCCAAAGTTTCATCAACCCTAATGGTGTCCGTTCACTGCCTTCATGGATATAAACCAAGGCATTTTTTCTTCCCCAGAACCACCCGGTGAATAATGCGATGCATATACCACCCAACGGCAGAAAAATGTTGGAGGCTAAGTAGTCCAAAGCCCCGAATATTGTCAGGCCGCTAATTTTTATGGTAGCTAAAAGGTTGTAAGATAGAGCGCTGGGAATACCAAGCAAGAAAACCACGATGCCACCTATGACCACGACCGTTTTGCGTTTGAATTTATATTCGTCGACGAGAAAAGTGGTAATCACTTCCAGCAGTGAAATCGTGGAAGTCAAAGCCGCCAAACATAATAGAACAAAGAACAGAATACGAAAGATGTAACCACCATATATGTAATTAAAAATCGGTGGTAGGAGGTTGAAAATCAACGCTTCTCCCTGATCCGGTGGTTGCTGCATGGCGAACAGGGCCGGAAAAATCATAAAACCGGCCAACAAAGCAATACCCGTATCAATTACTACAATGTTTAAGGCGCTGGTCGGAATATTGTCTCTTTTTGAAAGATAGGAGCCGTAGGTCAGCAGAGCACCCATCCCGAGGCTCAGGGAGAAAAAGGCTTGCCCTAAGGCTTTCAGTACGGTCTGGCCGGTAATTAAACTGAAATTGGGTTTCAGCAGGTAAACCAACCCGCGAGACGCACCCGGTAAAGTAATGCCACGGACGATGAGTACCAAAATAATTACAATCAGCATTGGCATCATGATCTTACTCGATTTCTCGATGCCTTTGATTACTCCGAAGTAAACAATCCCTCCCGTCAACAGCATAAAAAGGCCGTGATAGATGACCGTCTGTGAGGACTGCGTAAATCGTTGAAATATTACTCCTGCTTGTATAGGTGAAATACCCTGAAAACTACCCTTGACGGATTCAACGACGTAACCCAGACATAGACCGGCGATGACATTGTAATAGGATAAAATGATAAAACCAGTTAATACTCCCAGAAATCCCACACTCATCCAGAAAGGATTGCCACCCGATAATTTCCTGAAACTACCCACCGGGTTTTGCTGCGCGGTGCGTCCAATCAGGATTTCCGCAATTACGACAGGTAATCCAATTGCCGCTATACAGATTAAATAAAGCAGAATAAAAGCCGCTCCGCCGTTTTCTCCTACTAGATAAGGGAACTTCCAGATATTTCCCAATCCCACCGCCGAGCCAGCCGCCGCTAAGATGAAACCTATCTTCGAAGTCCACTGCTCACGATCACCGGCCATAATTTTTCCTCAAATCAAACGATATTTGCCACGTCATGCTATCGTTATCAGATAAAAATGAAAACTCCACATCTTCACTGGGAAAATTTATCAGATGAGCATCGACAAATGCATCCAGCATACCGAAGACGTACACCCCGATGCTCCACCAGGCGTATTTATTACGTTTCTCACGCGGGCGCCATGAATTCAGTTGCAGTGAGTAACCGGTCAAGGACTTCACCGAATCTTTCTTCGCAGCTTCAGATAAGTTTCTCCAGTTCGCTAAACCGACCTTTGTCTTGGTTTCTTTGACATAGCCATAGATTCGGTTATAGTAAAAGAAATTGGTAATAAAATATCCTTCGGTAAGCACGAATCCGGCGGCTTTCAGTGGTTTGCCAACATATAACTGTCCTAATCCGGGAAATAATGCCGAATAATACAGGGCTTTTTTCGGTGATAATTGGTTGATGCTATCGCGTACTTCTCCGGAACCTGCATGCAATCTCAACACCGATGGCAGAAATAGCATGATTATTATCCTGGTGCGAATTCCTTTCAATGGTCACAACGCACTGATCACTGTCGCGGATTGCGGCACGATATTGATATTTATTTCACGGGAAATCTGCTGATAGTACTCACCATCATAATGCGCCGGTAGTGGATAGTCACTGGTGACTTTAATGCGCCGCCCCTGGTGCATTTGCACTTCTCTGACCGCCGCAATTGTGCCGGTTTTCAGACGCCCAAAATTCAGCAGAATTTTGCCGAGCGGTACATCCGGAATATGGCATATATCAAAAATTTTATCGTGAATTGAAGCGTTCGGAGTCAGCTTCAGCCCCCCGCCTACTGACCAACCGTTACCAATGGCGATCAGGAACGATTTACGGACGCCCAGGTTGTGTCCGTCAATTTCTATCTCAATGGGAATGGCCTTCCAGAAAGCGAGACTGGTAAATACTGCGTACAGATAGGAAAGACTGCCTTTTAGCAGTTTAACGCTCTTACTTTTAAAATTCACATAGCCGTCGAAACCGATTCCCACTCCATTGATAAAAAGGTGATTGTCAATTGTCCCTAAATCCATCAGCCGGGTTTTGAAATCGAGCAACACTTGAACAGCTTTGTGCAATTTATGGGGGACATTGATGCAGCGGACGAAGTCATTCCCGGTGCCATCGGGAATTATACCCAGCGGCGTGGCCGAGCCCGCCAGTCCATTCATTACTTCATTTGCCGTACCATCGCCGCCGTAAGCAACTACAGCATCATATTCGTTATGTAATTTGTCTGCCAATTGTGAAGCATGAAATGGTGCTTTTGAAAAGTAATAATCGAACTTCTCCCTGCATTTATCCGTTATGGCTTTAAGAAGCGGCAGACGTTTGATGGTACGCCCCTTACCAGCCATGGGATTGACGATTATCGCAAATCGCTTATTCAGAAGGATTTCCTTTCAGGGCAATGGCTTCAATCTCAAGCTGGGCGTCGCGCGGTAGACGACTAACCTGTACCGCCGATCGTGCCGGTGGCGATTCGGGGAAATATTCTTCGAATACGGCATTAAGACAGGCAAAAGTATTCAGATCGGTCAGAAAGACGGTGCATTTTAATATTTTTTTTAGGTCTGAATCAGCCGCTTTGAGCACTGCGCTTAAATTATTTAATACCTGCCGCACTTGTGCGTCGAAATCCGTCACTTCAATCTGTCCACTGACTGGATTGATTGGTAACTGACCGGAAGTAAATATGAATTCACCTGTCGCGACAGCCTGACTGTATGGACCAATGGCACGTGGCGCATTTTCAGCTTGTATGATCTGGCGTTCCACTTTCATTTGCCCCAGCAAATATTCAATTCTTTGTTGGCTTTAAGTTCATCCAGGCGACGGATAGGCGTATTTACCGGTGCCTGATGGAGTACTTCCGGAGTTTGCCGCGCTTCCTCGGCGATTTTTTTAATTATTTCGACAAAACGATCAAGCGTTTCCTTGCTTTCAGATTCGGTCGGCTCAATCATCAATGCCTCGTGCACAATCAGGGGAAAGTAAACCGTCGGTGCATGCATGCCGAAATCGAGCAAGCGTTTGGCAATATCCAATGTTTTAATACCGTACTGTTTGGCACATTCTTCACCCGAAGCTACAAATTCATGCATACAGATCCGATTGTAGGGCACGTTAAAAAATTGAGCGACTTTCGTGCGCAGATAATTGGCGTTGATAATAGCATTGCGCGAAACAGCTGTCAACCCGGCGCTTCCCAGCATACGAATATAACAATAAGCGCGCACGATTATCCCAAAATTGCCGTACCAACCGAGAACCTTGCCAATGCTGTCGGGATAGTTCGTATCCAGCTTGTACCGTTTGCCATCGAATACAATCCGTGGTACTGGTAGAAAACGCGCCAATTTCTCGGTCACCGCAATCGGTCCACTGCCCGGGCCGCCGCCTCCATGTGGAGTAGAAAAAGTCTTATGCAGATTGATATGGGTGATATCAAAACCAATATCGCCGGGTCGCACAACGCCTATAAGCGCATTCAGATTTGCTCCGTCCATGTAGACTAAACCACCATTCTCGTGCACGATGGAGATTATTTGCTCCACCTGTTCTTCAAACAACCCGAGCGTGTTGGGGTTGGTCAGCATCAGTCCGGCGACGTCGGCGTTCATTTTCGCCCGCAGGTCGTCCAAATCAATGCAACCCTTGCTGTTGGATTTAAGCGCTAAGGTTTCAAAACCAGCCGAGATCGCGCTGGATGGGTTTGTGCCATGAGCTGAGTCAGGTATCAAAATAAAACGCCGTTTTTCGTTGCGCTGATCGAAATACTTTTTAATGACCATTACACCCGTCAATTCACCATGCGAACCGGCGGCTGGTTGAAGCGTAGCCGCCGCCATACCGGTAATTGCACAAAGATACTTTTCCATTTCGTACATGATCTGCAAGGCGCCCTGCAGGCTATCTTCTTCCTGTAGCGGATGGACTTCGGCTAATCCGGCAAGCCCGGCACAACGATCGTTGATTTTCGGATTGTATTTCATCGTACAGGAGCCCAAAGGGTAAAAATCCTTATCTACATGATGATTCAGATTCGAAAGATTGGTGAAATGCCGAATTACTTCCGGTTCGCTGACTTCCGGCAAACGTAATTCCGTCTTTCGCAAGCAGGACACGGGTAAAAGTTGATCGGTCTGAAAACCTGTGGCAACCGGCGGCAAAGCCACTCCCTCTTGTTCAGGTCGTGAGTACTCAAATATTAATTTTTCCATCAGGTATCCTTTATATTTGATAATTTACTTTCAATGATCTGCTGTGCCTGACTAAAAACGTCAGGGATACGCTCCCTCAATTTACCTCCGGCAGTAGCGAGGTGCGGCCGTCCTCCTCCTCCGCCGCCTAACATTTTACCAAATTCACGTACCAAATCGCTTGCAGATAGACCATACTTTTTTATGGTTTCGTCCGAGACTACCACCACCAAACTGGGACGGTCGTCAATTATTGCCGCTAAAATTCCTACGCCAATTTTCAATGTGGCTCGCAGAATATCTCCAATTTTTTTCAGCTCGTCAATATTCTTGACCTCGACTTGCTGAGTGACGATGACGACGTCCCGAACTTGCGGTGCCTTTGCGATTAACCCGGTGATTGAATTTGCCATGCGACTGCCGCGTTGACGGCTGATTTCCTTTTCAAGTTCTTTCAATTCGTCTATTATTTTGGCAATGCGGATTTCAATTTTTTCTGGTTCGACATTGAGGAGGTTACTAATATTTTTTAGTAAGTGGGTTTGCACGCGGGTGTATTTTAAAGCTTCCATAGCGGTCACCGCTTCGATCCGTCGCACGCCGGCGGCTATGGCTGATTCAGACAGAATGCGAAAACTTCCGATATCACCCGTCCTTTTTACATGCTTACCACCGCATAACTCTCTGGAAAACTCTCCAACGGTGATGGTGCGAACGACATCTTCGTATTTTTCACCGAACAGAGCCATGGCGCCAGAAGCGCGGGCGACGTTATAGTCTTCATGCCTGACAGCTACCGGTATATTGGCCAAGATTTGTTGGTTGACTAAATCTTCGACCTGCCGCAATTCGTCATCACTTAATTTGGCAAAATGTGTAAAATCAAACCGTAAGCGTTCCGGTTCAACGAGAGAGCCCGCCTGATGAACATGTTCACCCAGTACCCGTCGCAGAGCCGCGTGGAGCAGATGAGTGGCGGTGTGATTTGCCCGAATCGAGCGATTGAAGTCCGTACTTACCCGGGCGGTTACAGAACTGGATAATTGCTTGGCCTCCCCTTTTAATTTTCCCTCATGGATGATCGCATTATTGCTTTTTCGTACATTTTCCACGTCGATGACAAAATCCTTACCCTTGAGCGTGCCTTTGTCACCAATTTCGCCTCCGGATTCCGCATAAAACGGTGTGCGATCAAGTACCACGGCGATATTCGTACCATTCAATTTGTAACGTCTGATCTGCGATCGGGTCCTAATTTTCTGGTATCCGGTAAAAACCGAATCTGGACCTTCACTCAGAACTACCCATTCCCCGGCCTGATTAGTCTGTGCTGGCTGGAAATTTAACGCCGCACGAGCGCGTGCTTTCTGGCGTTTCATCGCTTCTTCAAAACCATCAGCATCAATACGCAAACCGTTTTCTTCAGCCAACAGATGCGTCAAATCTACCGGAAAACCAAATGTATCGTAGAGTTTGAATACTTCTTGCCCGGGTATTATTTTCTCACCAGCCGTCTCCAGTGCATCTTTTATTTTTCCAAATACTTCCAAACCCCGATCAAGAGTTTTACCGAAAGATTTCTCCTCGGCTTTGATTATACGTTGAATATGTTTCTGATGGTCTACTATTTCAGGAAAGGTGGAACCAAGAATTGCACCGACTACTTCGGCAAGTTTGAAAATAAAAGGCTCATGCATGTTCAGCATGCGTCCAAAACGCGCCGCCCTGCGCAATATTCGGCGAATGACGTACCCGCGTCCCTCGTTGGAAGGTAAGCCTCCATCAGCAATTGCGAAAGTCAGCATGCGAATATGATCCGCAATTACCCGGTGCGGCATACCCGTTTTCTCCATGTATGGGACCCCGGTCAGATCAGCGATAGCGGCAATGATCGGTTGAAATAAATCAGTATCATAATTCGAAGAATGGCCTTGCAAGGCGGCGACGATTCGCTCCAATCCCGCTCCGGTATCGACATGCTTGGCCGGAAGTGGATTAAGTTTGCCGGTCGCATCACGATCGTACTGAATAAAAACGAGATTCCAAAGTTCAATATAGTGCGGGTCGCCTTGATTGATTTTTTCCGCGATCTGGCTTTGTATATTTTCCCCGGTATAATAGTGGATTTCCGAACAAGGGCCGCAAGGTCCGACTTCTCCCATTTCCCAGAAATTGTCTTTTTCGCCGAACCGCAGTATCCGCCCGGGATTGATGTCGGTAACCTTTAACCAAGCTTGGGCCGCTTCTTCATCCTGATAATAGACAGTTGCCCATAAGCGTTCTTTCGGGAATCGCCAAATTTCAGTAAAGAGCTGCCACGCCATGGCGATCGCTTTTTGTTTATAATAATCGCCGAACGACCAGTTGCCCAACATTTCAAAGAATGTGTGGTGATAGGTGTCCTTGCCGACTTCTTCCAAATCATTATGCTTGCCGCTGACACGGATACATTTCTGGGTATCGGCGACGCGTGGATATTCAATTTTTCCCTGTCCCAGGAAAATATTTTTGAATTGATTCATCCCGGCATTGGTGAATAGCAGAGTTGGGTCATTTTGAGGAATGACCGGTGCGCTTTTTACGATTTTATGATCATTGCGGGCAAAAAAGTTTAAAAATTCCTGCCGGACTTCACTCGCCGTTTTCATCAATCTCCTGCATGCCTGATAAAATAATATGTTTCATATCGCTAACTTTCCATTCAAAGCCAGAAATTATTCTTAAATGGTTTTATAAACAAGAGCTGGAGCGAGGAAAATGCTATCCGGTTAACAATATTTTCAGCGCTTTGAAAATCGTTGCTCCGGGATATCCTTTTTGAGATAAATAACGATATAATCTGTTCCGGATATTCGTGTCTCCTGACAGGGTTTTTAGTTTCTTTTTACCGATTTCAATCGCCTTTTTAAGTTGCGCTTCAGGATCGACCAAGTCTCGGGTAACCCGTGTAACAATATCACGAGCAATACCTTTACTGATGAGTTCCTTTTTAATTTTCAAAATTCCATCGGCAGTGAGTTGCAATCTGTCCCGCACAAACGCTGAGGCAAAATTTTCATCGTCGATATAGCCGTTATCCTGGCAATAGCGAATCACCCGTGCTATGATGATTGGATCGATTTTTTTTCGGCGTAGGTAGGTCTGAACTTCCCAGTGGCTACGCGCCCGCAACCCTAAATATTTGACGGCGAGATTCTTAGCCAATTCGAACTGATCATGAAATTGAATCACCTCTATCTGCTTCTCGCTCAGCTGTCCACCGACAGCCAGAGAGAAACGTACTAGAGTGTCCGCCTCAACAGAAAACGCGTAGGCGTCATCGAGATAAATCGCGTAGCGCTGATGATTTCTTTTCTGTTGTTCAACCCGGGAAATAGTCCAGCTACCTTCGGAGGTGGCATTCCGGGAGTCAAATTCTGGCAATGATTAATCCGCAGAATTTTCGGCTTTTAGCAAACCTAAATGAATTTTCACCTGGTGCGTCAGTTTAGACAGGAGGTCGGGATTTTGTTCGAGATAATTTTTTGCACTCTCCCGTCCTTGCCCGATGCGTTCGTCGCCATACGAATACCAGGCGCCAGATTTCTGAACCATACCCGCCTCTACCGCGGTGTCCAGGATATCACCGACAGAAGAGATCCCTTGGTCAAAGGTAAGATCAAATTCAGTTTCTTTAAAAGGCGGTGCAAGTTTGTTCTTCACTACTTTTACCCGAGTACGATTACCGATGTTAGCGTTACCCTCCTTGAGCGTAGCAATTCGCCGAATATCAAGTCGCAGTGAGGTATAAAATTTAAGCGCCCGTCCACCGGTAGTCGTTTCCGGATTACCGAACATCACACCAATTTTTTCACGGATCTGGTTGATGAAAATGACGGCGGTGTTCGACTTGTTGACCGAGCCAGCTAATTTGCGCAGGGCTTGCGACATCAAGCGAGCCTGTAATCCGACATGCGAATCGCCCATTTCACCTTCCAACTCGGCTTTGGGCACCAGTGCCGCCACGGAATCAATTACGACAACGTCAATTGCATTGCTGCGCACCAACGTCTCAGTGATTTCCAAAGCCTGTTCGCCATGATCGGGCTGTGATACCAGCAATTCGGCCGTATTGACGCCTAATTTCGCCGCATAGCTCGGATCGAGAGCATGTTCCGCATCAATAAATGCCGCATATCCGCCATTTTTTTGGGCCTGAGCGATGATATGCAATGCCAGCGTCGTCTTCCCGGAAGATTCGGGGCCGAAGATCTCGGTGATGCGACCGCGGGGAATTCCACCAATCCCAATGCAGGCATCGAGCGACAGGCAACCCGTCGGAATAAAGTCAATCGCGATCCGCATGGATTCATCACCCAGTCGCATGATCGAGCCCTTCCCAAATTGACGGTCAATCTGGGCCACCGCCAAGTCGAGAGCGCGCTGTTTGTTATCAATTTTTTCCGCCATTTATGACCTCCCTGTCAAAAGTTTGAACTCATGTAAAGGTGTATAGATGGCTCCCTCAGGAGTCAAATTACTTTCAAAATATATGATTCGGTCAACAAGGTTAATCTTTGGTTCGAACTCATATTCCAGGAACTTTTGAATGCCAAGCACTTGATTTCTAAAATCCTTAACTCTGCCAAGCGTTAAATGTGGATTAAATATACGACTTTCGGGCGGAAAACCAAACGTCTTCAGGACATTTTCCAACCTCCTATTTATCGCCGACAGATGTTTTTGCGGATCCTCTACTCCTAACCAGAGAACTTTCGGATTGGACATACGTGGAAAAACACCTGTTCCGTTAATCGTAAATTCAAAGCGGCTAATGTCCCTAATGATTTTTTCTACTTCGGCAATAATTGAGGCTATATGCTCTTCCGCGGTAGCACCGAGAAATTTAAGGGTCAAGTGCAGGTTCTCGACAGCGACTAAACGTACGTTCCGGCGAAGTTCCGGCAGGTTTTTGTATAAATCGGCAACCAATGACCGGATGGCGCTTGTCACGGGAACCGCAAAAAAGGTACGTTTCATTACTTCAACTCTCCTGAGACAAAGCCAGACGCAATTGATTTAAAGCCGCCTGTGAAAATAGTTTTTTATTCGATACACGGTCACGGGAATAAACAAATCTGTAAACCTGACATCCGGCGGCATTTGCTATGGCGATAAAAACCAACCCGACCGGTTTTTGCGGTGTGGCGCCAGTCGGTCCGGCAATACCGGTTGTGCTTAATCCAATTGACGACTGACTAATCTTTCGGATTTGCCTGGCCATCTCGCAAGCGACCTTCTCACTCACTGCACCGAACTCATTAATCAGTCCCGGTTCAACACCCAATATGTTGATTTTGGATTCATTGCTATAAGCTACGATGCCGGTCTTGAAAAATGCTGAACTACCCGGCACGTTGGTCAGGCGATTAGCGATCAATCCACCTGTACAAGACTCCGCAACTGAAAGTGTCAATTGCTTGGTCATCAATATATTCGCCACGACGTTCTCAAGTGTCTCATCATCGTAGCCAATGATAAATTCCCCCAAAATACTTTTAATGTTCTGGCATGCTTTTGAACAGGTTTTAATTCCTTCTGCGGATTGAGATGTAAGTCGGATAGTCGTGTCGGATAAACCCGGCAAGAAGGCTACTTTTATCTCCGATTGTTGTTCGATCCAATCTCGCAGCCTGGTATAGATCTCTCCCTCCGTAAGTCCAAAAACGTGGATAGTTCTGCTGTAAATCGGTTCACCGTGCATTTCGTTAATCAGACCCGCCAACGATTCTTTCAGCATTGATTCCATTTCGGTGGGTACGCCGGGCAGAAAGCAATATTGTTGGCCGTTCTGCTCAATCTGTATACCCTGAGCGGTCCCGATCGGGTTTGGAATAGGCGTAGCTCTATCTGGAAAGTAAGCCTGCAGACGTACAATTTCCGGCATCTTCCTGCCCCGTCTCCGATACAACGCTTCGGTTTTTTGTAAGATCTCCGGACGAAATACTAATTGCCTCCCAAAATATTTGGCTACAACTCGACGGGTGATGTCATCATGCGTCGAGCCTAAACCACCCGTCACGATGATTAATGGCGCTTGAGAATATTTTGCATATTCCAGGGCACGAATTATTTCCGGCTCACTATCTCCGACGGTAACAATATTTATAACCGGAATCCCATGAGATTTAAGGTAGGAGGCGATGATTCTGGAATTGCTGTTTTGGATTAATCCGGATATTAATTCGTCACCAATCGACAGAACGACGGCGCGATTCACAAAACAATCGTTCCTATATTGACGATGATCGCCGTGAAAATACCAGCCGCAATATCATCTATCATAATCCCAAACCCTCCACCGATCCTTTCCAAACGGTCAATTGGGCGGATCTTGGTGATATCGAAGAATCGAAAAATCAGAAACACTAAAACAATCTGACTCAGATTCTTGGGATAACTCAAAGGCGGAATAATCGTTAGAGTCAACCAAATCCCGGTCACTTCGTCAATGACGATGTATGCCGGATCAACTTCACCGACCCGTTTTTCAATCGTCTCCGATGCAAAGATCCCCGTAAAGAAGGTTAAACTAACCAGAAGCAGATGAAAAATAAAAGAATGCCAAGGCAAGATAAACCATACAACCATCGCCAGGGCCGTCGCCCACGTTCCCGGCGCATAGGGAATATATCCCACCAATCCAAAGGTGGCGATCAAACGGTAGCAAATTAATTTTGGGTTGAGTTTCATTGCCTGAAAACCGCGACGATTTCTTTCCGATTAATTATCAAATATTCAATACCCGTCCAGACCGTAATGACTGTCACAATGAACATCGTGATTTTGAGTAAATGCCATCTTTCAATAATACTGACATAATCTGCAATCCCGAAAAAAATCTTCCAGCGCTGGGTAATCAGATAGGCCAAGAAGAAGCAGACTACTCCAATCTGAAGTCCGGTCTTAATTTTGGCGGATTTGCGGGTTATCATCGAGCCACCTCGACTCGAGATTAAAATTCTTAAACCGGTGACGATAAAATCTCTCGTGATTACCAGGATAACCATCCACAGCGGTATCAGTCCAATGATATGAAAGGAAATAAAGGCGGCGGACATCAGGATTTTATCCGCCAAAGGGTCTAAAAACTTGCCGATCCGGGTCACTGAGGAATACTTCCGGGCGTAATAACCATCGTATGCGTCCGTCAGAGCGGCAATAATAAAAATAAGCAATGCGAATATCTCGAAAAACGGATATTTATTGAAAAGAAAATACAGAAACAAGGGGGTCAGCAAAATGCGTAATACAGTCAGCAGATTGGGGATAAAGTGTACTTTTTTCATTTTATAAATTGGTACGCCCCTCCAATGCATGTGTTAAGGTTAATTCATCGGCAAATTCCAGCTCGATACCTATTGGCAAGCCCTGCGCGAATCGGGTGACGGTAATGTTTTTCCCTTTGATAAGTTTGGACAGATACAACGCAGTTGTTTCTCCATCACGGGTCGGATTGATAGCCAGAATCACTTCCCGGATATTAGTGAGTCGGGTTAGCAATCCCTGAATATTCAAATCATCCGGTCCTATGCCGCTCAGAGGTGCCAAAACACCCCCTAATACATGATATAATCCACGGTAATGACTGGTCCTTTCTATTGCCAACACATCCATCGGTTCCTGCACAACACAGATCGTACCGTGATCGCGTTTCGGATCAGTACAGATTGAACAGGGATCATGCTCGGCAATGTTATGGCAAATCGAACAGTTGTAAATCCGGTCTTTAACATCGATAATAGCTTTCGCCAAGTGTACAGCTTCCTCGCGGTTGCTTTTGAGTATGAAAAATGCCAGGCGTTGGGCTGTTTTCTTCCCGATTCCCGGAAACCGCGCCAGAGCCTCAATCAGTACAGTTAATTTATCGGGAAGCGCGCTCATAAACCAGGAATCTTCAATCCGCCTGGTAAATTGGGCATCATACCACCAGTTAAGTTAGCCATTTTTTCCTGATACAGCTCCTGGGCCTTATTAATTGCCTGATTCGTAGCGGCCACGATCATATCCTCGACCATCTCCAAATCATCCGTAATCACGGTCGCGTCGATTTTTACGGACAAGATTTCCTGCTTGCCATTGGCGATTACTTTGACCATTCCACCTCCGGCGCTACCCTCAACTTTTTGTTCTGATAATTCGTGCTGAACCCGCTCCATCTCTTTCTGGACTTTTGAAAATTGTGACATCAGGGTATTCAGACTGCCTTTGGGGAACATCACTTTGACCTCATTTTATGATAATCTCGCCGTCCAACAAATCAACCACTTTTTCCGTCAACTGATCAATGGGTTTCCTGACTTTAGGTTGTGAAGAGTCGTCCTTGGTTTCAATGCAACGGATTTTGAAATTCTTCTGATACATTTCGTTTAATATTTTCTCGATTACATTTGCCCGTGAAGCAATGTTTTTTCTATGATATTCTTTCTCGGGATCGAAACCTATTTCGAGAATATTACCACTAAGACGCAGTAGTTTGCCTGCTCTGAGAAATTCGCCCAGAGAAGTGTTGTTTTCTTCCACCTTGAGCATAATTGTCTCCCAATCACTACTGATGGCGTCAATCGAACCCTTATCCGTCGGAGGCTTTTGCAGTTGAGTAGGTTCAGGTTTGTACTCTGGATTTTGTTCGGCGGTTTTTCCTGCGTTTCGGGTATTGGGTCGGGGATTACTGGTAGTATTTTCGTCGAACAGGCTCCGCGGCGGTGGATTTTTTTGTGGCACGTTAAACGCGGTTGATGTAGTTCCACCTTTGATTCCTGACAACAGCTGACGAATATCAATCGTCTTATCCATGGCACCCATCTTCAAAAATAGAAACTCTAAGTGAGTGCGCTGATTCAACGCACTTTTCAGACCGGTTTGAGCTTCATTGATTAAACGATGCAGGCGCAGGAGATCATTAACCGACCAATTTTCGGCAAAAGCCAGGTAGCGTTCTCCAATTGCGGGTGGCAAGTCCAGAATTTCAACAGAGCCGCTTATCCGGGCAATCAATAAATTGCGAAAATGCTCGCTGAAACAGCCAATAAACTCGCCGAGATTGATTCCCTTTTGAAAAATTTCCTCGCAGGCTTGCAATAATTGATTCAAATCGTGGGCATAGATCAGTTCGGCGATTTTGAAAAGGGCATCATAGTCAATCTGACCCAGCAGTTGCTGAACATCCCGGATGGTCAGTTTTCCTTCGGACAGTGTCAGTAATTGTTCCAACATACTCTCGGCATCCCTCAGGGCACCATCCGATTTCTTGGCAATCAGGGTCAGTACATCATCGTCAATCTGGAATTGTTCGGCGACGATTATTTTCTTCAGCTGTCGTACAATTTCCGGAACAGTAATCCGGTGAAAATCGTATCTCTGACAACGTGAAATGATCGTTGCCGGAACTTTTAGAGGTTCAGTAGTAGCCAAAATGAACAGTGCATGCGTTGGCGGTTCCTCAAGCGTCTTCAGCAAAGCATTGAAAGCCTCTTTTGTCAACATATGCACTTCATCAATGATGTAAATGCGGTAGTGCGAGTTGGTTGGTGGATACTTGATACTTTCGCGCAGTTCGCGAATCTGGTCAATGCCCCGATTCGAGGCACCGTCAATTTCCACCACATCCAGACTGCGACTGCCGGTAATTTCAATGCAGTTCTGACATTCGTTGCAGGGATTACGTTGAGCTGGTTTCAGGCAGTTTACCGCTTTAGCCAGAATGCGGGCAGTTGAAGTTTTCCCGATGCCGCGTGAACCGGTGAATAGGTAAGCATGGGCAATGCGATTGTTGCCAATGGCATTCTGCAGAGTGGTACAGATATGCGCCTGGCCGATGATTTCATCAAAACGTTGTGGACGATATTTACGAGAAATGACGCGGTAATTCATACGATTGACAGGCTATGCACCAGGCATCGAACCCGTTTTCGGTTCATAGAATCAGCACAGCAACTAATTTCCAGATTCTTTACGGCACATCTGATTGATTGTTTACCGTTGCTTCCTTCCGGATCTGGCGGGGTTTGACAATTTCCGATAGCGTAAAACTGAAAATGTCATGGTTCCGGTGCTGAGCCACTCCCCGAAGCGTAATCCTTTGCCTGGCGATCCACCCTGCTGGAGCGGGTTGCAGGTTACAGGGCACCGCTAACTCCCCGTGTAGCATAGCCAATTATAGGTTTTAAAATAACAGTGGAGCTGATGGGGATCGAACCCACGACCTCAGAGATGCGAACCCTGCGCTCTCCCAGCTGAGCTACAGCCCCAAATTTGGATATCCTGGCTCTCCCCTGACAGGTACGATTTGTTAAACGGGAGATTGTCAAAGAACTGGCTGGAAATTACACAAAATTGCCCATTCAATCAAAAATTAATTCCTGATTGTGAGACTATTTGGCCCCTTTTTTCTTGGCTTCCTTGCCGGCACTTTCGGCACCAACTGATTTTTTCGAGTCCATCTCCCGCTCTTTCATCTCCAGACGTCGTTCCCATTCACTCAAACCGGCAAATTCATCCGTCTGGGTCTCTTCGGGAATTGGTGTTCCAGCCACCGCGGGAGCCTCCTGTTTTTTACGCTGAGCTTCAAGATTTTCCAGGCGATCTAATATTTTGACCACTTCCTGATGAAAATCGATCACAGTCTGTTCCAAGCGTCTCAGCAACTCCCGGGTTAGGCGTTCTCCATAACTTTGCCCGATGTTGTTCATCATGTCATCAAGCTTTTTCCGGAGATAATCCAACCGTGCCGACGAATCGCCGAAATTCACATTGACGATCTGCTCGATCTTTTCTTTTATTTCCGGCTCAGCGGGGGTGCGGGCTGGTTCATTTCTTTGAAATCTGCGATTAATTGCCATATACGATCCTTTATTTTTTCCAGAGTATAAACAGTTCTCTCGACAGTATCAAGTCTTTTTATTTTGCTGGTTCGGAATTCAATCACCGTCGCAGAGGATAAATATTCGTCAAAACGCCAGGCTACGTTGTAGCCCGGGATACAGGCCAGCGAAGCCGAACCCCAGCACGCCAATGCTTTATCCTGTGGCGACAACGGTACAAAATCCACTAAATAATCAGTAACCAAGAATGTCAGGGTCGCAAACGAAAGGGCACTGATGACCTTGACGATATCACGCTGTCGATAAGTGTCCCAGTATTTTAAACGCACAATATTCATTTTCGGGACGGATTTAAGCTGCTGACCCCGCCAAAACTGCAAGTATTCGCCTTTCATCCGATAATAAACCCCGTCGAATTGCGTCTTATCACTCAACCGAATCCGACAATAACTATTCTCTGGAATAGCGGCGACGAATTTATCGGTGAATAACGGTTGAAACCTTTTATGAATGGATTCACGTTCTTTTTGAGTCAGGTCGGGTGTTCGTTGCACCTGCGCGGCAATCAGCATAAACTGATATGGTGTTAAAAACTGATCTATAATTTGAGTACCCCCCTCTGACCAGGTCCTGATCCTGACTTGAATTGTATCTGGACGGTATTCCAAAAACTGCGCGTCATGAAAATTATAGATCTCGGGAAATAGTTTGTAATGGATTTTTTCTTCCAGATCGATTGTAGCGCCTACCGCCGGGTGCACGACGAGCATTTCCTGTCCTGGAGTCCAACTACACGCGAAAAGCATTAGAAACAGGAAACCCCACTTGACATGGGGTTCCCCGCTCCTAATCACTTTTCCTGATACAGAAAAAATATCGATTACAGACTGAATCCTGTTTCGATGGTGGTTAAACTGATCGATTCGGTTTTGGGATCAATCTTGCCATCGCCATTAAAATCGCGGTAGGTTTTCTGGAATTTGTAGTATATTGCCGCTCCGCTCCCAATTTCGAAACCGATCCGGTAGCCGAGAATGGTGTTTTCGGCCGGTTCTTTGAATTTAAAAGGATTGGGGTCGTTATTGCGCTGGTAGAAAGCCATTGCGTCGGCTAATTTCGGAATTTTCCCTTTGGGAATAATCGCGGTTGCCATGAAGCTCTTGACTTCATTATCGCCTGCCAGCATGTGCTGGTAATAACTGCCCAAAATGAGGTAATTCAGAATATTGACATCCACTGAGCCGAATACTCCCTGCATTGAGGCGTTGTACAGACGCATTTCGTCTTTGGTCTTGGGTTTCAGAGTTCCATCGGTATAATCGGTCCTAACCGCCACTCGTTCAAAATCATAGGCCCGGTCCCAAAATCCATATAGGAAGTTCTCTCCGGCATAGCGGTATTCGATGGATGTATTGACAATCTTGAAGATATTCATTTTTAATCCCGGAGCGGCAATCCCGAATCCCGGCGTGAACTTTTGTCCGGAATTGTAGTCAGTTACCTCTCCCGAAATAAAGGTGGCCGCCTGTCCGTACAGGGTCAATTTGAAGAGTTTGAAATTCAGGATCGGATAACCGACGTCAAATGCCGCGGCGGTCAGCGATTTCTTGCTGTCCTTGGTATTGAAGGGATCTTTGTCAGCTTTGATTGTATCATCGAAATTCTTGGTTGGATCAGTCGGATAGTTATCCGTCATACCGTCACCATCTACATCCCAATCAATTTCATCGGGAATTCCGTCTCTGTCGGTGTCTTTGGAGAATTTGTCACCGCTCAGTTTGACACCGCCGGAATTGAGGGCGTAGAGTTTGTTATTAATGACACTGGTGCCACTAAATCCGGGGAATCTTTCCGGCAGATAGAATTTGCGATACGGAAATGCATCAAAGACATCCGGGACATAGTCTTCATCCGAATCCTTCAAACCCTTATACTGGTTGAAATCTGATACAACCGTACCACCGAAGGTAATTGGTAATACTTTCATTGGTTTGTAGGTCATACGCAAACCCAGTAAACCGGGGCCGGTGATCTCTTTGGCATTGGCGACAAAGGCTTCCCACCCCATTTTTTCTCTCTGCATTCCGGTGTGAATACCGACCTTACGCACCTGGGGATACTCGGTCGTGTTGGAATAGCCATTTAGTAAAATTCCGTAGCCCATGGTGACATTGTCCAGAGCTCCGACCTTGGCAAAAAACGGATCACCCTGCTGTCCCCAGCGCACGTAGTAAATTTTATCGAAGTAATCCGAGACTTCATCCCATTCTTCTTCCCGAATCTTACCCGCTTCGTCAATGTAAACTGCGACATCAAGCGATACAGCTAATTTCCCCAGTTTAACTTCCGGGCGCAGGGCAATCTGATTGTAAATTTTTCCATCAATGGTCACGGAACCCAATCCCAAGCCCATGCCAAACGGTTTGCCTTTTTTATCACCCTTTCCGGGTTCTTCCGCCACAGCTTCTTCAGGTTGGGTGGTTTCTCCAGTCGGCTCCATAGCTTGTTCTTCCTCAAATCCAGGCTCAGGTGGAGTGGGCTGAGCTGGTTGAGCAGGCGGTTCAGCATCGGGATCCTTGGGTATATCTTCCGGATCAACCGGCATGGTAAAAATATCACCATTAATCGTGGAAGCAATCATTTGACCGGCAAGCAAATTGGATTCCATTCCGGTAATCAGATTAAGAACATTTACCTGACCATCAACGCCATAAAATTTGTCACCATAACCGGGTTGCGTAATGACCCAGAATTTTGTGCCCTTGACCGACGCGACTGAGGTTGGAGTCTCGATCCGGTAGGAGGTTTTCAGCCCGGGCGTCACCTCGGCCAGAACCCTTCCCTGGGTCATTTTAACGGTGCGTACATTAAGATCATCTTTGATTTCGATTTCGGAATTCTTCCGGATTTTTATCAGACTTTTATCAGATGAATAAATGATTGCTACAAATCCATCCTCACCAGTTTTCACCGCGTCACCAACATTGATGGCCATATTCATTGTGACCGGCGTTGTGTAGCCAACACCACCTTTAGGTCGCAGATTGACTGACCCAGTAGATTTCAGAACGGTAGCGTACTGTTGCTGAGCAGTTACAAAGGTTAGGAACCCACTCATAAACAACATTACTGGCACAAGGACCTTTTTCATATATACCTCGATTTTGTTTTTATGTACTTCTTTTGGTAATCATTCCTAAAATTACCTTCGAATCCTGCAATTCCACAATACTAAAATCCATTTTGGCAGATTCTTCCTGCCCGTCGCGTTTCTGGATTTTAATTCCGAAGGATCGAATCAATCCATAATCCACTTGCTGGATCAATTCCTTGAGGGATTTGTTCAGGTTTGGTTTGAAAAATTCACCGATTTCTTTTCCAATAATCTCCGGGCGCGAACATCTGAGCCAGTTAAGCAGTCCTCGCGAAACTCCGATTATCGTACCGTCCTTCAGGAAGAGCACTGAATTTTCGTTGGCGGTTTCCATTTCTTTTATCAGACGATCGCGACTGTCCCGCACCTCCTTGTACATAGCGACGAGTTTTTCATTAAAGGAGTGCAGACTTTGATATTTTTCGTTGAGTGCGGCCAGTTCAGATTGTTTGCCGTTGGTAAAATAGCGCAGGTAAATTTGGTCCGCTTGCTCGACGTATTCCTTAAGCGTTATTCCCAGACCATCCAGAGCTTCAATTAGCAGGTCAAAATACTTGTCGCAAGGCGGTAAAAAATAGTAATTATCATCTCTATTAGTATAATTTTTCAACCAAGTACCGATACGTTGCTGGAAGTCCTTTGTCTGGATTATTTTATTCTGGGAACCGGCCACAGCCAGATATTCTCCAAAAAGCGGGAATTTACGAAGGATCTTTAACCTCTTCTGTTCTTTTTCGGGTAGCATGGCAAAATCATGATCGCTGCATACCAGGATGGCGGGCGAAGTCCCAAAAAGCTGATTAAGCTGCGCTTCAGAAAGTGTAAATCCGTCGAGTCGGTTAAAGCCATTTTTCGTAGGACAGTTCTTCAGGATATAAAGAATTACGGGATTCAAATTAAACGATTCTGGTCTGATCGGCATTAATACTGATTTATCGCGGAGATCCGTGATATGTTCAATTGCCTGATCTTTTTCACAGATAATCAGACCGTCACAGCCATTCATTTTTAACCGGAATAATGGTTGAAATCCGGCATGTTTGACTAAAAACAGTGCTTCATACACCGAGACAAAAGCCACGGAACTGGGTAGATTAAGCATCTGTTTGAATGCGGGTTGACCTTCATTGAAATAGCCAAATTCGAATTTCAACTCGAGCGCGTCGCGCAGCAACTGCCGAATTGAATCGAAGATATAGATCGCACCTTCCGAGGGCTTATGTCTGGGAATATACCAAGTGACTTTTTCCAATTGGTTATCCTGCTACACTTTGAGATTTAGTCGGATGCTTTGCTCTAATAAATCCAAATCTATCGGTTTAGTTATATAATCGAGGGCTCCTAAACGAGCGGTTTCCGCGGCAATATTTTGGTCCTTGACACCCGTCAGAATAATGACCGGCAAATGGGGAATATTTTCATGAATATTCTGCAGTACTTCCATCCCACTCATTTCCGGCATAATAATATCGAGCAACAACATATCAAACTTCTCCGCCGCCAGTATCTGCAGGGCTTGTTTGCCTGAGAAAGCCACCTGGACATCGTAACCTTTAAAAAGCAGGTAGTCTTTCAGAAAATCACAAACGTACGGCTCATCGTCAACACATAAAATTCTATATTTTTGCATATTCGCCAATCTTTCTACCTGTTCTTCCTTATCATTACTCGGTTAATATATTCAAGATATCAAATATTTACAACCGGTTTATTTAGGCCGGGTGCCAAAGGACTGTAAAATGCGATCTTCATTAAAATAGTGAACATTTATATGGTCGACTTTTAAAGCTTCGCAATAAGGCAGCTCAAGTTTATATTCAAATTCCAAATCACTATTGTTCAGTTGAATTCGCACCTCTCGGGCTGCGACATGGATATTGAACAGTGGCTTGAACTGGCTGACATATAAAAAGCGGGAATCCACAGGCAGACTTTTGCCAAAACCCTGAGGTACATCCACAACCATAAAGATTAAATTGTCCTGTTTATCTAAAAATTTCAAGAGGGGAAAAACGCGTAATTTGCCCGTACTGATCAAATCTAATACTTCCCGACCGAAGACGTATTTATCGGCATTGTAGACGTATTCCACATACCCCGATTGGATATTTTTTAATTCATAAGGCAGAGTCTGGAGCATTTCCTGGATTAATTCCCGTCTTAAGGTGTACTTGACTTTCAGATTGATTTTTAACCGTTCTTCGTCGAGCGCATCTCGTCTAAATACCGGATCGCTTATCTCGACCTGGTAGGGATTGACGATGATACGGTCGAGAACATTGATAAAATTAGCGGCCAGCGAAACAGGCGTATCAAATTTTTTCAGGATGTTTACCTGTTCCTGGTCAGTATAATCAGTGCGTAGTCTGCTGGGTGGTTCTTCGGAGGTTTTTCCGGACCGGTAACCATCGGAAAGTTTTTCGAGTTCGAAAGTAATTTTCCGGGTCGCGGCGGCGGTCTCGCCGTATTTTGCTAACTGTCTACTCAGTTCCAGCGATAAGGTATCAGATCCTGTTCTTTTGGGGGGACTTACGATTTGCTTCTGTTCGGCCGGCGGCAGTGCGATTTTGAGTAAATCAATTACACTTTTATTGACTGATTCGATAACCTTGGCAAGATCGGTCGTGGTCTCGGTGACTTTTTTATTACCTGAAGGTTTCCAGGTACTCATATCGGTCAACTGCAGTTCGATTTCGAATTTTTCACTCACCCGTTTAAAACTGCCGGTCAGGATGAAATTCTTGCGAGTTTGTTGCTGTGCTTCTTTTTTTACCTGCTCAATGGTTCGGTCCAGGTTGACTGTCCGCTGAACATTGATAGGGTAATTCTGATGGCAATAATCCGCTATAAAATCAACAAATCCCTCCCTGAGCCAGTCAATTTCCGGATCCGCCAGGTAATTATCGAAGGATAAGATAAAAAGATTTAGCGGTGCAGGTTCAGATACTTGCTGGGCAATTAAAAACGAAGTCATTACCAGACCTGACAAAACCAGTCGTTGAATTCTCATACCGTCCCCTCAATCAAATAAACCAAGTTTCTTGCGTCCCGCATTCTACCATTTTTAACCGTGGATATGTTTCCCAATGTGCTAATCGCTCAATCAACCTTTGCTTAAAATTCTTCATTATTTTCCTCTAAAGCAAGGTTTTTAAAGAATAGACGTTACGACATTTAAAATGCGATTTTCAAACTTATTGGGCAGTGATCCGAGCCCATAACATCTTTTAAAATGCCGGCGGATAAAACCGCGGAGCGGAAGGTTTTATTGACAAAGAAATAGTCAATCCGCCATCCAATATTCCGTTCCCGGGCGTGGGTCAAAGGCGACCACCAGGTATAATTGCCGGCGCTATTGTCAAACAGCCGGAAAGTATCATAATAACCCTGCGCCAGGAATTGATCAATCCAGGCGCGTTCCTCCGGGAGGAAGCCTGAAATCATAGCATTCTGTCGGGGATGGGAAAGATCTATTTCAGTATGGGCGGTGTTGACGTCCCCGCCGATAATTACATTTTTCCCTTCACGGATGAAGCGATTGACCACCGTTTGGAATGCGTCATAAAATTCGAGTTTATATTTAAGTCGTTCGTCCGACATTTGCCCGTTAGGAAAATAGATATTCAAAAGATTGAAGACCGGGAATTCGGCAATGATTATGCGTCCCTCACTATCGAACCTATCTATACCAAATCCAAAAGATATTTGCTGGGGTGGCAGTTTGGTGTAAAGAGCGACTCCACTATATCCCTTGCGTATTGCAGAAGAGTAATATACATGATAACCAGGTATATTGAGCAGGTCATCAGGCAATTGCTCCGGTTGGGCTTTAGTTTCCTGCAGGCATACAATGTCTGGATTTTCTTGCTTTAGCCACGTTAAAAATCCCTTGCCGTAGATAGATCGCAAACCATTGACGTTCCAGGATATCAGGGTCAGTTTTTGCATTAATTCCAGCCTAAAAAATTATATCTCGTCGAATTGTTTTCTTGGAGCAATTTCATTACCAACTTTGGGTTTGATCCTTAAGCGTTTTCCTTGCTTTAAGCCTGATTCGGTTGCGCTGCAAATTTAATGATTCGCTCTGCCAACGTACCAGCCGTCAAACCTAATTTTTCGAGTATCAGGTGTCGGGCCCCTTGTTCGATAAAACGATCCGGAATAGCGCAATACAGTAATCTGTTTCTGCACCCTTTAAGGGCGATTTCCCGGGCGATGACGGTGCCCAAGCCCCCCTGTTCACTGTTTTCTTCGACAACCACGATCAGGGAATGAGTCTGTAGAATTTGAGCTAACAAAGCCTTGTCGTACGGTTTGATATAAAGGGCATGGACTATAGTCGGAGAGCTATGTTTCTGTTCGATAATACAACTTGCGTCGAGTGCCACATTCGACATCGGACCTACGCTGATAATGGCGATTCGCTCACCTTCTTTGAGTATTTTCCATTTGCCTACTTCGACCGTCTCAGGCTTTTTCCCCTCGGTAAATTCCGAACAGTGATCTTTGGGATAACGAATTGCAAACGGCCCCGGTTTTAAACGCATGGCGGTAAAAATCAAGTCACGCAGTTCGTCACCGGTTCGGGGTGCGGTGACAATCAGGTTTGGAATAGACGACAAATAACTGAGGTCGAAATTCCCATGATGCGTCGGACCGTCTTCCCCGACAATGCCAGCCCGATCGAGTACGAAAATAACCGGCAAATTTTGTAACGCCACGTCATGCACAATCTGGTCGTAAGCTCGCTGTAAAAAAGTGGAATAGATGGCAACGACTGGTTGAAAGCCGCTTGCGGCTAATCCTGCGGCGAAAGTCACGGCATGTTCTTCGGCTATTCCGACGTCGTAGTAGCGGGTTGGAAAAAGGTGCGAATATTCCACCAGCCCGGTGCCTTCCGCCATCGCCGCCGTAATGAAAATAGCCTTATCGAATTGCGCCGCCATTTCACAGGCAATTTTGCCGAAAGCATATAAAAACGGCGGCGTGAGTGTCGAACTGTGATCGATACAGGATTCCGCGGGACGAGGACTTATCCCATGATATTTAGTAGGATCAATCTCGGCACTCGATAAACCCTTTCCCTTCTGCGTGATTACGTGCAAAAGGACCGGGTACTGGAGATTTTTAATATTGTTGAGGGTAGTGATCAGTTGGGGAATATTATGGCCATCCACCGGGCCGTAATACCGGAAACCAAATTCCTCGAACAGGATACCGGGTGCTAAAAAATTCTTCAACGATTCTAACAATTTTCTTCCGATTTTCCGCAACACCGATGTACCGCGCGGCAGTAAGGCCAGCGTATTCCAGACCTGGTTTTTGAAATTGAGGTACTCCGGACTGGTAACAATGCGTGTGAAGTAGTTCGACATCGCTCCGACGTTGCGGGAAATAGACATCTCGTTATCGTTTAAGATGACTAAAAATTGCTTATTGATATTATAGGCATTATTCAACCCTTCATAAGCCAAGCCACCGGTAAAAGAGCCATCACCGATAATTGCACAGACGCGATAATTGGCGCCACTAAGGTCACGGGCAGAGGCAATGCCGACTGCAGCTGATATCGAAGTACTGGCGTGTCCAGCCCCGAAAACATCATATTCGCTTTCCGTAATTTTGCAAAAGCCACTGATGCCACCGTATTGGCGAATATTTTTTATGGCCTCCTTGCGGCCGGTGAGAATTTTATGTCCGTAAGCCTGGTGCCCCACGTCCCAGATTAATTTATCCGTCGGAGTATTGAAAACGTAATGCAAGGCAATCGTCAGATCCACCGCTCCCAAGCTCGGTGCCAAATGCCCACCGGTTTTGGTAATCGTCTCAATAATATACTCCCTGACTTCCTTGCTCAATCCGATCAGTTCAGAAACGGATAACTTCCGCAGGTCCGCGGGAAAATCAACCCTGCTTAAAATCGGATATTTATCTGGCGTAGTCATTCAGATAGCATCCGCACAAAGTATTCGTGGATTCGGGTATCACTAGTCAATTCAGGGTGAAAAGTGGCGACGAGGTCGCGGTTGTATTTCACCATAACGATTTCGTCGTTTAATTTTCCCAGCACTGTCACTTGCTGTTCCAGCACCTTTAGCTTCGGAGCACGAATGAAAACTGCCGGAAATGGCTGCGGATCGTAAGCTAAATTAATCTCAGCCGTGAACGAATCGATCTGACGTCCATAAGCATTCCGAACGACACCGATAGGAACCCGGTTGAGCGGTGCAATGCGTGAGTCACCATGTTCCCGGGCTAACATGATAGCGCCGGCGCAGGTACCAAAAATTCCGCCGCGAAAATTGATTAACTGCTCGCGAAAAGCCATCTCCGCAATAAGTTTGGTCATAGTAGTCGATTCGCCGCCGGGTATGATTATACCCGTCAATCCTGCAATTTCTTCCGGATATTTTACTAGTATAGTTTGAACACCCAGACGTTCGAGAATTTCTATATGTTTCTGAAAGGCGCCCTGTAGACCGAGGACGCCGATTTTAGGCTTTTTACAAGACATTATAAATCACCAACCGCGTTTAGCCAGTCTTTCAGTCTCCGGAATTTCGGCAATATCCAGTCCCGGCATGGCTTCACCGAGGTCTGCGGAAATCTCGGCCAGTTTGGCGGGATCGTTGAAGTAGGTCGCCGCCAGGACGATGGCTTTGGCGCGCTTGGCTGGATCTTCAGACTTGAAAATTCCCGAACCGACAAATACCGATTCGGCCCCCAACTGCATCATCAGGGAAACGTCTGCGGGCGTCGCGATACCGCCCGCGGCGAAGTTCGGTACCGGTAGCTTACCCTTGCGACTTACCTGGCGTACAATTTCGAAGGGCGCTCCCAATTTTTTCGCTTCGGCCATCAATTCGTCATCCCGTAAAGTCGTCAGACGGCGGATGCCATTTTGAACAATGCGCATATGGCGGACTGCCTCAACGATATTCCCCGTCCCGGCTTCACCCTTGGTTCGGATCATCGCCGCTCCTTCGCCGATACGCCGTAATGCTTCTCCCAAATCGCGACAACCACAGACAAAAGGCACCTTGAAATCACTCTTCCAGATATGATTTTCCTCATCTGCGGGAGTCAACACTTCACTCTCATCAATAAAATCCACACCTAATGATTCGAGAATCTGAGCTTCGGCAAAATGTCCAATCCGGCACTTCGCCATGACGGGAATCGAAACCGTATCCTGAATAGCTTTGATAACCTTGACTTTTGACATGCGGGCAATGCCCCCGGCGGCTCGAATATCAGCGGGAATGCGTTCCAAGGCCATGACAGCCACCGCACCGGCATCTTCGGCGATCTTGGCCTGCTCCGGGGTCGTGACATCCATAATCACTCCACCCTTGAGCATTTCCGCTAAGCCAACCTTGACTTCAAACGAACCTTTGTCCATTGTCTATGCTCCTTAACTCTTATCGAAATTTACTAAAAAATCACGGAATTGCGCTGAGTTTTTCAACTACCTTCTGCACAACCGTTTGCGGTGTGGAAGCCCCTGACGCTACTCCTACAGAACCGACATTTTGGAACCATTCATTATGCAGTTCGCTTTCATCCGAGACTAAATGTGTCCTGGGATTAATTGCCCGGGCAATTTGCGTTAGTCGGTTGGTATTGGCGCTGGATCGGGAACCCACGATAATCATAACGTCATTTGCCGCGGCAAGTTCCCGGATTTGCTTTTGGCGCTTACGAGTGGGTCGGCAAATCGTATTCACAAATCGCAGATCTTCACTACGTTCAAGAATTTCCGCAACAATCGCCGTAGCTGTCTCGAGATTAAAGGTCGATTGCACGACGATACCGACCTTTTTGGCAAAGGATGTGTTGCAGACTTCTGCAACCGAACTTATGACCACAGCGTTTTTTACCTGACTGGCGATGGCTTCTACCTCTTCATGACTTTTATCGCCGAGGATGATTACCTGCCGTCCTTCCCGGTCGAGTTCCTTGACTATGCGATGGATTTCTCTGACTAACGGGCAGGTAGCATCTATTATGGTCAAACCGAGTTCGCGAGCTTTTTCCCAAACCGCAATCGGCGTGCCGTGCGAACGAAACAGTATCGGCGTTTTCTTAGCCATTTTGTCCAAAGCATCGATGACGCTAACACCTTTTTGCGCTAAATCCTGAATGACTATTTCATTGTGAACGATGTCACCCAACATCGCAACCGATTGATAGCGAGCGGTAGCATCTGCCGCCTTTTTAAGGGCGCTTTTCACGCCGGAACAGAAACCCACTTCCGATGATATATTTATTTTGAGTGCCACTATTTCAAAATTTTCGCTGATGTTATGGTTTTTTGAGCCTGATACTTGCCTTTTTTATCGGCATAGGACGTTCGACAGGGTTCGTCACTTTCAAAAAACACGACCTGGGCAATACCTTCATTGGCGTAAATAATCACTGGTACTGGCGCAGTATTAGCAATGGCAATAGTTATAAAGCCCTCCCATTCCGGCTCCAGGGGTGTAACATTGACAATGATCCCACAGCGGGCGTAGGTACTTTTTCCAAAAGTGCAGGCTAATACCTGACGCGGAATCCGGAAGTATTCCAGACTGCGGGCTAAAACATAACTATTCGCCGGTATCTGACACCTGAGACCTTTGAATGGCTCGAAATAACTATCCGGGACATTTTTCGGATCAAGTACAGTCTCCGGAAATATTTTCAATAGCCTGAACTCGTCCGCGAGGCGCAAGTCATATCCGTATGCTGACAATCCAAAAGAAATGACGTTTTTACTTATCTGATCCCTGCTGAAAGGTTCGATCATCCTTTGGGCGAGCGCCATTTCTTCAATCCACTGATCGGATTTGAGAGTCATACTTCCCATCTATTTTTTCTGCTGATTAAATACCTCCCGCACTCTCGGCAAAACTCGTTCAAGCGCTGTCGTTAATGGTACATCCAGTGCCAGTCCTGCCGCGAAGGGGTGCCCGCCTCCTCCTAATGAACGGGCGATGTCATTTACCGGAAAACGTCCCTTCGAACGAAAATTCATCCGCGTGCGTTGTGGGCCAACTTCAAGAAACATCATGGCAATTTCCACTCCTTTTATCGAACGCACAAAATCGGTAAATCCATCCACTTCATCAATAATTGCATCGGCATCTTTGATTTGTTGAGCAGTCACCGTGAACCAGGCGAGTTGGCCGTTATACTCATAGTTGATTTCCTGTAAAATCATCCCCAGCAGTCTCATGCGCTGGGGACGATAATTTTCATAAACCGAACTGAAAATCACACCCGGTTGAATAGCATACTTAAGCAGATCAGCGGCCAAACGAAAGGCCACCCGATCAGTATTTTCAAATCGAAACGAGCCAGTGTCAGTCATCAGTCCCACATAGATGGCTTCGGCGATTCGCTTATCAAGAAAGGTCTTATTTATTTTTAATATTAACCGGTAGATTAATACCACGGTTGCCGCAACCCTGGTATCAACTACGCTCAAAGAAAAAACCGTTTTATGGTTCGGATGGTGATCAAGGCAAATAGTTGGAAGATTCAGTTGGCGTAGTTCAATGCCTATTCTTCCCAGACGCTCGGCGTCACTAATATCAAGTACAAACAACAGATCATATTCTTGCAGAATCGAGTTATGACGTTCCGGCCGATAAGTGTTAAAGATATGGTCACGGTTTAAAAAATCGTATTCGGTGGGTAGATTTGAGGAATTCAGGATAAAAGGACTTTTCCCCATCCGTACCAGACAATAATACAGCGCGGCTTCGGCACCCAGAGCGTCACCATCCGGATTGACATGAGTGGATATCAAAATCCGGTCGCTCTGTTCTATCAGAGTAATGATTTCTTGCCAGGTTTTCTTCTCTTGGTAACTCATAAAAATGAACGCGAAATTTAAATCAATTGCCCTTCATGTCAAAGCATCGGAACTGCAAAAGTTCATTGGTGGTCAGGCACAAGGCAAACATTTTCTCTACCTAATCAGCGCTCAAGATGCGTGGTAGAATTTTCAATATTCGTCCAAAGCCCCGCAACCTCCTACTAATCTTCTTCGCATATAACAGGTCTAACAAACCGCTCAGTCCGTGATAGAGTTTTTCTGAATAGGGCGGCCACCAGAGGTTTTTACGAGTGAAAGCGAATTTATCATCAACGATGACCTGCGGTTGAGTCATTTCTTCAAACCCTATCTCGCCGTGGGTTCGTCCGATTCCGGATTGCTTAAATCCCCCCCACGGTGTTTCAGCCAAACCGTGACTCATCAAATGATCATTGATGGTGATGACTCCTGCCTTGAGTCGCTTCCCGATCTCTATCGCCCGACGACGATTGCGCGACCAAACCGAGGCGGTCAATCCCAGATAGGAGTCGTTCGCCAGTGTCACGGCTTCTTCAACATAACGAAATTTCATCACGCCTACAACAGGGCCAAAAGTCTCATCTTTCATCACCAACATATTATGGTTGACATTCACCAATACGGTCGCAGGTAAAAAGTTCTTAAGATGCAGAGTTTCCGGAATTTTCGACTGGGCATAAATTTCAGCTCCCTGATTCAGCGCATCCTCGATATGGCGTTGTACTGTTACAACCTGACGCTCTGTCGTCATCGCTCCCAGATCAACTTGGAAATCGGTATCATACCCGATCCGCAGGGTGTCGATTCGGTTTTTCAATAATTCTAAAAAATCGCCATAGACTTTTTCAGCAACGTAGATTCTTTCTATGCCCCCGCAGGACTGGCCGCAATTAGAGAAACCCGCCCAAACCGCTCCGCCCACTGCGCGTGCGAGGTCAGCATCTTCGCAGACAATCATTGGATCATTGCCGCCTAGTTCCAGTACAACCGGCGTCAAAGTTTGCCCCGCCCGACTCATCAGATATTTTCCGACGGCAACCGAGCCCGTGAAAAATAATTTATCGATCCCGGCGGCGAATAATGCATCACCAACATCTTTTCCGGGAACGTTGATGTACTGAAAGATGCCATCGGGTAATTCTGCCGCCCGGAAACACTCTTCCAATTTCCGACCGACCAGCTGGGTTTCGCTGGCAACTTTTAATACCACCGCGTTGCCCGCCAATAAGGCCATCACTACTTCCGAAAAAGGGATCGCAAACGGGTAATTCCATGGCGAAATGATGGCGATTACTCCAAATGGTTGACGAATTATTTGACTGCGCTTATTGGCAAGGAAAAGATTGCCGGTACCACAACCTTTAGGTCGCAAGAAACGTCGCGCTTTCCGAGAATAATATGCAATCGCCATCGCCGCTGGTAAAACCTCGGTGGCCATGGCATCCACGCGTACTTTCCCGTTGTCTTGGGCAATGACTTCCGCGATTTCATCTTTATGTTCGACAAGATACTCCTGAACCCTTCGTAAACCGATAATTCTTTGCCTGAGCGGCATTCCGCTCCAACGCAGCTGAGCTGACCGGGCTTTCTCGATAATCCCCGCCACCTCGCTAAGCGGTGTAATTTCAGATTGACCTATGACTTCGCCGGTGGCTGGGTTGGTGCAGGTCGTATACATTTTTTCGGCGATTGAACTTTGACTACTACTCATGTGTATCTGAATCCGAGACTATTTTTACTACTTTTATCACCGGAAATGTATTTAAAAATTTATAAGCCTGCAAATCCCTGGATTCCGCAAGCGGCGATGCTTGTTTCAGTCAAAAAATATTGATAACCTTAGCGGTGTTCATCAAAAGCATGAATGACTTCGTTTTGTAACAGATAAAAAATAGTCATCTCTAAACTAACAAACATAAGGAGACCGTACTATGACCAAACGTATGCAAATTTACAAATGCGAAGTATGTGGAAACATCGTCGAAGTTCTGCACGAGGGTGCTGGTCAGCTGGTATGTTGTGGAAAGCCGATGAAACTGTTCCTCGAAAATACGACTGACGCCGCCAAGGAAAAACACGTACCCGTTATTGAAAAATTACCCAACGGTTATAAGGTCAGTGTTGGAAGCGTCGCCCACCCCATGCTCGATACTCATTATATCGAGTGGATTGAACTCGTCGCCGGCGATGACGTTTACCGAAAATTCTTGAAACCTAATGAATTGCCGGTGGCGGTTTTTGAAATCAAAGCCGACACGGTTTTCGCCCGCGAATATTGCAATCTGCATGGTTTATGGAAAGGAGAAGTGTTATGATTGGTAAAAAACTTCAGAATAAAATCAATGAACAAATTAAAAATGAACTCGAATCCGCCTATCTCTACGCCGCGATGGTCGCCTGGTTTAAAGCCCAAAACTGGGAAGGAATGGCGCACTGGATGGAAGTCCAGACAAAGGAAGAAATCGGACACGCTACGCGGTTTTTTAATTATATCTACGAACGAGGCGGCACCGTCGAGCTCAAACCACTTAGCGTCCTAAAAAACAAGTGGGAGTCGCCGTTAGCGGCATTTAAAGAAGCCTATGCTCATGAACAATTCATCACGGCCAAAATTAACGACCTGATGCAGTTAGCGCTGGCCGAAAATGATTATGCTACCCAAGGCCTGCTCGATTGGTTTGTAAAGGAGCAGGTTGAAGAAGAGGACTCCGTTCTAAAAGTGGTGCAACACTTGGAACGCGCCGGTACCTCCGGTCAGGCACTGTTGATGGTCGATGCTTTCCTGAGTAAACGTGAATAACCTGGAGAGCCTGGTATGAATTTTAACGTTGATGAAGTGTTCACGATCGCCGAGCAGATCGAACGTAACGGAGCGACTTTTTATCGTAAGGCGGTAAAATTTGCCAAAGACACTGCCATAAAACGCCAATTGCTTGAATTGGCCGAGATGGAAGACAGTCATGAAAAATCCTTCGCTGGAATGCACTCCGCCTTTACCGGAGACAAGAAATCTTTGGTATTCGATTCCAACTCAGAAGCTGCGACTTATTTGGAAGCCTTTGCCGGGGATTATGTATTTAATCTGAAATCCAATCCTGCCGATAAAATCGGAGGGCATCATTCGATTAAAAACGTACTCAAACTGGCCATCACATTGGAGAAAGATTCGATCGTCTTTTATCTGGGAGTAGCGAAAGTGATGCTTGACGACAACAATCGCCAGGCGATTGAGGCGATCATCGATCAGGAGCTGCAACACATCGCTCTGTTGAGTGCCATTCTTCGTAAAAATTCATAAAACTAATTCCTTTAACTATGGAGCCGGTCGTCACTATGAAGACCGGCTTTCTATTTCGTTTATGTAAATCTTCATCGAGCAATGCAGAACTTTGCCTAAATTCGTCGCTGGATAACTTGATACTCGGAGTAGCAATGACAGTTATAAACGATGCCGTTGAGAAGTTCCGTTCCGGTTTTAATTGCGCGCAGGCAATCTTCTCAACTTACAGTAAGCAATTCGGACTTGATCCAAAGC
>Ga0209610_1000058_pt1 | contig 51056 bp, 43 predicted proteins | sample LakKivw275mmetaG_FD_184137 | JGI IMG/M metagenome (GOLD analysis project Ga0209610, IMG submission 184137) | Anoxic lake water microbial communities from Lake Kivu, Rwanda to study Microbial Dark Matter (Phase II) - Lake Kivu water 275m metaG... | ecosystem: Environmental > Aquatic > Freshwater...
GCCCAGGGCGACTGCGGCGTAGGAGACAAAGGAGACCTGGTCGATCAGCCAGCTCAGCAGGTCCTCGATCGCCAGGACGTCGTCGCGCACCGTGTTGAGGGCCTCGCCGACGGCCCCCGGCAGCGCGCGCGCTCCGGGTTTGTCGAGGACGGCCGCGAGCAGGTTCCGCCGCAGAAGGACCTCCATCGAGTAGCGATGGCGGATGTCGATCAACGCGCCAACGAGGATCGAGACGATGCGGGCGAGACCGGCGGCGACGACGAGGGCGATGACTGTCCACAGCGTCAGTCCGGCGGACGCCTGCTCCGTCAACGTGTCGAAGAAGAGCTTGGCCGCGTACCCCGCCCCGAGCTCGGTCAGCATGATCGCGGACCAGGCGACAGCGTCGGCTGCGTAGAGCCACGGCCGGAAGCGAATCAGGGCGACGAACGCGCGTAGAGCGGTCATGCCAGCACCTCCTCCATTCCGGTCTCGAGAAGCCGGGACAAGCGCGAGGAGGGATCGCGAGCCAGGGCCTCGCGGGGACCGGTCTCGAGAACCCGCCCGTCCTCCAGGATGGCGATGCGGTCGGCTCGCCGGACGGTCGAGAGACGGTGGGCGATGACGATCGCCGTGCGGCCCGCGAGAAGGCGGTCGACGGCTCTCTCCAGCATCACCTCGGTCGCCGGATCGAGCCTCGACGATGCCTCGTCGAGGATGATGACGCCGGGGTCGCCGAGGAACGTCCTCGCCAACGCCAGGAGCTGGCCTTGGCCGGCGGAGAGCCCTGCCTCGGACGTTCCCACGATCGTGTCCAAGCCAGAGGGCAACCCGAGAACCCAATCCTTCAACCCGAGCTCTCCCAAGGCCGCCAGGATCGTCTCGTCGGACACGGAGGGGTCGAACAGGCGGACGTTCTCTCGAACCGACGCGCGGAAGAGCTGGACCTCCTGGGAGACGAGACGGACCTTGCTTCTTAAGTGGTCGAGAGGGACATGGCCGACATCGTGGCCTCCGACGCGAACGCTGCCGTCCTGACAGTCGTAGAGTCGGGCTACGAGACGAGCGAGCGTCGACTTCCCGCTTCCCGTGCGGCCGAGGAGTCCAAGCGTCGTCCCCGCGTCGACCTCGAGCGTCACGTCGCGCAACGCCACCACGCTCTCGGCGCCGTTCTCGGGCGCCCCCTCGCCCCGCGAAGGTTCGTAGGCGAACGTCACAGACTCGAGGCGTACGGGTAGCGCGCCCGGCGGGAGGAGCTCGCGGCCGCGGTCCGCGAGCTTTGAGGACGTCGCGAGCATCGTGCGGATCCGACGGATCCCCGCTTCCGCGCGCTGAAGGTCGGTGACCTGCTCCCGCATCTCGGAGAGCGGCCCGCGCAGGAGTTCGGTGTAGTGGAATATGAGGTACACCGTGCCGAGGGTAATGACGGACGTACGCCACAGGGTCGCGCCGACACCGAAGGCAAGCGCGTTGCCCGCAGTGAAGAGGGCCACGTTAGCCATCCACATCGAGTAGCCGGCGATGCCGGACTTCAGCCGCACGGGGAAGATGCGTCTCACGATCTCGAAGAACCTGCGCATCACGTAGGGCACTCCACCGTTCGCCCGGATGTCCTCGGTGCCGGCCAGGCGCTCCCCGACAAACCCGAAGAACTCCGCCATCTGCTTGCGATAGGCGGTCCAGTGGGGAACAGCGATCTTGTGGATCCGCCCGAGGGTCCACACGGTCAGCGCGACGAATCCGAGAAGCGGGAGTCCGATCCGCCAGTCCTCGCGAAACAAGAGCACGATGATCCCCGCCACGAGGAGGGCATTGCCGAGGACGTCGATGACGAATCGCGAGAAGAAGTTCGACAGCGTCGCGACGTCCCCGTCAATCCGCTCGATCAGTTGTCCGGGCGTATGGTCCTTGTGGAAGGTCGCGTCGAGGTGGAGTGCGTGGCGCAGGAGGTCGATCCGCAGGGCGTTCGTCGCCGTCCACGCGACGGTCTCTCCGACGTACGTCGCCGCGACGGAGAGAAGCTGCGCCACGACGGCGACGCCAAAGAAGAGCAGGGCGCCCCGGATGAGGAGCGACCGCTCGCCGCCCGCCAGCGCGGTGTCGATGAACTGCCGCAGGATCTGCGGGTTCGCAAGGCGGAGGCCGATCGTGGCGAGGATGAGGAGCGCGAGGACGGCGACCCACCCCTTCTGCGGTCTCAGGTAGCGACCGAGGAGCGTTGCGTACTCACGGAGTGGAAGCTTCATCTCATCCCTCCAGGCGCTGCGTCGTCAGGTCGCGACCCGGGCGCAGCTCCTTCTCGAACAGGATGCGTTCCCGATCGACACGCATGCCGGCACGCTCGTAGAGGCGCACCGCTCCGGTGAGACTAGACGCGTCGACACCGAGCGCGACGCGTCGCTTGCCGCGCCGTTCGAGTTCGCGGAACGAGTGGTGAAGCAGTGCCAGCGCGATGCCGCGGCGCCGCCAGGGTCGGATGACGCCGAGCGTGTTCACGTAGCCGAGCTCCGGATCCTCGGGCTCCATCGCCGAGCACAGAGACATCCCAACAGTCTCCCCGCCGGCCACCGCGAGGAACCACAGGCGCGCGTCGAACGACTTCTCCTCTTCGATGACGTGGCGCCAGTCGGCCACATGGGCGTCGAGAGGCGACTCCACGTAGCCCCAGTGGTCGCGGAACGCCGAGCGGATCGCTTCGACCGTCGGAACCAGGTCGCACTCGACGTCGAACGTTCGCACGGCGACCGGGGCGGGCCAGACGGGCTCGGGCACAGAGCCGTTGAGCTCGATCTTCATCTGGTAGTTGCGTCGGACGGCCGCGTAGCCGGACGACGCGAGGAGCTCCAAGCCCGACTCGTCGAGCGTCGAGATCGACTGGCGCACGCTGACGCGTGCCCCGGCAGGAGCCTGCGCAAGGGCCATTCGGCCGCGCTCGTCCTGCCACGCGACGAGCGCCGAGCCGATTCCGCGCCCGCGTTGCGCGGGATCGACGCAGCCCCAGGCCCAGATCCGGACGTGCGGCGGGTCAATATCCCAGACTTCGGCATATCCGGCAGTCTTTCCCGACGGATCGACGATGACGCGGGTGTCGCGGTCGAGGTCGAACCCAGGCGTGCGCCACTCGGTCAAGAGGTTGTCGACATCGTGCTCGCGGACTCCGAGGATGCGCTCGGAGTCCGCGTTGAACATCGCAGTCAGCGCCTCGGCGTCGGAGGGTCGCGCCGGCCGCATGGTAAGTCCTTTGGACAACTCTAGAAACATCGTAACGTCCTTCACGTAAGGGTTGGTGTAGCAAGACAGCGCGCCGCGTCGTGGACCGATGAAGCTTACGTGGGGAAAGGTCCTCGAGTGAGACCGAGTCTCGGCCTTCGGGAACCTAGAAGGAGAGCGCGGCGAGCGTGGCTCTCGAGAACACGGCCAACACGGCGGCGGATCGAGATCGGTTGCCGATCACCATCATGTGCCTCCTTGACCGTTTCTCTCGGGCCGTTCAGGCCCGTGCCACTCACCGCCCGCCGCGCCTCGGTAAGGGCGGCGGAACGCTCGTCGAATTGGGTGCGAGTATAGCGAGGCGGCGGCGCAATGCAAGGGCGGGTGGCGCTGGAGCACCAAACGGGTCAGGTCGCACCACAGGGACGCCTTGCGCCGGGCCCAGTCTCTCTCTATCCTTGCCGGCGCGGCCGACCGAGACGAGCTCGCGTCCGCCCTGCGACCACCATGAACAAGGCCGACGCGAACCCCGACAGCCAGAATCTCCTCGCCTACGGGCCACGCCGCGAGGCAACGCCTGAGACATATCGCACGCTCGGATTCCGCTGCGGACTCGAGGTCCATCAGCAACTCCGTACCGCGAAGAAGCTCTTCTGTCGCTGCCCGGCGGGCGTGTATCAGGACAGCGCCGACTACGACGCTCAGCTTGTGCGTCACATGCGCCCCACACTGAGCGAGCTGGGTGAGTATGACGGCACGGCGCTGATGGAGTACAAGACCAAGAAGAACATCATCTACCGGATCAAGGGCGAGACGGCCTGTACGTACGACATCGACGACACTCCGCCGTTCTCCCTCAATCGTGAGGCGCTCGGGATCGCGATCGAGGCCGCCCTTCTCCTCGAGACAAGCCTGGTCGGCGAGCTGCACATCACGCGGAAGCAGTACCTGGACGGGAGCATCCCCACCGGATTCCAGCGCACGGCCATCGTCGGCATCGACGGCTGCATTCCCGTGGCGGGGAAGCGCGTCGGCGTGCGCCAGCTCTCGATCGAAGAGGACTCGTGCCGCGAAGTCAGCGACGTCGGCCACGAGAGGACCTACACCACCGACCGCCTCGGGATGCCCCTCATCGAAACGGTCACCGAGCCCGAACTTCTGACGCCGGACGAAGCCGCCGAGGCGGCCAACTACATCCGCTACGTGGCACGGAGCACGGGACACGTGAACGTCGGCATCGGTGCCGCCCGGGAGGATGTCAACGTCAGCATCGAGGGCGGGACGCGAGTCGAGATCAAGGGAGTGCAGCACATCCGCTGGATCCCGGAGCTGACCCACAACGAGGCGTTCCGTCAGAAGGCGCTTCTCCTGGTGCGCGACGAGTTGGAACGGCGGAATCTGGATCCGAAGACGTGGGTGACGAAGCACGCTGATCTCTTTGGTGCGGACCTCGCCGCCGTCGCGTCCGTCGCTTCCCCAGAAGCGGCCGCCGCCGTCATCGCTCTTCCCGGATTCTCGGGGCTCCTCGGGTTTCCGACGAACCCGGGCCGCTCGTTCGCCGACGAGATCTCCGACCGACTGAAGGTCATCGCCTGCGTGGAGAAGCCGAACATGGCGCACTCCGACGACGTGGACTCGCCCCTCTCGCGTGCGGCGTGGCAGACGCTGGGGCGCCGCGTCGGCGCCACGTCGAGGGACGCCATCGTCCTCGTCTGGGGACCCGCCGCCGACCTGCCGACGGCGATCGAGACCGTCCTCGAGCGTGCCCGCTTGGCCTTCGCCGGCGTGCCGAACGAAACGCGGAAGGGCCTTCCGGACGGGACGACGATCTTCGAGCGCGTTCTTCCAGGGCCGGATCGCATGTATCCCGACACCGACTCGTCGCCGATCCCGATCGAAGAGGACGAGATCGAGGCGACGCGGGCGCGTTTGCCGCGGGCGGTCGAAGCGCGTCAGGCGTTGCTGCGAGAGTGGGGCGCGCCGAAGGACACTCATGCCTACCTCCTACGGCGAAACCTGTGCCCGTTGATCGAGGCGCTGGCGGCGGACGGCGTCGACCCGAAGGCTGCGGCGACCCTCCTCGGCCACGCCGTACGCCACGCGGTGGGCGACGGCGAGGTCGACGCGGCTCGCGCCCGGTGGGCCGCAACCGAGGCGAAGAAGCGAGGCCTGTCGTGCGACGTGCTTCCGGTGCTGGTGCCCCTCGCGCTGCGAGAGCCGGCAGCCACGTTCGAGGAGCTCCTCACGCGAGCGGAGTACCGCCCCGCGTCGGAGAAGGATGTCCGGGCCGAAATCCGACGTCAGGCCAAGCGGTGCGGCGCCCGCCGGCCTGAGGCGCGTCAACGCGTGATCATGGGTCAGGTCCGTGCGACCGCGTGGGGCAACGTTCCGCTTGCCGACGTTGCGGCGTGGGTCGAGGAGGCAGCGCGATGAGCGAAGCCCACAAGGGGTACAAAGGCGAAGCCCTCGACGCGCTGGTCCGCTTCGAGGTGGGCGTGTGGAGCGACGTCGACATCGAATCGACGCGCGGCCACTTCCGCGGGATCATCCTGCCTCGCTCGGAGTTCGACGACTCGCGCCATCTCGTCCTCAAGCTGCCCACGGGGTACAACGTCGGCATCGACGTTCGGACGCTCCGGAGCGTCAAGGAGTTGGGTCGGCGCGAGGCCCACTACAAGATCCCGGAGAAGGAGTTCCCCACCTCGCCCGACAAGCCGAACGTGAAGCTGCTCGGCACCGGCGGAACGATCGCATCCCGCCTCGACTATCGGACGGGCGCGGTCATCCCTGCATTCTCGCCGGGCGAGCTGTACGGCGCCGTGCCGGAGTTGGCCGACATCTGCAACCTGACGACGGAGAAGCTGTTCGCCGTCTTCTCTGAGAACATGGGACCTGTGCAGTACATCGCGCTGGCCAAGGCGATTGGACGTGAGATCGAGAGTGGAATCCACGGCATCGTCATCGGCCACGGGACGGACACGATGCACCACACGGCGAGCGCGCTGGCGTTCATGGTCCAGCACTCGCCGGTGCCGATCGTCATGGTCGGATCGCAGCGGTCGTCCGATCGTCCGTCGTCCGACGCGGCGCGGAACCTGATTCACTCCACCACCGCGGCCGCCACCTCAGACATTGCCGAGGTCATGGTCTGCATGTTCGGACCGACGTCGGACGAGTACGGCCTGCTGCACCGCGCAACCCGCGTGCGGAAGATGCACTCCTCGTACCGCTCGACGTTCCGCACGATCGGCGACATCCCCTTGGCGACGGTCACTCGCGACGGAGTCACGCCGCTGCGCCAGGACTACGCCCGTCGGCGCGACGACCGCCACGTCGACATCCTCCCGTACTTTGAGGAGCGGGTGACGCTCACGTACTACTACCCGAACATGCATCCCGACATCATCGACGCCCTTGTCGAGAAGGGGTACAAAGGAATCGTGATCGCCGGGACGGGTCTGGGCCACATCAACAAGCCGGTCTACCCGGCCATCGAGCGCGCGACGGCGGCCGGAGTCGCCATCTACATGACGGTCCAAACCCTGTGGGGCTATGTGCACATGTTCGTCTACGACACCGGCCGGGACCTCATGGCGAAGGGGATCATCCCGACGGAGAACATGCTCCCCGAGGTTGCGTACATCAAGCTCGCCTGGGCACTTGGGCAGACAGGCGACCTCGACCGGGTGCGCGAGATCATGTTGACGCCGGTGGCCGGAGAGATCACCGAGCGGGAGCCGCACGACGGCTACCTCGTCTTCCAGGGCGGCATGCCCGAGATCGAGGAGTTCCTCCGCAAGGTGCACAAGTAGGCGGCACGAGGCCTGCGTTCTAGATCTGTCGGGCGAAGCGAACCTCCGAGGCGCGCAGGAGCCGCGCGCCGGCAGCGGTCCACGACCCCTCGAACTGCACGATCACCTGCGCTGCCGAGGTCTCGCCGAGTGCTTGGGCTCCGTGTGCATCGTGTACGACGGTCACCTCGTACCCCATGCACAGGGCGCACATGACGGTGGCGTTGAGGCACCCGAAGGTCGCGAGGCCGCAGATGTAGAGCGTCGTGACGCCGAGCCCCGTGAGAGTGTGCTCAAGGTCGGTCCGGAAGAACGAGCTCGGGAAGCGCTTCTCGACAACGGGCTCGCCGGGCCGCGGCGCAATCTCCGAGCAGATGTGCGCGGCCGTGGGATCGGCGGGCGGCACGTCGTCGAGGTGCCGGACGTAGACCACAGGAACGCCGGCGGCTCGTGCGGCATCGATGAGCGTGCCGCACGTGGCGACAAGATCGTCTCCGTCGCAGGTGACGAAGGGCTCCGGCTCCATGTACTCCCGCTGAACGTCCACGACCAACAGGGCGCTCCTGCTCGTCATCCCATCTCCTCTTCCGTCTGCTGCGCGTTGTGGTTCAGCTCTAGGGACTCGGCGGTGCCGCGCACGCAAGGGCGGCGAAGTCGACGGCGTCGCTTCGGACGACGGTCGCGCCGACCACCGGCCACGTCGAGTTGTAGTAGTTGAGTGCGTCGAGGCTTCCCGCTCCGGAGTGCGCGTCGGCGAGAACCCACGCGTCGTACCCATTCTGAATGGCGCCGAACACCGTCGCATCGACGCACCCTGTGGTAGCCAATCCGCAGATGAGAAGGCGCCGGGTCCCGAGCTGGACCAGCGTCGCTTGCAGATCGGTGGCGCGGAAGGAGTCCGGATAGGACTTCCAGACGATCGGATCGCCCTCGTGCGGCGCGATCGCGTCGGCAATGGCCAGCTCCCAGCTCGCCGTCGGGAATCGAGGGTCGCGCTGCTGGATGTAGACCACCGGGAGACCGGCGGCACGGGCTTGGGCGATGACCTGCATCAGCCGATCGACAAGCTGCAGCCCGTCGATCGTCGTGAGTTCGAGATCGCGGACATAGACGTTCTGGACGTCGATGACCAAGAGGGCGGTCTCACAGGCCCGGCAGGCGACCGCCATCGCCGCTGCGGCGAGAAGCACGGCGACCAGGTAGCGCGCCAGGCTCTTTCTCGTCTTCATCTTCACTGCCTCCTCCGTCGCGATCGTGCGCCGCGCTGGGCGCGAGTGGATTCTCCAAAGTCGCCCGGTTCCCCGCAACGTGCATCCGATTCAGCCGGGGTGCGACGCCCTTCTCCGCGGCGATGAAGCGATCGAGCCGACGCAGCGCGTCGACTTCCGCATGCTCTCCGAGCGCGGCGCGGCGGATTGCCCGGCCGAGAAGATCGATCGTTTGGTCGTAGAGGGCACGGTCCACCGGATAGGGGATCCCGTCCTTGCCGCCGTGAGCGAACCCGTAGCGTGCGGGGTCGTCGAAGCTCGGTGCCTTGCCATACACGAGCTCCGCGACAAGCGACAGGGCACGCAGGGTCTTCCCGCCAACGCCCGGCAGCATGAGGAGTTCCTGGAAGGTCGCCGCCTGCGCCTCGTAGGTCTTCGTGAAGATCCGACTCAGTCGATCGGGGGCGACGTCGGCGAGCCGGATCTCGTGGCGCTTCGGAAGCGACAGACGCTTCAGCGCCGCGAGCTCGCGGACGACCTCACCGGGTCGGGCTCGCGCGAGTTCCACACTCGCTTCGCGGGTCCCCTCGCTATCCCGGGCGACGAGGTTCAGCGTGGGTGCTCGACGATCGCAGCAGATGGCGGCGTGCGGCTCGCACACGAAGTCGTGGCAGCGCTCGGACGCCCAGTGGTACCGCCGGGCCATTCCGTTTAGCTCGTTCATTCCCTGCTGGACGACGGCCCAGCGGGCGTCTCGATCGAAGAAGAAGACGTGGTGGTAGATCTGGTAGCCGTCCTGGACGGCGGCGCTATCAACCTTGGCCGACGTGCGGCTGGCGTGGACGAGAGAGACGGCGTCCGTTCCGACCTTCTCCGACCAGGCGACGATCTCGTCCGGCGTCTTGCGCGACGCATTCCCTTTGCCGCCGGCGACGAACAGGCCAAGCTCCTCCTCTACCCCGCGAGTCCCTTCCTTGATGGCACCGCACGCCGTCGTCGTCAGCCCGCTCGAGTGCCAGTCGAAGCCGAGGACGCACCCGAACGCCTGGAACCAGCCGGGGTCGCTGATTCGGTCGAAGAACCCGGCCGATCCGTGTTCGAGCACGACAAGCTTGACGACCTCACGGGCAAGCTTGGTCATCCGCTCGAACAGCCATCGCGGAGCCCGCCCGTAGTGGAGGGGAAGATCGGCGACGCCGGTGCGCATGCGGGGAGTCTACCACGCGCGCCGGCCCCTGACACAGGCAGGAACCGATTTCACCGCGGAGGGCGCAGAGCGACGCAAAGAGGAAGAGAGCCAGCGGAACGTGAAGAGTGGGCTTCTCATGCCGGCGAGTCGTTCGGAGCTGCGCACTGTCGGCGGCCTTCGCCCAAGTTCACTCTGCGTCCTCCGCGACCTCTGCGGTGGGTGGGTCCTCTAGGCGGACGCCTCCACCTGCGCTCGCGGCACGATGATGCGATCCACCAGCCCGTACTCGACGGCCTCTTCCGCGCTCATGTAGTAGTCGCGGTCGGTGTCCTTCTCGATCTTCTTCGCGGATTTCCCCGTATGCTCAGCCAGAATCCGAACCAGGACGTCGCGCATCCGGAGCAGCTCCTCCGTCTGGATCTTGACGTCGGCCGCCTGACCCTGGGCGCCACCGAAAACCTGGTGAAGGAGAATGCGCGAGTTCGGGAGCGCCGACCGCTTGCCCTTTGCCCCCGCCGTCAGGAGGACGGCCGCCATGCTTGCCGCTTGGCCAATACAGATCGTGGCGACGTCGCACTTGACGTAGCGCATGGTGTCGTAGATGGCGAGGCCCGAGGTCACGGAGCCGCCGGGGGAGTTGATGTACAGGCGGATGTCCTTCGTCGGGTCCTTGGCCGCGAGGAACAGCATCTGCGCAATCACGACGTTCGCCACGTCGTCGTCGAGGCCGTCGCGCAGGAAGATGATTCGATCCTCCAGAAGGCGAGAGTAGATGTCGTACGTCCGCTCCGCGTGCCCGGTGTGATCGATGACGAACGGGATCTGCGCAGGCATCACTCCTCCCTTTCGGCTTTCGCGACTTCTCTCACCACCGCGTGATCGCACAACACGGCGAGCACGCGCTCGTTGACCTTGCCGGATCGGTACTCGGACCATCGATCCTCGGCGCGCAGGCGTGCGGCGAACCGAAGCGGATCCTCTCCTGCCACCTCGGCATCGCGCTTCGCGATCTCCTCGAGCTCTGCGTCGCCGATGACGACTCCTTCGGCCTCCGCCAGGTTCCGCAGCACGAGTTCCCGGCGGAGCCGCAGTTCGATCGACTCCCGGATCGACGCGCGGAACTCCTCCTCGGTCATCTCCCGTCGTTTCAAGTACTCCGCGAACGTGAGCGACGAGCGCGGGTCCTCGAGGGATTCCCGGATCTTCTTCGATTCCTCGTCGACCAGTTCGGTCACAAAGACGTCGGGCAACGGGATGGCGGCCTTCGTGACCACCGCGTCGAGAAGCTGCGATTCCAATGTCCTACGACGCAGTTGGGCGCGGCTCGCCTCGAGCCGGGCGCGGATGTCCTTCTTGAGTGCCTCGATCCCCTCGAAGCCGGCGTCCTTGGCGAGCTCGTTGTCGACGGACGGTAGGATGACCTGGCGCAGTCCTCGGATCTCGAGCGACGTCTGGAGGCGCTTGCCCGTGGAGAGCTGCGTGTCAATCGTCACGGTCTCACCGACCCGCTTGCCGACGAGCGCGGCCGTAACCGGGTTCGCGGACTCGGCACGAGTATCCCACTCCTGCCCCTTCTCGCGCACCCGAACGACGTCGCCGTCGGCGGCCTCGTCGCCCTCCTTCTCGCCAAGCGTCGCAAACTGCCCGCGGATCTCCTCGAGAGCCCGCGCCACGTCGCCGTCGGACACCTCGGGAAGCGCTGGGAGCGTCACTTCCAAACCGCGGTAGGCGGGCAGCTCGACGGATGGGAGGACGGCGAACGACGCCGTAAACACGAACCCTTGCGCCTCGTCGTAGGCAACCTCGGCCACCCGGGGCACGGAGACCGGGGAAAGCGCGAGCTTCTCGAGCGCGATCGGTACGTGCCTTCGCTCCAGGTCCTCCTTCGCTTCGGCGACAAACGCCTCCCGCCCGAACCTTGTTTCGAGGTAGGCGCGCGGAACGCGGCCGCGCCGAAAGCCGGGGACGTGAACCTCACGCGCGTACCGGTCGTAGACGGACTCCACTTCCTGTTCTACATCGGCGGGTGGGACGACGACGCGAACCGTCGCTTCGGTCGCTTCCCGCGCCTCGATCTCGTATTGCGTGCTGCTCGTCATTCCACTCCGTGTCCTTGTCGTTGGTTACGTTGCGGCAGTATACGCGCCCCGCCGGAGGCGATCAAGGAAACGCTGACGAGATGGGCGCTAGGCGAAGAGATTGACGACCGCGACCCAGCGCGGTCCGAGGAGGGTTCCGGCGACGGGGAGAACCCATCGGAACACGAAGTCGATGCCGCCCAGGAAGACGATGGCAAGGAGGAGGAAGAACCCGTACCGCTCCACGGAGAGCATGAACCGTCGGCCGGCGGGGGGAAGGAAGTAGGTGAGCGCGCGCGACCCGTCGAGGGGTGGGATCGGGATCAGGTTGAACGCCGCGAGGATGATGTTGTACACGACGAACACGCCGAGCAGGAAAAAGAAGGCTCGCGCCGCATGTCCGGAGAACCCCAGGGAGCCGAACAGCACCTCGTTGGGCACGACCGGAAGCAGGAGACGGCCGAGGCCGGCGGCGCAGCCGGCGAACAACAGGTTCGTTCCCGGACCTGCGAGCGCGACGAACAACATGCCACGGAACGGGTTGCGAAAGTAGTTGGGGTTGACCGGCACCGGCTTCGCCCAGCCGACGAGCGGGAGCATCGCCCCGGGAGTGAGCCAGTTGAAGGCGGCGAGGGCAAGAGGGACGAGGAGCGTGCCAACCGGGTCCACGTGGGCTAGCGGGTTGATGCTGAGGCGTCCCTTCGATCGTGCCGTGGGATCGCCAAGGCGGGCCGCGACCAGTCCGTGCGCAACCTCGTGGAACACGATCGCCATGAACAGAGCGATCAGGGACAGGACGATCCGCAGCACCGCATCGACGGTCATTCGTTCTCCTCCAGGCGAACAGTGAGTGTACTCTCGTGATCGATGATTGCCAGGCCGGGTGGCGCGTTCTTCGGCTTGCGCACGTGCTTCACCTTGGTCACCGAGACTTGAACGTTCCGGCCGCGCTCTGCCTTGGAGTAGCGCGCCGCGAGCCGAGCCGCCGCGCGGAGCACCGAGTCGGGAACCTCCTTTGCGTCGCCGCGCCGCACGATCACGTGCGAGCCCGCAACGTCGCGGGCGTGCAGCCAGGCGTCCTCCGGTTGGGCGTCGCGGAGGAGTTGGTCGTTCTGCGCCGCGCTTCGTCCGACCCACACGGCGTACCCCTCGATCTCGAACTGCCGCGGCGCCGAGCGAGGCTCTTGGCGCGCCGGCTTCTTCCGCCCGGTGTCGAGGAGAACGAGCGCCTCCGCGCCCGCCTCGTCCCCGCGATCGATCGCCAAGAGCGCGTCTTCGAGCGTCCGGATCTCCCCCTCCAGGCGAGCGAGTTTCGACGTCACGTTCGGACGGCCACGGACGAGTCGCCGTGCCTGCTTGTAGAGCCGTCGGATGTTCTCCCACGCCCCGAGTGCAGGATCGAGGACGAGCGAGACCGGCTGGCCGGACAGCGGATCCGGGATGACCGCTTCCTTCGTTCCCGACCCGAGGTCCGCCACGTGCAAGGAGAGAAGATCGGCCTGCCTTCGGAGGTCGGCAGCGTGGTCGGCGGCCGCAAGCCAAGCGCGCAGCTTGGCCACCGTGCGCGCCCGCCGTCCGAGCGCGTACTGAACGCGGGTTCGAAGCGTCCGATCTTGAGCGCCCTCCGCCCGCCGATCCTGCTCGGCGTTCACCGCGAGGTCCAGAGCCTCCCCAAAGCTGGCCGCGGCCGCCGCCGGGTGCGGCGGCGGGTAGAACGTGACACGTGCGCCGTCCGTGTCGACGTGCGGAGCAGGATGGCGAGCGTACGCCGCGATGGCCCGAAGCGCGTCGGCGACCTCGGCGGCAACATCGGAGCCCGTGTCGGCTGCCCGCGCAAAGGCAGCGACGTCCTCAGCCGTCGCGCGGCCAACCCCATCCACCGCTTTGACAAGCGCCTGTTCGACGTTCGGTCCGTGCAGAATGTCCCGCAACGCGTCCGGCGTTACGCCCGCGGGGTCGAGCTTCGCTTGAGGCTCAGGCGGAGCGTACGGCGCCCCGAGCACCAGGCGTGGGCTCTTCCGCTCCGACCCGAGGATCCGGTCCCCCTCGACGAGCACGAGCCCTCCCTGAATCCCGGTCAGCTCCGCGACCAGCCGGTAGGCACGCACGCGCACCCCGTCGAACCGTTCCACCTCGAAGACCACTACCCGCTCCCAGCCGAGTTGGCGGATGGCGCGGAGCTTCCCGCCCCGGAGATGCTTCCGCAGGAGCATCACGAAGGAGCCTGGCACCTGGGGATTCGGAAGCCGGAGCCGCGTGCGATGGAGGAGCGCCTGCTGGGGAGAGACGAGGACTGCCTGATTCCCGTTCGCGAACACGCCAATCACGAACAGCGACGGGATCGGCTCGTGGATCGACCGGACGAGGCCGCCTTCGATCATCGGGCGAAGTTCGGCGAGCGAAGCAGCGATCGCCAGACCGTCCATGGAACCTCCAGTTGAAGACCCTGCGGGCCCTAGCTATAATCCGCGATTGTACTGCCGGCGTAGCTCAGTGGTAGAGCAATGGTTTCGTAAACCATCGGTCGGAGGTTCGACTCCTCTCGCCGGCTCACTTCTTTAATGGGAAGAAGCTTCCAGGCCCCTCCCAGGACGGCACTGCCCATCATTGACCATGGGGTTGCCTTCGCTACGTCATCGTACGCACTCTGCGACGACCGGAGCTGTGCTGGCTTGCCCGGCGGGCCACGAGATGCCATGGCAAGTCAGCTACGTCTCATCCTGACCGGCATGGGCCGACGTTCCGGGAGCCCGAGCTGCCTAAAGATGCGCCGTGAGTGGCGTTTGGAACGCAGACCACCAAGGAGTTTCGCCCCTTCTTCCCGACCATGTGTGGACGACGTGGAAGCTGCTTCCTGGAAGGCCCGGGAAACGGATTGGGAGCGGAAGACTTTCACCTCACAGCTCTATCCTCCCGTTAGGAACTCCTCTGACTCCACCGTGATCTCCGTTCCACCATGACTCTGCACCCGGATGTCGACCCTAGTCCAGACCCCGTAGGGACAATGAAGGAAGAACCACAAGGGTAGAGACTCGCCGGGCTCCAGTTCGAGGTCGCGGTAGATATCCTGATCGTAGTACAGGTCGCCTCCATCGCGGAGGCCAGCCCAGCACACAATCCCGGTCGCCGTAGCACCGCCATGGTTGGTGATAGTGACCCAACCATCTACGATACAGGTCTCTGAACCTGCGCTGCACTCCCAGTGACCATCCCAGCGGACCTTTAGGGCTGGCCTTGCTGAGGGGTACGTTGTGGCTGAAGTGGACGGACTCGGTGTGGCCACCGTCGGCACGGTACCGCCAAACAGCGACTTCACATCCCAGAGATCCACTTCGCGGTCGGCAGTTCCCGTAGCGAGGAACTTGCCGTCAGGCGAGAGAGCTATTGAGCGAACGGTGGGGATACCGGCACACGTGGGCACAGGCGCGCGAGTGGCGATGTCCCAAAGCTCCAGCGCGAGGCCGACTTCGCCCCGGATGATGAAGCTGCGGTACTCTGAGACAGCGAGGAAATCGAATGAACGCGTGGCGCTAGCCTGCCCTAGAACAGCTCCAACAGCAGTGCCTGAAGCAACCTCCCATGACGTCGCGGTGCCATCACGCACTCCAGCCGTGAGTAGTCCACCGTTCGGTGAGAAGGCGACGCAGATCACGGGGCTGCTTGCATGAAGAACACGCGTCACTGCCCCGGGTGAAACCTCCCAGACGCGAATCGAGCGGTCTGTCGCACCCGAGGCGAGGAGCGCTCCATCAGGAGAGAAGGCGACGGATGTGACCTCTCCGGTGTGCCCGTGGAGGGCCTGAACCAGCGCCCCCGAGGAAACGTTCCAGACCTTGACCTCATGGTCTGCCGTTCCCGAGGCGAGGAGTCTCCCATCAGGAGAGAAGGCAACTGAGTAGACGGGGCTGTTGCCAGCAAGGGCGCGGAACTCGCTCCCTGTTGCCAGATGCCACAACTTGATCGTCCCATCGTCCGACCCAGAGGCAAGCAGCCCGTCAGGCGAGAAGGCGAGTGATGATACGGCGCTTGTGTTGCCGCTCAGGAACAACAACTCCTGTCGCCAAACGACGTTCCACACTCTCACTCCCCCATCCTCGTCCCCAGAGGCAAGCAGGCTGCTGTCGGCAGAGAAAGCCAAACACTCCACGCCCCCACTATGTCCAGCGAAAACGTGCACAGGCAGCTCCGACTCACTCGCGTTCGCCACGGCGAGGAACGCCGACAGCAGAAGAAGAACCGAACTTCCCTTCGGTCGCATCACCAAGGCACTCTCCTCTTGCCTGGACGCCCGGGGACTCTGCGTCAACTGGTCACGTCTGCGCTCCCAGGTGAGCACTGGATACACCAACGATAGCGAGCAGCACGATCGCGGCCAATTGCCTCATCACCCCGCACCTGGCGACTCCTCCGCGCCCGACAGGCCCTACGGGCGCGTGATGCGTCTTGTCACCCAACGTGCGGAACTCAACACCGAGGACTTGCACACAAGTCCACTACCCACGAGAGTGATGCGATACTGCATGCGGCACGAATTCTTCTCGTTCGCAGCGACAACGCTCAGTACAAGGTCTGTCTGAAGGTCGCCAAGTGGTACGGACGCCTCGGGACGAGCAAGCCTCCGCACAGCATGGCAGTCGCGTGCCTCAAGACGGCTGACGTTCGCGACGCACACACAGTGCTCAACCTCAACCGCGCCCTCCCTGGCTTCTATGTGTCGCCCTGTAAGAAGCGGGGCCGCAAGGATTCCATGCTTCTTTGTCTCCGCCAGGATCGTCGTGCCGACCCCTATCAGGGAATGAAGGACAGCCCCACTGTTTCTCCCCTCTTCGGAGTCTTGAGCGAAAGCACTGACGTGAAGGGCACTCGAGCCTCAGCAGAACGCCAGTTGAACCGCCTCGGGATTGCCGGAGACCACATCCCTTGAGAGGATGGGAGCATGGCACGACCAAGCAGGTACTCCTCCCAGGTGCGGGAACGGGCAGCCTGACGCGGCTAGGCCAGGAGGCGGCGCGCCGGGATCCGGCAGGTTCCCGCAGACCTCGTAGCCCTACAACACCACTCTGGTCAGACCTCGGACACGCCAGTACGATGGAGGTCGCAGGCGCGTACACGGATCAGAGGAGGCGTGGCCATGTGGTTTCGGAGGATGGCGATCGAGCAGGAGTCGCCGGAGGAGTACGGATACGAAGCGATTCGCTACAACCTGAGCGAGAGCGCTCTCCCCGATCGGTCGCTTGCCGACCTACGCGTCGCGCTGGACCCGCTTCTTCTCTGCTACGGGCAACACCGAGGTCGGCCCGACTTGAGGGAGGAGGTCGCCAGGGGCTATCCCGGACTCGATGCTTCCCGGGTTCTCATCACGAACGGGGCCGCCGAGGCTCTGTTCGTCGTTGCGGCGACCCTTCTTCGCCCGAAGGACGCGATCGTTGTTCTCCATCCGAACTACCCCTCCAACTACGAGGTCCCCAGGTCGCTCGGCTGCGAGGTCAACCTCCTTGCGCTCCGGTTCGAGGACTCCTACGAGCTCGATCTCGACCTCTTCGACCGTCTTGTCACCGCGCGGACGAAGCTGGTGAGCCTCACCTATCCCCACAATCCGACGGGAGCCCTGATTGACGAAGAGGCGCTCGCGAGAGCAGTGGCTCTGGCCGAGTCACGCGGCTCCCTCCTTGTCGTCGATGAGACCTACAGGGAACTCGCTCTGGGTCGGCAGCTGCCGCCCGCGGCGTCGCTCAGCCCGCGGGCGGTGAGCATCTCGTCCCTGTCCAAGGCCTACGGACTTCCGGGGATCCGAATCGGCTGGATCACCTCACAGGATCGCTCGCTCCTCGACGCCTTCCTCGCGACGAAGGAACAGGTCAACATCTGCAACTCCATCCTCGACGAGGCGGTCGCTCTGCGTGTCTTGGCCCAGCGGGAAACGTACCTCGCCTCGGCGCGGAAGATCGTACAGGCGCACCTCGGAGTGGTCCGCGACTGGCTGGAGCGCGAGAGGGTCCTGGAGTGGGTGCCTCCACAGGGCGGCGCGGTGGCCTTCCCGCGGATTCGCAGCGACGTGCCGATCGACGTCAGCGACTTCTACCGAATCCTACGCGATCGCCATAGCACCCTTGTTGGCCCCGGGCACTGGTTCGAACAGGACGATCGGTCATTCCGCATCGGCTACGGCTGGCCAGGCGCGGAGGAGCTGGAACAGGGCCTGAAGAACGTGTCTCTCGCTCTCGCTGCGGCAACACGACTCCCCGGAGCTCCGTCGGAGTGACCCGTCGGCTCTGCGCGGACAAGAGCGAGCGCCAGAGATCTTCGGCCGCGCCTGGTTTTGTGGTACATTCCTAGCACCGGGGCGCGAGCCGACATGCCCCGAACAAGCGACGTTCCGCCTCGAAGGCGGCTCTGCCGCGAGAAGAGAGGGGTGTACGGTGAGCGAAGAACGGCCAGCGGTGTACCCGTACATCCCCAACTCCGTCCCCGCTGTGCGCGACGAGATGCTGCGGGCTTTGGGAGTGGGGAAGATCGACGACCTGTTCGACGCGATCCCCGCGCGACTGCGGTTCCGCGGCCGGCTGGAGGTGCCCGACCCGCTGCGATCGGAGGCGGAGCTGCGTCGACACGTTCAAGGGATCCTCGCAAGGAACACAACCTGCCGCGTGTACTCGAGTTTCCTCGGTGCAGGCTGCTACCTCCACGACGTGCCGGCCGTCTGCGACGAGGTGAACCAGCGGAGCGAGTTTCTGACAGCGTACGCCGGAGAGCCGTACGACGATCACGGACGCTTCCAGGCGCTGTTCGAGTATGCGAGCCTCATGGGGGAACTCCTTGATCTCGATGTGGTCAGCGTGCCAACGTACGATGGGTACCAGGCGGCGGCGACGGCGATCCGCATGGCTGCGCGGATCACCGGGCGGCGCAAGTGCCTGGTCGCCCGCGCCACGAACCCTGACAAGCTGTCCAAGATCCGCGACTACGCAAAACCAGATCTGGACATCGAGCTGGTCGGCTTCGACCCGCAGACTGGAGAGCTGGACGTGGATCGCCTCCGTCGAAGCGTGTCCGCGGAGACGGCGGCCGTCTACTTCGAGAACCCTTCCTACCTTGGTGTGATCGAGCCAGGCGGGGAAGACATTGCGCGCATTGCCCACGCGGCGGGGGCGTTGGTCGTCGTCTCTGTCGACCCGCTCTCCCTCGGTGTGCTGGCCCCGCCCAGCAGCTACGGAGCCGACATCACCTGCGGGGATATCCAGTCCCTGGGGCTTCGCATGCAGTTCGGCGGTGGGCAGGGCGGGTTCATTGCCACCCGCGACGAAGAGCGCTTCGTTCGTGAGTACCCGTCACGGCTGTTCGGGATCACTCCGACCGTCGTGAAGGGAGAGTACGGGTTCGGAGACGTTGCGTACGAGCGAACATCCTTCGCCGAGCGGGAGGCGGGGAAGGAGTTCGTGGGAACGGCGGCGGCCCTCTGTGGGATCACTGCGGGCGTCTATCTGTCGCTCATGGGGCCGCAGGGAATGCGCGATGTCGGAGAGGCGATCCTCCTTCGCACTCGTTACGCGATGGAAGGATTGGGCGACATTCCAGGGATGACGGCGCCTCTGTTCCGAGCGGCGCACTTCCAGGAGTTCGTCGTTCGCTTCCCACAGGGCACCAGCGTCGGGGAGACGAACCGAACGCTGCTCCAACACGGCATCTTCGGCGGCAAGGACCTGACGAGGGAGTTACCCGAGCTTGGACCTTGTGCCCTCTACTGCGTGAGCGAAGTGCACACCCAAGCGGAGATCGAACGTCTGGCCCAAGTGCTGCGTGAGACGGTGAGCTAGCGTGGACGACGCGAACCGGCAAAGTGAGACAAGACTGCGACGATTCCACCAGGCGAAGTGGGACGAGCCGATCATTCTTGAGCTGGGGACCCCGGGCGAACGGGGCGTGCTCGTTCCGGAGGTCGAGCCGCCCGTGCGCGCAGCGGTCGGCGACGTCCTGGCGGCTCTTCCTGCCAACATGCGCCGGCGGGAGCCGCCGGGGCTTCCCGAGATCTCCCAACCCCAGGTCGTACGCCACTACCTACGGCTCTCCCAGGAGACCCTCGGCGTGGACCTGAACGTGGACATTGGGCAGGGAACCTGCACGATGAAGTACAGCCCGAAGGTGAACGAGGAGCTGGCCCGCCTTCCGGAAGTGGCGGAGCTGCATCCCCTTCAAGACGAGAGCACCGTGCAGGGGATCCTCGAGATCCTTTTCCGCTTCCAAGAGATCCTCAAGGCGATCTCAGGGATGGACAGTTTCTCCTTGCAGCCGGGAGCCGGGTCCGCTGCGATCTACGCCAACGCCTCCATCCTTCGTGCGTACCACGCCCGCCGGGGCGACGGAAACCAGCGCGATGAGATCATCACGACGATCTTCTCGCACCCCTCGGACGCCGCTTGTCCGAAGACCGCGGGGTTCCGGATCATCACCCTGTACCCTGGGCCGCGCGGCTACCCCACTCTGGATGCTCTGAAGAGAGCGCTCTCCGAGCGGACGGCCGGGCTGATGATCACAAACCCCGAGGACACGGGGATCTTCAACCCGGAGGTCGACGAGTTCGTCAGGCTGGTCCACGGGGTCGGAGGGCTGTGCAGCTACGACCAAGCGAACGCGAATGGGATCCTAGGAATCACGCGGGCGCGAGACGTCGGGTTTGACTTGTGCCACTTCAACCTGCACAAGACGTTCGCGGCTCCCCACGGGTGCGGCGGTCCCGCGGTCGGCGCGGTCGGCGCGACCGCCGAGCTTGCGCCATTCCTTCCAGTCCCCGTCGTCACATTCGATGGACGCCGCTACTCCCTCGACTACGATCGGCCGCTCTCGATCGGGAAGGTGAGGTCGTTCTACGGCGTCGTCCCTGCGGTCGTAAAGGCCTACGCCTGGGTCGTCAGCCTCGGCCCCGAGGGCCTGAGGACTGTGGCCGAGACCTCCGTGCTGAACAACAACTACCTCATGAAGAGGGTCCTGGAGATCCCCGGCTTCTCCGCTCCCTATGAGCCAGGGACGCACCGCATCGAGCAGGTTCGCTACAGCCTTGAGGACCTCACGAAGGAGACCGGAGTGCACTCCGAGGACGTGGGCCTGCGCGCGGCGGACTTCGGCGTCCACTACTGGACGAGCCACCATCCTTGGGTGGTCCCGGAGCCGTGCACGCTGGAGCCGACCGAGTCGTTCTCGAAGGCTGACCTCGATGAGTATGCCGCGATCCTGCGACGTGTGGCGGACGAGGCACGCTCCGATCCGAAGCTCGTGCGGAGCGCACCGCACGCGAGCACAACCCACCGTGTCGACCCAGCTCCGCTCGACGATCCGGCGCGATGGGCCGTCACGTGGCGCGCGTACAAGCGGAAGTACGCAACGCCGATTCGCTAGACGGCGCCGATGGAGCCGCTCGGAGTCCACCCTGCAGGGCGCAGGACACTCGGACTGATCGTGAATCCCGTGGCCGGCCTAGGTGGGAGGGTCGGCCTGAAGGGAAGCGACGGCGCGTCCGTCCAGCGCGAGGCGCTGGCTCGCGGCGCCGCGCCTTTGGCCGAGCAGCGGGCGAGGCAGGCGTTGGCGCCGCTGGCCGGCCGGCAGGAGGCCATCGACGTGTTGACGGTCGCGGGCGAGATGGGGGAGGCCGTCGCCTGCGCGTCGGGGTTCGCGCCGCGCGTGGTCGGCTCGATCCCATCCGGGAGAACGACGGCCGAAGACACGAAGACCGCCGCGCGGGAAATGGAACGCCTGGGTGTGGACCTCCTCCTCTTCGCTGGCGGAGACGGAACGGCCCGGGATGTCTACGACGCGGTGGGCGAGCGACTGGTCGCCCTAGGGATTCCCGCCGGCGTCAAGATGCACTCCGCGGTGTTTGCCGTGAACCCAGTTGCCGCGGGGGACGCCGCCCTGAGCTACTTGGTCGGCCGGCGGCGGGTGCGCACCGCGGAGGTGATGGACGTCGATGAACAAGAGCTGCACCGCGGGATCGTCTCCACACGCCTGTACGGGTACTTGCGCGTCCCCGAGGACGTACGCCTTGTCCAAAGCCTCAAGGCGCCAACCCCGGCAAGCGAAGGCGGGGTCCTGGCAGCCATCGCGGCCGACGTGGTGGACCGCATGGTGGATGAGACCTTGTACATCCTGGGCCCGGGGACGACGACGCGCGCGATCGCGACTCGGCTCGGTCTGGCGAAGACCCTCCTGGGGATCGACGTCGTGTCGCGCCACGGCGTCGTCATCGCCGACGCGACGGAGAGCCAGCTGCTGGCAGTGGTGCCCCATCGGCCTGCCAAGGTCATCGTCTCGCCCATTGGGGGGCAGGGACACCTGTTCGGGCGGGGAAACCAGCCCATCAGCCCGGCGGTGCTGCGGGCGGTGGGGAGAGCCAGCGTCCTCGTCGTCGCGGCCCCGGACAAGATCCGCTCGCTTGGCGGCCGTCCGTTCCTGGTCGACACGGGAGACGCTGACCTCGACCACGAGCTCTCCGGCTACGTCCGTGTTGTGACGGGCTACGGGGAGGAGGCCGTGTACGAGGTGTCGAGCGGGGGAGCCGGCGAACCGGCCGCTGGAGCAGCGCCCGGGGCTGTGTGGACAAGTGGCTGAAGAGGAGGCGATCGACCCATGGCTGGGGAGCAGGACAGCGTGGGGTGCGGGATGTTGCACGGCCGCGTCACGATCGTGACGGGGGGAGCGTCGGGGATTGGGCAGGCGACGGCTCGTCTCTTCGCCCGGGAGGGAGCGCGTGTGGTGCTCGCCGACCTTGACGAGGAGCGAGGCACCGCCGCTGCTCGGGAGATCGCGGGAGAAGGGGGCGACGTCCGCTTCGTCGCCGCTGACGTGAGCCGTGCCGCGGACTGCGCACGTGTGGTTGCAGAGACCCTTGCCGCGTTCGAACACATCGACGTGCTGTTCAACAACGCAGGCATCATCCGCCGCGCTTCGGTCGTGGACACCAGCGAAGCAGACTGGGATCGGGTGATGTCGGTGAACGTGAGATCCGTGTACCTGCTCTCACGCCTCGTCATCCCCAAGATGGCTCAGGCTGGGCGGGGCGTGATCATCAACACGGCCTCGGGGTGGGGAATCGCCGGTGGAGGCAACGCGGCCGTCTACTGCGCCTCGAAGGGCGCCGTGGTTCTCTTGACGAAGGCCATGGCCATCGATCACGGACCCCAAGGGATCAGGGTCAACTGCGTATGCCCCGGGGACACGGACACGGCGATGCTCCGCTGCGAGGCCCGAGAGCTTGGCATGCCGGTCGAGCGGTTCCTCGCCGAATCGGCCGATCGCCCCCTGAGACGAATGGGCCGACCGGAGGAAATCGCACAAGCCGTTCTGTTCCTAGCGAGTGATGCTTCTTCGTTTGTGACGGGAACTGCGCTCGTCGTGGACGGCGGCGGGCTCGCCGGCTAGACCCCGGGGCTACCAGCCGGAGTACGCCTCGAGGTCCTGCCCGGAGACGCGCCCCGCGAGAACGTCCTCGAGAGCCTGAGCCAATATGCGGACCCCGGTCCCGAGTTGCTTCTCGGTGACGACGAGGGGGGGAGTGAGTTCGAGGACATTGGAACTCGTGCCCACGTAGAAGACGATGAGACCGAGCTGCTTCGCGCGGTAGCAGACGGCCCGGGCGAGGCCGGAGTCTGGATCCCCACTCTCCGGATGCACAAGCTCAAGTCCCATCATGAGCCCCCGGCCGCGCACCTCTCCGACGCTCGGAAACCGGGCGGCAAGTTCCAGGAGACGTGCCTTCAGCTGTTCTCCTCGCCGGCCTGCGCGCTCGGCGAGATTCTCGTCTTCGATGATGTTTAGGGTGACAAGGCCGGCGGCGCAAGCGACCGGGTTCCCGGCTGTCGTCATCATGTGGCCGCTCGGAACGGCATCAAGGATCTCTCGTCGTCCGACGACGGCGCTAAGCGGGATTCCCGAAGCCATCGGCTTGCCCAGCATCACCGCGTCGGGAACGACCCCCTCGTGCTCGAAGGCGAACATCGTCCCCGTTCGGCCGAACCCCGTCTTCACCTCGTCAATAACGTAGTAGAGACCATACTCGCGGCACAGCGTGGCCAGGCGGGAGAGGAAGCCGTCGGGCGGCACGATCACGCCGCCATCGCTCTGAATGGGCTCCACCAGCAGGCCGGCATACTCCTCCCCCGACCGCTGCAGCAGCTCGCGAATTCTCCCTACGTTCTCCTCCACGCAGGCTTGAGCGTCGCCCGGGAAACGGTACGGATTCGGATACGGAACCTTGGTGACATTCGCTGCATGGCCGAAGGCGGCCTGTGCCGTGTGCCCTGACAGTGATGCGGCTCCGAGGGTCTGTCCGTGGTACCCTCCGACGAAAGTGAGGATCTTGGGCCTCTTCTTTGCGATCGGAAGGAACTTCGCGATGAGATCGCCGGCTTCGGAGCCCGAGTGGCCGAACCAGACCTTCTTCGGGAAGTCGCCGGGCATCATGCCCACCAACCGCTCGGCAAGCTCAATCGTCGCCCGGCACGGAATCGAGATGGGCGAGTTCGTCGAAGTCTTGCGGACGGCCCGCGAGACGGCGCGCACGACCCGAGGATGACCGTACCCTGTGCTCGCGACGGCCCAGCTCGCGCTGAAGTCCAGGTACCTACGGCCCTCCAGGTCTCGAACAATCGAGCCACGGTTGGAACAAAGGACCATGGGGAAGAAGCGAATCTTCATCGCCTCGGCGAGGACCTGGCGGTCGCGCGCAAGGAGATCCTGCTCCGAACCCTTTCTCATGTGGTCCGACGCTCTTTCACGTCTTCACGCTGGCGTCCGACGCGGCCGCACAACGCGCCGAATGGACTGAAGGACGGTTCCGGGGGTGAGCTCGCGCTCGCCCATGATTCCGTAGGGACGGAAGATGAGGATGAGAATCAGGAAGACTGCGAACAGAAGCTGCACCAATCCGAACATGCGCGGCAGCTGGAATCCAAAGAGCACAATGCCTTCCTGCAGCGGCGAGAGGATCTCGACGAACCCCGTGACGATGGCCGCGCCGAGGATCGATCCGGTGATGCTCCCCATTCCGCCGATGATGATCATCATCACGATTTCGAAGACCAGATCGAGGCTGAAGTGGGTCGGAAACAGGTTTCCAATGACGTGAACGAGGAGGACCCCACCGACGCCAGTGAAGAAACTCGAGATGGCAAAAGCAGCCATCTTCGTCCGCGGTGCGTTGATCCCCATGGTCTCGGCGAGCGTCTGATCCTTGCCGACGGCGATCATCGCGCGTCCCAGCTTCGACTTCTTCAGCCTGAGAGCGAAGTAGACGAGGAAGGCGGCGATCCCGAACACCCACCAGATACTCGTGTACGTCGGGATCGGGCACATTCCTTTCGCCCCGTTGGTCCACGGAATCAGGTTCTCTCCGATGGATACCATGATGATGTTGAAACCGAGCGTCATCAGCATGAAGTAGTGCCCCTTCAGGCGGAACGAGGGCGCCGTCAGCAGGAGGCCCAGAAGGGTCGCTGCTGCTCCACCGACGATCAAGGCAGGCAGAAGAGGTAGTTCAGCGCGTGTGAGCCAGCCTGGGAGGGAGAGGTGCCCCTCCTTCCACCAAGCGGGCATAGTCAGGTAGGCAGAGACATACCCAGCAACGAGCATCAGGCCGCCATGGCCAAGAGAAAAGAGCCCTGTGAAGCCATTCGTGATGTTGAGCGCCACCGCAAGGATGGTGTTGATCCCGAATAGAACGAACAAGTGGCGGTAGTACGGAGGGAGGAGCCGATCGGCTCCGAAAACGACGAGAAAGAGGGCGCTCAGTCCAACCGCCAGAGCAAGAATCCGACGAAGCTTGGCCACTTGAAGACCCTCCTCTACGATGGCTTGACGTTTGCCGGGAAGAGCCCAGACGGCTTGAACAGGAGAAGCACGAAGAGGACTGCCCAGACGAAGACCGGCCTGAGACCGATCAGCTCGGGAGGCAGAAAACCCACAAACAGGATCTCCCCAACCCCGATGATGAACCCGCCCACGACGGCGCCGAGGATGTTCCCAATCCCGCCTAGAACGGCAGCGATGAAAGCGCTGACGACAGGAGTGAAGCCCATCGTCGGCTGAACGGATCCGAACCTTACGCCCCATGCGACCCCCGCAAGGGCGGCCAGGCTCGAAGCAATGACGAAGGCCACCACGATGATGCGGTTCGTGTTTACTCCCATCAGTTCCGCCGTCTCGCGATCGTAGGCGACCGCCCGCATCGCAATCCCAGTCTTCGTTCGATTGACGAATAGGAGGAGCGCGATCGTGACGGCAACCGTCACGGCGAGAATCGCCAGCGTACTGTTGTAGATCAGAAGGCCCTTCCAGTGGTGGACGGTCCGCAGGAAGGCTGGGCTATTGAATGGCCGGATCTTGTTGGTCAGCCCCATGATGTAGATGTTCTTGATGGCGATGGAGACCGCAAGAGAAGTGATGAATAGGGTGATCCCTCCCGCCTTCCTGACCGGGCGGAACGCTACGCGCTCAAGGAGGACTCCAGCGACCACTGCGCCACCCACGGCGGCCAAGACCGCCAACCAGAAGGGCCCCTTGGCGAGGGCGATCACGAAGTAGGCCGCGAATGCCCCTACCATGAAGACCTCGCCCTGGGCGAAGTTGACGAGCCCGAGAACTCCGTAGAGGAGCGTGTAGCCGACGGCCATCAGTCCGAGCATGCTCCCCCAGGCAAGGGCGTTCAGGATCTGCTGGATGATGTACTGAAAGGACATCCAATCCCTCCCCTCAAGCGACTCCCAAGTACGCAGCCTTCACGTGCGGATTCTGTAGCAGTCCCCTGGATTCCCCCTCCAGGACAATCTTGCCCCGCTCCATGACGTACGACCGGTCCGAGGCGCGAAGGGACAGATAGACATTCTGTTCCACGATCAGAATCGAGCTTCCCTCCCGGCGAATCTCTTCGAAAGTAGCGAAGATGGTGCGCGCGAGGTTTGGGGCGATCCCCAGTGAGGGCTCATCGAGAAGAAGCAGTTTGGGCCTACTCATCAGGGCACGGCCCACGGCAAGCATCTGTTGTTCCCCCCCGCTGAGCGATCCTCCACTCTGGTGCTCGCGTTCCTGGAGGCGGGGAAACAGCGCGTACACGCGCTCGAGTCCTCGCCTAAACTGCGCCGGATCCCTGATCGTGTACGCGCCTAGACGCAGGTTCTCAAGAACGGTTAGGTTCCCCAGGATCGCTCGCCCTTCGGGACTCGTCGCGATCCCCCTCCGCGTCAGGACATACGGTGGCTTATGAGAAACGTCCTCGCCCATATACTCGAGCGAACCCGACCGCGCTCGCACCTGGCCGACGATTGTGCGCAACGTGGTTGTCTTCCCGGTGCCATTGGGCCCAACAAGGGCGACAATCTCACCGCTCGCCACGTGGAGCGTGATCCCAAACAGCACCTCCATCTTGCCGTAGCCAGCGTGCACATCCTGCAGACGGATCGCCATGTTGTCAGACATCGGTCGCGACTCCCAAGTAGGCTTCGATCACCTGCGGATCCTCCTGCACCTCTCTCGGCGTGCCACGGCAGATGATCTCTCCTTTATCAAGAACAACGATGTTCTCGCAGATCGCCATAATCACGCGCATGTTGTGCTCAACAAGGACGATCGTGAGCTCGAGTTCGTCGCGAAGCCGGGAGACCAGCCCAGCGATTTCGTTGGCCTCCTGCGTGTTCAACCCGGCCGTTGGCTCATCGAGCAGAAGGAGAGCCGGTTGGAGGGCGAGCGCGCGCGCAATACTCACTCTGCGCTGCTGGCCGTAGGCAAGGTCTGAGGCGACCTGGTCCTTGAGATGGAGGATTCCCAAGTTCTCCAGCGCCCACTCCGCACGCTCCGTGACGTGTCGTTCCTCGCGCCGGTAGCGGGGCGTGCCGACCACCATGTCGAAGAGACCATAGTGCGTCGTCTTGATGAGCGAGTACCGCGCGTGATCCAGCACGGTAAGGTTATGGAAGAGACGTATCTTCTGATACGTGCGCGCAATTCCCAGCCGGCAAATCGCGTCCGGCGCGAACCCCGTGATGTCCCTTCCCGCGAAGTGAACCCTTCCCGAGCTCGGCTTCAGGACTCCACTGATCAGGTTGAAGAGCGTGGTCTTCCCTGCACCGTTGGGGCCAATCAGGCCCATGATCTGGCCGCGGGGTACGTCGGCCGTGAAGTTGGAGACCGCCACAAGCCCACCGAACGTCTTTCCGAGTCCGGAAACCTCGAGCAGGGTATCCCGTCCGCTCATCCGCTCTCCTCGCCCTCACGCGTCTCTGAACTCCGCAAGAAGCGGGGAAGCCCAACAAGAGGGCTTCCCCGAGGAACTGGGCGTCACTTACTCCGCGTACTCCTCGTAGGGCTGGAAGTCGAGGAAGTGCCGCTCGCCGTCTCGGACGACCACCCAGGTCAGTCCGCGCTGGGGCTGACGCAGCGGGTTAAAGCGGATCGTCTGGGTTGCCGAGGTGAAGGTCCCGGTGAGGAGCGTGTCACGCAGGAGAGTCCGTTTCTCAGCAAGCGAGAGGGCGCTCCATGCCGTGTCTCCCATGTCGGTGATGTTCTTTTCCAACGCCTCCATGATCACGGAGATTGCGTCGAACGCCATGGTCCCGAATGCGCCGGGCGCGAACCCGTACTTGCCGATGAAGGCACCTACGAACTCGCCCACCGCGGGCGTCGTGGCGTTCTCGAAGTTGAAGTGCGTGGAGTACACCATCCCCTCGACGGATGTTCCCCCTACCTCGGTAAGAGCTGTCGTGTCAACGCCGTCCGTCCCGATCAGCGGAAGGTCGATCCCCATGGCTCTCGCCTGCACCGCGATTGTTGGAGCATCGCGCGGCCAAGTCGGCAGGACGATCGCTTGGATTCCGAGCCTCACGGCGTCCGCCTGAAGCCTCGTGAGCTGGGATGTGTAGTCCACATCCCCCGCCTGGTACGGCAGCACGACCGGGACAGGGTTCTCCCTTCCTGTGAATTCCTTGAAGTACTGGATGAAGTAGTTGGTTAGCTCGGTCCCGTATGCGCTCCCTACATCCTTGAAGATCGCGACTGTCGAGTACCCAAGCGTCTTGTACGTGTAGGCTGCGACGCCCCTTCCCTGGTCGCTGTCCGGGACGGGGATCATGAAGTTGTAGTCGCCGATCTCAGGGATCGTCGGCGTCGTGCCGCCGCAGTCGATCCAGACGATCCCTGCCTTCTGGAACTCCGCTCCCGCCGCCTGGGAGAAGGAAATGTCGTTTGCACCCAGGGCAGCGAGAATGTTCTCGCCAGAGAGCCTTACTGCAGCGCTCTGAAACGCTACTGTGTCGCTCTGACCGTCGATAATCATAAGCTCGACGGGGTGGCCAGCAATCCCGCCGTGGGCGTTCTTCAGCGCCATCGCCACCTCAACGCACTGCTGGCTCTCAATCCCCATCTCCGCCCCAAATCCGGTCAGCTCGACGATAACCCCGATTTTGATCGGAGCCTTCTCCTGCGCCATCGCAGGGAGGAACACCGCTCCGACAGAAAGCACCCCACACAAGAGCAGAAGCACCAAGCGCTTCACGGCCGTCAGCCTCCTTTTCTGCTTCTCTCCGAGCAAGCAGCTCGGAGTCCTACAGCTCCCTGTTGCTGCCTCTTCTCTCTTGCTGCACCCCCTTTCTTGCGTTGGTCCGCGGCGAGCGGCGCTAGAGGGACAGCAGACGCCCCTTTCGGTCAAGGTACTTCGGAACCTCGACGTAGATCACGGTGTCGTAGTTGGCGTCCGCCCACTCGGCGACCTTCACGTTGCAGGCTGTGCTGATGAGCAGCGCCGCGTCCTCAAGCGTGATCCCGAGATGACTCGTCAGGAATCCCGCGGCCCGGCGCACGCCGAGGCGGGCCGCGTCCTCGAACTTGCGTCCGTTGGCGATGAAGTCCCAAGAGCGCTCGGTCTCGACGACCGGCGCCGCGAGAGATCGTCCCTTGAGGAGCGCCAAGATGTCTACCGTCACTGTGGCGCTGCACTCCATCCCGATGCAGATCTCACCGTCTCCCATGGCGGAGTGCACATCGCCCATCTGGAAGAGCGCTCCCGGGACATACACGGGGAAGTAGACCGTGGCGCCAATCCCGATGGTGGGAACATCCATGTTCCCGCCGTGGTCGCCGGGAAGTCCCGTCGGCGAGCGAGTGATGGGCGTCGTGCCGATGGTCCCGATCATCAAGCGGGGCTCGATCACGATGTCAGAGTTGAACAGCGTCCGCCCGTTCTCGATTCTACAGACCTTCGTCACCGGTCCCGGAGCGATATCCTTTAGGACTCCCTCTCCAGGGATCAGAGTTGCGACGGCTCGATCGCCCGGCTCGATGTTGACAACCCGAACGGCAAGAACATCACCCGGGATACTGCCTCGGATCTCGACCGGTCCGGTGTTCGGGTTGATGTGCGACATGTCGATCGTGTGGGCCAGATCCTTCTCGGTCCGAAGCTGTCCATCGAAGCAGTCGACGGTCTCGAAGACCATGCGATCGCCCACCCCGACCGAGGCCACGGGCTTGTTGGCTGGGTCGTAGAAGTAGGTACGATGCTCCCGCTGCACGCGTAGTGCATCGGCGCGGCCGGTGCCGGCGGTCACTTCTTCACGACCTTCGCAAAGGCTGCGTCCAGAACGTCCAACCCTTCGTTGAGCTGGTCATCCGTGATCGCCAAGGTGACCAACATCCGCAGCACATTGCCGTACAGGCCCGCGCTCGGCATTACAAGGCCGTTCCTGAGACACTCCATCACGACGTCATGGCACAATTGCTTCGCCGGTTCCTTGCTCACCGGATCCTTCACGAGTTCCATCCCGACCATCGCCCCAAGGCCGCGCACGTCTCCGATGACCGGGTACTTCCGCTTCATCCCCTCGAAGCGGGAGCGCGTGGCCTTCCCGATCACGACCGCGCGAGCCAGAAGATTCTGCTGCTCGATCAGGCGAAGGACCTCGATACCCGCTGCGCACGCCACGGGGTTTCCCACGTACGTGCCTCCGATGGTGCTTTCCGGGATGAGGTCGAAGATCTCCTTTTTCCCGATCACTCCCGAAAGAGGGAGGCCCAAGGCAATCGACTTCGCCACGGCGATCAGATCGGGCTCAACGCCTGTGTGCTCAATGGCGAAGAACTTGCCCGTCCTTCCATAGCCACACTGGATTTCGTCGGCCGCGAGGATGATCCCGTTCCTGGAGGTGAACTCGCGCAGGTACGGAAGGAAGCCCTCAGCGGGGACGATGAATCCTCCCTCTCCTTGCAGCGGCTCGACCACGACAATCGCGACCTCTTCGGGGTCGAGGTGGGCGCGGAAGATCCTTTCCCAATCCTCGATGCCGAGGTTGTTGCGGTAGGGATTCGGCAGCGGCAGTCGGTAGACGTCTGGGGCAAACGGCCCGAAGCCGGCCTTGTATGGGCTGGCCTTGTGGGTCATCGTCATGGTCAGAAGAGTTCGCCCGTGGAAGGCCCCCTCGAAGACAACCACGGCGCGGCGCTTCGTCGCCTTGCGCGCGATCTTGACGCAGTTCTCGATGGCCTCCGCGCCGCTGTTGAAGAACGCGACCTGTTTCGGAGAGGGACCCGGAGCCAGATTCGCGAGCTTCTCCGCCAGGGCTACGAACGGCTCGTAGGGAATCGCGGTGAAGTCAGTGTGCGTGAACTTCCTGGCCTGTGCACAGATGGCGTCGACCACCGGGGCCGCGGCGTGTCCGACCATCAAGCAGCCCCATCCGCCCGTGAAGTCGATGAACTGGTTCCCATCGACATCCTTCACGAGTGCCCCGGTCCCCTCGGCAATGAAGAACGGGGCGAGCGTGTCGAACGCTCGCGGCACATAGCGGTCCTTGCGGGCCGCCAACTCACGCGATCTGGGACCAGGGATCTCCGTCTTCAGTGAGATGAATCTCCGATTCATCTTGCTTCCTCCTCGACAACTCAGATCTTCCGCTTCGCGCTGCCGCCTCGGCACCCCCCGGGGCGAAGCGTACACTCAGGGTGTCTCGGGGCCGACGGCGGGCAGCGGCGCCCTATCGCGTCCATGCTCTGGGTGCGGACCGAGTTCGAAACTCGCCAGGCCATACGTCGACAAGCGATCGGCCGGTGCCAATCGCTAGAGGTGCCCTGCAATCGAAAAAAGACACCTCCGGCAGTGGAACTCGACCTCCGGGAAGTCATCCCCACACCCGAAGCTGCGGCTTCTTCCGTCCCGCGTTCTCGGTCACACCTAGATACTATGTGCGAGGCTCCAACCGAGTCAATAGGAACCCGCCAGAACCATCACTCCAACCGGCTTCTGACTTGTGAAGGCTCAGCGCGGCCCGGCGAGCTGCGCCGAAGTTCCGAGATCCGCCCCAACGCATGTCGGGATCAAGGCGAGTACGTGCCCGGTCCGTTCGCCTGGCGACGAGGCCGCGCCGACCGGGTCCGTCGTGCGCGGTGCAGGCGAGACCGGTCGGAGATCCGATCGAGGGCCTGGAGCAACGGGCTGGCGCCTGCCGTCACAAGGGGCTGCCAGGGTAGGAAGATGGGGCGAGGGACGCCGAGGCGCTCCGGAGGTGGGATGCACCGCCAGGCTGCCCGAGTTCAGGAGCACATGCGCGGGGCTGCGAGCTGCAGACCGCACGTCGGGGTCGTGCGTGCAGATCGTTGTCCTTCTCGCCCGCTCGCCAAACCGCAGTGCTAGCTTGTCTACGCAGAACGGATAGAACAGACCACATCGCGGCGCGCCCCACGCGAAAGGGACACTCTTCTCTCTAAAAGGGGGCAAAGGCAGGTTATCCGGATCACCGCGACGTCTACGATGAAGCGATTCCGCCGGTCAAGTCGGCGAAGAAGGGGTGACTTGGAGTGGAGAGTACTGACCTAGTGAAACTCGCGGTGATCGGCGCCATCATGGGGGCGCTCCTGATATTCGGGGTCCTGATGCATCCGGCGGAGAAGCCCGCCGCGCCTGTGGCGGTCGCACCCGCGCCCGCCCCCGAGACGACGGTCAAGGAAGTGACGATCGTCCACACGCAGTCTCTCGAATTGCTCGATCCGGTGTACTCGGAGAAGGCCGTGTTCCAGGATGGCACGATCCGCGTGTCGTTCAACGCGTCCTTCGTCAAAGAGGGCTTCGAAAGCCGTATTCCGCTGTGGATCCACAACGTCTCCGGGGACGTTATCACGATTCTCTGGGACCGCTGCTCGATCCAGCTGCCAGGCGGCAACACCGTCGGGATCCTGACCGAGGAGGGGCTGAAGTACGGCACCGGCCCCGCTCTATCGATCGCGTCGACCTGCGACCTGTTCGACGCGCTGATCCCGGTGAGCGAGATCGTGTGGACTGACTCCGACGACGGATATGACGTGACGACGGGGGTCCTCGACCAAGGCACGTTCACGGTGGTGCTCGCCGTCGAGCGGACCGTCTGGTGTCTGCTGCCTGTCCTCGACGAGTGCGGCGTGCCGATGCCCGCCGCGACGACGGCCGGTGGGGGGACGAGCCGCGAGATCGTCTACTACACGTTCCGGTTCATCGTTCGATAACAGCGACGGCTCAGGCCGTTGCGTGACCTTCGCGGGGCTCTTCGGAGCCCCGTCGTTTTCCCCACGTTCTCAGGAACCTCTCCGATTTGCCTGTTGCGAGTGGTTTACTGTAGGCTACAGGATCAAACAAGGACCTCTAGGTTCCTGCGGAAGGGGGTGAGACGAATGGTCCGCAAGAGCGAAGTGACAACGCTGTCGATCTACATCCCGAAGAGCAAACTGGAGCGAAGGCCGATCGAGCGGCTGGATCGCCTCGCGAAGAAACTCGATCGTTCGATCAACTACCTCGTAGTGGAAGCGATCGTCCAGTATCTCGACCGCGAGGAGAAGCGGAAGTAGCCTGCTCGTGACCTCCAGGAGAGGGGTGTACCGTGCGCGACGAGGCACAGCGGGTGGCCTCGTCGAGTTCGGAGGGTCGCACGACGGGATCGGGATTCCGCAGCTAGAGGTCGTAGTAGAGCACAAACTCGTGCGGATGGGGACGGGTCGCTACGGCGTCGACTTCCTGACGCTTCGCTCGGATCCAGTGTTCGATCCCAGCCTCGGTGAACGCTCCACCGGCCAGCAGGTAATCGTGATCCGCTTCGAGCGCGTCGAGCGCCTCCCCGAGGGACGTTGGCGCCTTCTCCCCAGTTCCCTTGTCGTAAAGGTTCCTGTCCACAGGGCCGAAACCTAGGTCTTTGGCGTTGGTCTTCCGTTCGATCCCATCGAGCCCCGCGAGCAGGATCGCGGCGAACGCGAAGTACGGATTGCACGTCGCGTCCATCGTGCGCAGCTCCATCCGCATCTTCTCCCCCTGCGCATACGACGGGACGCGCACGGCGGCGCTGCGGTTCCCGGACCCGTAGGCGAAGTGGATCGGAGCCTCGAACCCGGGGACGAGGCGGCGGTAGGAGTTCGTCGAGGGATTCGTCAACGCCATTAGGCTCGGACCGTGAGCGAGAAGACCGCCGATGTAGCACAGAGCAAGGCTGGTGAGCTCGCCGTCACCGCGGAAGAGGTTCTTCCCGCCCCGGACGAGGTACTGGTGGAGGTGCATTCCGTTCCCCGCCTCCCCGTGCATCGGCTTGGGGAGGAACGTGGCGGTCATCCCGGAGTCGTCGGCGACGTTGCGAACGATCGACTTCACGATGAGCGTCGCGTCCGCCATCCGCACGAGGGGCGCGAAGCCAAGTTCGATCTCCTGCTGGCCGAACGTCCCGACCTCGTGGTGGTGGTACTTCACTTCGATTCCCGCCGCCTGGATCTGCCGGGCCATCTCGCAGCGAAGCCCGAACAGGCGATCCTCGGGGAGCGGCGCGTGGTACGCGGAGTGAGCGGGGTCGCCGAGCCCCGGAACGTCCCGGTGGTCACACCCCTCGGTCGGCGCGACGTCGATCACGGAGCGGCCGGAGTCGCTTCCGAAGCTCACTTGGTCGAAGACGTAGAACTCGAACTCCGGGCTGACGAGGATGTCGTCGGCGATCTTGCGGTCACGCAAAACGTCCACGGCGGCCTCTGCGGTCCCGCGGGGGTCGATTGAAGCGGGTTGCCGCGTCTTCGCGTCGCAGATGTCGGAGAGGATCGAGAGGATCGTCTCGCCGCTCCGCTCTTCGACGTAGGCGGTCGAGAGATCCGGGAGGAGCACCATGTCGCTCCCCTCGACGTGACGGTAGCCGTAGTTCGACCCGTCGAACCCGATCCCCTCTCTGACGAGGTCCTCGGTGAACCGTGCGGCGGGGATCGTGATGTGTCGCAGTCGGCCGAAGAGGTCAGCCACCCGAAAGTCGACGAACTCGATCGCTTCTTCCTCCGTCCGACGCTTGAGCGTTGCGTAGTCGGGCATCGGCCTCCCTCTTTCGACGAGAAACGGGGCGAGTAGCTTACCGGAGCCTCCGAGACCCGGCAAGCCGACTCCGTCAGCGGTGCAGATTCCGCGCTGCGACGAACGATAACCCCCGCTTCGTCAGCGCCGCCGCGGTCGCGTTCATGGCGTCGTGCTTGTCGAGGTAATTCCGCTCCAAGGCAGGCATCAACCCTTGCGCCTCGATCTGCGACTTTGGGAGGAAGTACTCGAGGATGTCGGACGGGTGCTCGCGCCGGCTGTCGATGTCCGGCTTCCCGCCCTCGTGCTTGGCCGAGATGTTGGCCACGTGATCGGCAAGATCCACCAGCTCCTCCGTCCGGTCGTACGGCTGGATGACGATCGACTTCTGAGTCTCCGTGATGTGGTGCTCGAACCGGACGACGTCCTCGAAACCGAGGGCACGGCGCACTTCCGCTCCGCGCTCGATCGTCCCGTTGTCGACGGAGTTCGCCCAGTTGAAGCCGATGAGGGACGTGGTCCCATCGTCGCGCGAGAACAGCTTGGCTCCGATCAGCGTCCACAGGGCGGCGTACGGGTTGTCGTTCCCCATGTACACCGAAATCTTGAACTCGATGTCGATTCCGAGCTTGTGGAGGAAATAGCCGAGCAGGACGGTGCCTGGGTTGATGTTGAGGACTTGACGGATTCCGTACTCGGTGTAGTACCCGAGGAATTCGTCGACCCAGCGAAGGGCGTGGTCGTTCGGCTGCCCGACGCCGCCGAAGTACCCCGTGATCGTCGCCGGTCCACCGAGGTGGATGTTCGATCCGTCCGTCCCCTTCGTGTCTAGCGTCTCGACGTAGCTCGCTCCGACGATCTGCATCGCGGCGGCGACGGCGAGCGTGTCGCCGCGGTCGGCCACCTGTTCGGCCATGTTCCGCACGCGGATGTAGCGGCCCGGCATCACCTCGTGTCGTTCGATCGCCTGCTTCGCCTCGGCGATGAGCCACGGGAAGAACTGAAGCGCGCTGATCTCGAGCGTAACAGCTCGGGCTTCATCGAACGTCCTCTTGTCGGACTCGGGCCCCACGACGCGGCGACGGAAGTCGGCGATCGACACGAACGAGCCGCGGTCCCGCTCGCGCGTGAGCCACTCGATGTCCTTCACATAGGGCGAGTCGACCTCGCGAAGGCGCCGCAGGAGGTTCGGCAACTCGCGGGCTGCGCTCGCCTTGCGGTTGATCTCCTCCGGCCCGCCGCGCTTCTCGACGATCGCCAGGAAGTCGCGCACGACGGAGCACTTCGGGTTGAGCAGGAGCGCGTTGATCGCCGCGAGGTGGTCGGGCGGGATCGCCAGGCGTCGTTGCAGGTCGCTCATCGATTCCTCCCCGGCCGGTCCGTCGATTCGAACTCCTTCAGGAGCTCGGGGAAGCGTCCGGCCTCCTCCTTCAGCATGTGGTAGCAGTGCTCGTCGGCGGGGAACACGCCGCCCTTGACGTCCGCCACGTAGTCCTTCATCGCCTGGGTCACGACCGCGGCCACCTCGCAGTACTTCTTGACGAACTTCGGAGTGAACGCCTGGAACTGGCCGATGAGGTCGGACACAATGAGGAGCTGTCCGTCGCACAGTGGACCCGCCCCGATGCTCAGGACCGGGATCGCAAGCCGCTTGGTGATGAACCCGGCGACCTCGGGCGGAACCGCCTCGAGCAGGAGGAGCTGCGCACCGACGTCTTCGATGGCGAGGGCGTCCTCAATCAGGAGACGCGCCGACTCGATCGTCCGCCCCTGAGCCTTGTGACCGCCGAGCTGTCCGGAGCTCTGCGGTGTGAGGCCGATGTGTCCGCAGACCACGATCCCCGCGTCGAGCAGGGCGCGGATTCTGGACAGGACGCGCTTCCCTCCCTCAAGCTTCACCGCGTCAACTCCGGCCTCCTTCAGAAAGCGGCCTGCGTTGCGGACAGCGTCTTCGTCGCTCGCCTGGTAGCTCATGAACGGCATGTCGCCGACGACGAAGGTGTTCGGCGCCGCGCGCCGAACCGCCTCACTGTGGACGATGCACTGGTCCATCGTGACCGGGATCGTGCCCTCGTAGCCGTACACGCACATGCCGAGCGAGTCGCCGACGAGGATCATGTCCATGCCGGCGGCCTCGGCGAACGACGCCGTGGGGTAGTCGTACGAGGTCAACCAAGCGATCTTCTCGCCGCTCGTCTTCATCTCTCGCAGCGTGTGGATGCTGTGCTTCTTCTTCTCCGTCACCGGGCTCCTCCTTCTGCGGCCTCTCCCCGCCGCTTCCGTTCCGCGAGCGAAACGCTACACGCCCACCCCCACCTCTCGCAACAGAAGCACGAGCCGGAACAGGGGAAGGCCCATGACGTTGTAGAAGTCCCCAGAGATGCGATCAACGAACGTTGCCGCCCGCCCCTGAACTCCGTAGGCTCCGGCCTTGTCGGCGTACTCCCCGCAGGAGAGGTAGGCGTCGATCTCCGACGGCAGGAGCGTACGGAAGTGCACCGTCGTGCGCTCCACGGCCGTCCGCTCCTCCCACGGGTCGGTCCGTAGGACGCACAGGCCGGTCAGAACCTCGTGGTCCCGTCCGCTCAGGGATTCGAGCATTGCTCGAGCCTCGTCGCGCGAGTTGGGCTTCCCGAGCACGCGACCTCCCGCGACGACAATCGTGTCTGCTCCGATGACGATGCCACGATGAGCCTCCGCGACGTCGTGCGCCTTGGCCCGCGCCGCGGCGAGCGCTCGCTCGGCGGGCGACCCCTCGAAGGACTCGTTCGCCCCGCTTGCCACGACCTCAAACCGGGCGAAGAGGCGCGACAGGAGTTCGGCGCGTCGCGGGGAACCCGATGCGAGGATGATGCCAACGTCGGATGGACCATGCGAGCCTGGCGTCGCATCGCGCGGCGACGGGCTCAGGGGAAGCTCACTCCCGAGGTTCCGTAGTACACGGAGAAGGGGCTCGAGGCATCGACGCTCTTCGGAAGTCGAATGACGCCGGCAACCACCGTTCCCGGGGAGAGGGTCTGGTTCTTCAGGAAGTCGAACGTCAGCTCGACGAACGAGGCGGCGCTGAAGAACACGTAGTTCGACCCGTTCTGCTGAACGTAGAAACGCCACGGCGAGAACTCCGTGCCGGTCGTGGACGAGGCCCACACCATGACCGCTCCGGTTCCGATCAGGGGGTCGAGGCGCTGCAGGAGATCCTCGCCGAGCAGGCTCGTGCGAACCGCCTCGGTGAGGTAGACGAACACGAGGCGGAGCGCCTGGCCGCGTACGTGGGTGTCGAGAACCCGCACGAGCGACGGGTCGAGGCCGAGCAGTCCGGCCATGCTCTCCGAGGTGACGGAGTCGAGGGCCAGAAGCTCGGCGAGACTGCTGACATCCTCCAGGACCGGGACGGAGATCGGAGTGTGCGACGTCGTGGTCGCACGCGGCGCGGAGCCGGCCAGCGCGGTCGACGTCGAAGAGAGCTCGAATTGTACGCGCTCGCCGCGGAACAGGACCTCGAACGGCTTCGTGGTGTCGACCGCATCCCCGAGAACGAGAACTCCCTCGCTCCCGGAACCTTGCGACGGGCCGGCCGGATTCACCTGGAACAGGCCGTTCATGAACCCGGGAGTGATCTCGGTCCACGAGGAAGCCGCCGGCCAGAGAAGCTCGCCGCCGACGGGTTGGACGGCGATCGTGAGCGGGTTGAAGTCGAACCACCCCACGACGCTCTTGATGCTCGGGTTGACGTACAGCGCGTTCCGCCCGACGAACGGAAGCAGCGTCTGTCGAAGGGTCGAATCTACCTTGCTCGCCAGCGCGCGCTCGTTGATGAAGACGAAGACGACGGTCAGCTCCGTTCCGTCGACGTCGACCTTCAGCACGTTGATCAGGTCAATATCGAGGCCGGTCTCGCGGGCGAACTCCTCGCGAGGCTCACCAAGGGCCGCACCCGCCGCGAGGAAAAGAAAAAGGGAAGAGACGATGGCCGCTCTTCCCCAGGTAGACAGTCTCATCCGGTCACCCACCGCTCTCCGTGTCGCACGAAGCGGCTAGCAACCGCCGCCGCACCACCAACCCGCGAACGCAAAGACCCAGAATGCCCAGAAGAAAGCGAGAAGCATTCCGGCCGTGATCTCGATGGTAAGGAGCATTGGTCACCTCCTTCTTCCTGTTCGCAGCATACCATGGCCGCCCACGCGGGACAATGGCCCAATGGCGAAAACATCGGTTCGGACATCTGTCGTTCAGCGGGCCGGCCTGGACCTCAACCCGCAGCCTTGTTTCCTGACCGCCGAAGGGAACAGCGTCGCGACAAGAACGCCGAATCGCCTATCCCTGTCGTCAGTACCGTCGGGCGACGTGCGAAGCCGCGCGCGGGAAGCTCTGTAGCACACGTCACGGACACGTGTCTCACGTCCCCCGGCGCGATCCGTGGCTGACAAGGCGAGTCATGTCAGCTACCATCCGCAATGAGGCCTTCCGTGAAGGAGCTGAGACTACCCGTGGCATCCCGGACCGCGTCACCGATCTACGCTGCGCTCGACGAGGCGCTCGCTCGGCACCGCGACGTCATCGAGCGGGGGGTCGAGGTCTTCGGCCTGCCCCTCCACATCATCTTCCTCGACGAGATCGCCCGGAACGCCGAAGGGTACGGTCGAGTTCTGAGGCGGTTCTATCCGAACGCTCTCACGCTTTTCGCCGTGAAGTCGAATCCGTGCCGTGGGGCCGTCCAGACCGCCGCACGGCTCGGCCTCGGCGCCGACACCGCGTCGGAGCACGAGCTTCGCGCCGCCCTGGAGGAGGGAATCCCCCCGCAGCGAATCGTCGCGAACGGGAACGCGAAGACGTCGAGGTACATCGAGACGATTGTTCAGTCGGGAGCCTTCTCCTCGGTCGACAACGCCGACGAGCTCGACGAGCTGTCGCGCACAGCGGCGAAACGGCGTGTGCGCGCTCCGATCCTGGTGCGGTTCCGGGGGATGCCGCTCTCCGGGTTCACCGCCGCGGACCAGACGACGGCAGCGGAGTGGACCAAGTTTGGCTTCTCCACGGAGGAGGCCGACGAGGCCTTCGACCGCGTCGCGCGGTCGCCGGGGGTGCGATTCATCGGCGTCTCGGCGCACATCGGAACCCAGATCGCCGACCCGGTGGCCTACGAGCGCTTGGTCGTCCACATGGTCGCGTTGGGAGAGCGCGCTCGGCGCTTCGGACTTCCGCTCACGGCCATCGATTTCGGCGGCGGGTACCCCGTGTCGTTTGTGCCGCGAGAGGAGTGGACGGCGTTTCAGGCCCGGCTTCTCGCCCGCTTGCGGAACCCGTCGGGGCCGGGCGGCTCTGAAACGTGGACGGACCTGCCGATGGGGTATGGCGGCGCGGACCTCTCCGTGACGTCGCCGCCCTGGACGGGGAAGGCGTACTGGTCGCCGCACTCCGCCTCGGCGATGCTCGAGCACGCGCTCTCTTTCCGGCACCCGGACGGGAGGACGACGGCCGATCACCTCGCGGACCTCGGGTCTCCGACGCTCATCGTGGAGCCGGGCCGCAGCCTGATGGCCACGGCAGGCGTGACGCTGGCCGAGGTGAGAGGGACGAAGAGCGTCCTCGGAAACCGGGTCGTGTCCCTCGACCTCGGGGTGACGAACCATGGAACCAACCTGGTCACGCCCGACATCTTCCCCGTCGCCGTCCTCCCGCGACGGGACGACGACCGCCCCGTGGACGCATTCCTCGCCGGACGGCTGTGTTTCTCAGGCGACATGCTCAGCAAGGTCAAGGTGCGGCTCAACCGCGCACCCGCCGTCGGAGACCGGATGGCCGTCTACTTCACCGGCGCCTACTCCGCCGACCACTTTGCCTCCACCAGCTGTGGGTTCCCGTTGCCCGCCAAGGTGGCGGTCGGCGGCGACGGGCGTCTCGAGGTGTGGCGCCGCGCCCAGCAGTTCGAGGATGTCTTCGGGGCCGTGGGCGACGCCTAGCCGCTGGCCCGCTCCGCGTCGTCCGTCAGCCCGGTCACTTCCATCGAGTGACGATCGACTCACGCCCGAACAGGCGGACCGCGGCGCGCAGGAGGATCGCGTCGGCGGCGACGAACGCGAGGGAGAGAAGAAGCGTCCTCACGGGGGTGAACTCGACCAGGCCGGTGACCTGGAGGGCGATGAGGGCGAAGATCGGGAACACGACCAGGACCGCCAGGTTCTGTGCTTCCTTCGCGTCCCGAGCCCGCGACGAGCCGATCACGCCGATGATGAAGCTGAGAAGCGACACAGCCGGCATCAAGAGAAAGATGGAGAGGAAGAACGCCGGCGTGAGGCACGTTCGCAGCAACGCACCCCAGCCGAGGGCGTAGCCCACCCCGACAAACAGGCCCGCCGAGAGCCACGCGACGGCCAGGGCGGGAAGCGCGCCGGACAGGATCTTTCCGACGAGGAGTTCCCACGTGCGCACGGGCGTCGCGAGGAGCGGCTCGAGGGTGCGCGACACCTTCTCCTCGACGATCCCCAGCGTGGCGAACACGTTCGCCACCATCGCCGGAATCAAGAGAACGAAGAACGGGAACTGGCGAAGGATGAGGAGTCGCAACGTGCCGGCGTCGCCGCCCGCCGTTCCAAGGATGGCGGGACTCACGAACCGCGGGACGATCCAAGCCAGCAAGAGCGCCTGTCCGACGAGGAGAAGAGGAACCACGACCAGGAAGAGAGGGCTGCTCGGCGTGGTCGCGATGCCGGTCCACTCCATCCGAACGACGTTCCAGATCCGCCGTCTCACGGTTCCTCCACCAGGTTCAGGTAGGCGTCCTCGAGCGAGCGCTCATCCTCACGCACCTCGAGGATCTGGCCCCCTGTCGCGACGACGCGAGCGACCAGGCGGGGACGATCCTGATCCGGGTCGACAAGGAGCACGCTCAGGAGATCGTCGCCCTCCTTCCGGGCGTCGCGAACGAACGCCTCACTTCGCAGTGCCGCAAGGCACTCCTCCGCCCCTGCAGCGAGTCGGACCCGCAGGCGGCGCTCGAACTGGCGCTCCCGCAACGCGCGCGCGGTGTCGACCGCCACAAGCTGGGTGCGGATCACCGCGATGCGGTCGCAGAGTTCCTCGGCCTCCGTGAGGTTGTGCGTCGACAGGAGGACTGCGGCGCCCTCCTTCCGGAGAGAGACGATCAGCTTGCGCAGGTCCCGGGCCGCCTCGGGATCGAGCCCCGCCGTGGGCTCGTCGAGGAACAGGATGCGAGGGGCGTGCAACAGAACGCGGGCGAGCGCGAGCCGTTGCTTCATGCCCTTGGAGAAGGTGCCCACCTTGTCCCTGGCTCGGTTCGCCAGACCCATGCGTTCCAGTTCGCGTCGGGCGGCCGCCGCGGCGTCGACCCCGTCGTAGAATGCCGCGAAGTAGGCGAGGTTCCGTTCCGCCGTCAGGCGTTCGTAGAAGCCGGGCGACTCCGTCAGGAAGCCGATCGACTCGTGGACCCGCTCCGGCTCGACGGCGGGGTCGCCGCCGACGACGGTGGCGGAGCCGCTCGTGGGCGCGACGATGCCGGCGAGCATGCGGAGCGTCGTGGTCTTCCCCGCCCCGTTCGGGCCGAGCAGGCCGACGATCTCGGCCGCGCCCACGGCGAACGTGAGTCCATCGACGGCGACCCGCTCGCCGAACCGCTTCGAGAGACCGTGAGCCGAGAGAGCCGTACGAGCCTCCATCGTGCTAGGCGCCTCCCCAGAGCGGGCTCGGATACTCACCGGCGGCGACCCGCTGCCGGATTTCGTCTCGAACCCAGGCGAGGTCCTCTCGGTGGGTCACGCCCAGCCACACCGCTTTGGTCGGCAGGACGAGAATCTCCATCTCCTGCGCGTTCAGAAGAGCTCCGACCACCGTCGGTAGACGGAACTCGTCATCCTCCGCCGGGCGGGACATGAGGAAGCGGCGGAACTCCCGCTCGAGGAGCGGGAAGATGCTCGCGGGGAACCCCCAGAAGTTCATCGATGCCACCGCGCCGTCGCTCAGGGCGTGCCAGACGCCCCTTTCGCGGTAGCCAGTCTGCGCCCCACGGCGTTCGACTCCGTGGCGCTCGGAGATCGCGACGAGCCGTCCCGCCGGATCGACGTCGCACACGCCCCTTGAGACCGTGCCGTGTGGCGTGAGCGTTGTCCCGAGCGCGTAGCCGACCAGGGCGCCTTGCGGCGGGACCGATGGGTCAGCCTTGCGGAGAAACCCGGCCATGGCGTCGAACGGCGAAGCTCCGTAGAAGTCATCGGCATTGACCACGGCGAACGCCTCCGTCACGGCGTCGCGGCAGGTCCACACGGCGTGGCCCGTTCCCCACGGCCGTCGGCGGTCTGCCGGTGCGGCGCGGCCTACCGGGAGGTCGTCCAAACGCTGCCTGACGTACTCCACGTCGCAGCGGGCAGACAGAGGAGCGAGCCGGCTTCGCAGCAGGGCCTCCACCTCGTCGCGGATGACGAAGACGATCCGAGTGAACCCGGCGCGGGTCGCATCGAAGACCGAGTAGTCGAGGAGAATCTCGCCGGCGGGCCCCACGGACTCGATCTGCTTCGGCCCTCCGAATCGGCTCCCGATCCCCGCCGCGAGAACCACCAGCGTCAGCCCACGACGTCTCATGTCATCCACCTTGTGCGCAGTCTACGGGCGAATCCGACCTACGTCGAGCCGCCGCTTGCGGCGGGAGATCGAGCCTGCGGCTTCGCGGCCCCCGCTCCGCGCCCGGCGAGCGGCGCGCGCTCGCCGAGGACGAGGAGAAGGCCGACTCCCGCGACGGCGGCCATGGTGAGGAACATCCCCGGGTAGCCGACGAGCGGGACGATGGCCCCCGCGAGGAGCGGCCCGAGGAGTCCACCCAGGCCACGTGCCATCTCAAACAGCCCCAGCATGGTTCCTTGTCGTTCGAGGGGAACTCGATCGCCGATGTGGGCCGTCGAGCCAATGTAGAGCGAACTGAACGCGATCCCGAGAACCACGTAGGAGAGCGCCATCATCGGGACGTTCCGCGACACGGCAAGCACGCACGGCAAGAGCGTGGACATCCCGAACCCGAAGAGGAAAACCTTCTTCCGGCCAATACGATCGGCAATCCAGCCGAACGCGACGAGCGCGGCAACCTGTGTCAAGGTGTTCAGGGAGCTGACGATGCCCATGAGAATCGGGGAGATCCCCAGGTCGTCCATGTAGACGTAGGCCAGGGCGAAGGCTCCGTTGGCCGAGAACTGGCGAAGGATCGTGCCGAAGTACAGGCGCGTCAGCCCGGCGTCGCGCAGCGTGTGCCACGCGAGTTGGCGCGACAGCGCAGCCGGCCTCGGTTCCCGCGGGAGGCGGAGGACGAACAGAGCGGCGATCATCGGAAGGAGCGCCATGACGAGGAACGCGTTCCTGTACCCGAGCTTCTCGAGCACGACGCCCGCGCCGATGGCGCCGAGCGCGAATCCGAGCGACCGGGCCGACGAGTTGTACGACATGCCGCGAGCGCGGGTGGCGGAGTCGCTGGCTGCGGAGATCATCGCCAGGCTCATCGAGGCAAAGCCGATGTCCATGAACGCGCGCACAAACGAGGTGAGGACCACGACGCCGTTCCCGGGCAGCGGGATGAGGACGGCGATGCCCGCAGCGAGTCCGACCGCCGTCGCGATCAGGAATCCCCGCCGGCCCGCGCGATCCGACAGCCTTCCCCAGACGTAGCTTCCGACGAGGACCCCGACGGATCCCAGGCTCGAGGCTGCGCTGATGAGAAACGTGCTCGCGCCGCGTTCCTTGAGGAAGAGCTGGATCAGCAAGCCGAGGGCCCCGCTCGAGACGGCAACCAGGACCGCCGTCGTGGCAAGCGGCAGGTTCACGTGGGCGTGGCGACGTCCGAGATCCCCCTCAGGAGCAGGCATCCGCCGAGGGTACGCGGTTTCGGACGCTCTTGCCAACCGGCGGCAGGGCGTCCGCACACCACGAGCGCCGCACTCCGACCGCGTGTGCGCGCTGCCGAGCGCGATCCTCAGGCCTTTCGCGCCTTCGCCGATCTTCTCTTGGGTTGAGACGCGCGGCGGAGCGGCTGGCAGCGAGGGCAGATGAAGCTTGCCGTCGAGCCCGTCTTCAGCTTCGCCACGGCCGTGCCGCACTCCGGGCACGGCTTGCCCTCGCGGTACCCGACGAGAAGATCGTCGGCCGAGAAACGGCCGGGGCGCCCGCGGAGGTCGGTCTCGTAGAACGCCGCGCCCTTGTCGATAGAGCGCTGCAGCTCCGCCTGGATGGCGCCGTGCAGGCGGCGGACGTCCTGGGGCGAGAGCCGCGGAATGGCTTCGAGGGGATGGAGCCTTGCCCGAAACAGAACGTCGTGGATGTAGGCGTTGCCGATCCCGGCGAGCTTCGTTTGGTCGAGGAGGAACGACTTCACGCCGCCGCGCCGACCGGCGAGGAGATCCTGGAACTGAGCGAAGGAGACGTCGAGAGCATTCGGGCCAAGACCGGCCGACATCGCGTGGTCGCCGAGCTTGCCTCGTGGGACGTAGTGCGCATAGCCGAACCACCAGAAGTTGACCGCCAGGGATTCCCCGCGGTCCAGGTCGAACCGGACCCTCCACTTCTCGGGCAGGCGATCGGACCGAACGAGAAGGATCTCGCCTCCCATTCCGAGGTTGATGAGCAGGTGCTCCTTCGAAGTCTCCACGAAGAGCCACTTCCCGCGGTGCGTCACCTGGCGAATCTTCCCACCGACGAGCCCGCGTTCGAATGCGGCCACCGGGACATTCAGGCACTTCGGCTGCGCGACCGCGACCGCGCGGATCGCGCGCCCCGACAACGCCTCGTTCATCTCTCGCGCGCGGCAGGCGATCTCCGGCAACTCCGGCACAGCCAACCTCCTTGGACCGCTCCAGAGACCAGCTCTTGCCGCATCGTAGTCGATCGGTGTCTCGCGAGCGTCTCCCCGACGACGTGCCGCACGGCGCCACGCCCGCTTCCCCGCGCCCGGCCGCAGTGCTAGTGTGAGGCGGAGAAGCGAAGGGAGGGTAAACATGACACGACGGGCGGGGTATGTTGCGGTGGCTCTCGGGGCGCTCCTCGTCTTCGCGACGGGGTGCGAGTGGTTCGCGCCGGCGGAGCCGGCGATGGTGACGCCGGTCCCGACGGGCGGGTGCGTGAACACGCAGGTCACCCTTGTTGGGGCCGGGTTCGGCGCGTCGCAGGGCACGGGCACCGTTACGTTCGACGGCCATCCGGCGACGGTCGACTCGTGGAGCGATTCGGCAATCGTCGCACGCGTTCCCTTGCTGCCGACGCCCCACGGCGCACCGGACGACGTCACCATCCTTGTCAGCGCAGACGGCGTGGCGGTCGGTAGCGGCGTCTTCACCGTCGTCCGCGGGATCCTCTACTTCGCCGAGCGCGCCGGCGACTACGTCCTGTGCTTGATGAACCCGGACGGTTCAGACCCGAGCGACCTCGCCTCGGGGGTGGGCGGAGTGACGAGCGCCGCGTGGTCGCCCGACGGAACGCGGGTCGCGTTCTCACGGGTCCACGAACCGACGGCGGGCATCTACGTTGTCGATGCCGACGGCACGGACGAGGAACAACTCACCAACCGCGCGAGCTTCGAGCTGTTCCCCGCCTGGTCACCCGACGGGGAACGGATCACGTTCCAGACGCTGCGCGACGGGAATCTGGAGGTCTATGTCGTCGACGCCGACGGCGGCGGGGAGGAGAACCTCACGCAGTTCCCGCTCGAGGACTGCTGGCCATCGTGGTCGCCTGATGGAACAAAGATCCTGTTCTACTCACGCCGCGGAGGAATCATCATCCTTGGAGAGGGCGCGCCGAAGATCACACCCAACAACCTCGAGGTCATGGTGATGAACGCCGACGGCACAGACATGACAAACCTGTCCCACAACTCCGCGACCGACTGGCTCCCATCGTGGTCCCCCGACGGGACGAAGATCGCGTTCCAGAGCGACCGCGACGGTGTTGGTGAGATCTTCGTCATGGCGAGTGACGGATCGAACCCCACGAACCTGACGAACCACCCCGCCCTCGACGGCTGGGTCGCCTGGTCCCCCGACGGAGAGAGGATCGCGTTCGTCAGCGATCGCGACGGTAACTACGAGATCTACGTCATGAACGCCGACGGAACGGGGCAGGTTCGGCTCACGAGCAACGCGGAGTGGGATGCCGGGCCGACGTGGTCTCCCGACGGAACCCAGATCGCCTTCGAATCGCACCGCGACGGGGAGTACCGCGTCTACGTGATGGACGCCGACGGAACGGATCAAACGCGACTCACGGGTGAGTCGAGCGGGTGCCCCGTGTGGACGGAGTCGCGCTGGGTCGTCGTGCGCCCGTAGGGGCCGAGGCGCCGGAGGCGGCGAGCCTAATCCGACAGAGGAAGCCGTTTCTCTTCGTAGAGCTTTCGGCAGGCCGCGACGACGTCCGCGTCGTACAGCGTTCCTGCGGCGCGAACGACCTCGTTGAGCGCCGTGGCCATCGGCTGGGCCGCCCGGTATGGCCGGTGAGAGACGATCGCCTCGATGACGTCGGCCACGGCGAGAATGCGGGCCTCGAGCGCGATGGCGTCGCCGCGGAGGCCCTGGGGGTACCCCGACCCGTCCATCCTCTCGTGGTGCTGCAGGACGATGTCGGCGACGGGCCACGGAAAGTCGATGGCCCGCAGAATCTCGTAGCCGGATTGCGGATGAACCTTCACTAGGCCGAACTCGGTCGGGGTGAGGGTCGTCGGCTTACTTAGGATCTCGGCGGGAACGGACACCTTTCCGACGTCGTGGAGCGTCCCGGCGACGCGCAGCCCCTCCAGCCTGTTCTCCGACAGCCCCATCTCCTGTGCGATGGCGCAGGCGAGCTGCGTGACCCGCTCCTGGTGTCCCGCGGTGTAGGGGTCCCGCATCTCCGTGGTGACCGCAAGCGCCCGGATGGTGCCCGCCAGCGCACTCTCGACCCGCCGAGCGGCTTCAACCCGTTCGCTGATGTCGATGAGGATTCCGCGGATTCCGATCACTCGCCCATCTTTCGCGACGGCGCGGGAGGAGACCAGGGACGGGAACGTGCTGCCGTCCTTTCGCCGCGCGGTGTATTCCCCCGAAGGCACCGACCCCTTCTCGATCGCCTGGCGAAGCGTCGTCGCGGCGCGGACGCGCTCCTCATCCGTCACCATTTCTACGAGGTTCCTCCCCTCCCGGATGTCGTCCTCGGAGTAGCCGAACCAGGTAAGGCCGGTGCGGTTGGCGAACGTCAACCGCCCTTCGAGGTCGGCCTCGAACACGCACGTCGGGAGGTCGTTCGCCAGCTCGCGGTATCGGCTCTCCCGCTCGGCGAGTTCGGCCTCCACCTGCTTCCGTGGAGTGATGTCCTCGATCATCGATAGGAAGTACTGCAGGTTTCCTTCCCCGTCGCGCATCGCCGAGGATGTGAGCGCGCCCCATACGGCGCGCCCGTCCTTGCGCAGGTACTTCTTCTCCGTCCGGTAGACCGGGATCTCCCCGCGGGCAAGGCGCGTCACGGACTCGACATCGCGTTCCACGTCGTCGGGATGGGTGACATCGACGAAGCCTCGCGCCAACAACTCCTCCTCGGTGTACCCGAGCATCCGGCAGAAGGCGTCGTTGGCCCTCGTGAAGCGGAACGAGGGGCTCACGGTCACCATGCCGATCGGGCTCTCTTCGAAGATCCGGCGGAAGCGCTCCTCGCTCTCGCGCCGTGCCTCTTCCGCCGCGCGACGCTCCGTGATGTCGGCGACGAAGTTGAGCGTCGCCGGCCGATCGTCCCAATCGATGCGGACAGCGCTGATGTCGACCCAGCGGATGGTCCCGTCCGCACGGAGAGCCCGGAACTCGTAGCTTCCCTCGACACCCTCCCCCGCGAGGCGGCGGGCGTGGCGATCGGCGACCATGGCGCGGTCCTCGGGGTGGATGAACTCGACGAACGGGCGGGTGGCGACGTCGACCGCCGTGCGCCCAAGGATCCTGGCCGTCGCGGGATTGGCGAACTTCAGGACGCCATCCTGCGCGACGAAGACGGCCTCTCCCGCGTTCTCCACCAGGAGCCGGTACTTCTCCTCGCTCTCCCGCGCGGCCGCCTCGGCGCGGCGGCGCTCCGTCATATCCTGTACGATGCCGAAGATCCGCGCGGTGCTCCCCGCCGCATCCCGCACGAGACTGCACTTCTCCTGAACCTGTCGAATCTCTCCCGTTCGCGGCCGAATCAGGCGATACTCGCTCTCGTAGGAGCTCTTCCCCGTGCGGACAGCGTCCATGTAGGCGGCGCGGACGGCCGCTCGGTCGTCCGGGTGTACAATCTCATAGAGCGCCTCATCCGTCGGCGGACACTCCCGCGGCTCGAGTCCGTAGATGCGGTACAGCTCGTCGGACCACACGAGCCGGTCCTCGACTAGGTCGAGCTCCCAGCTCCCGACGTGGGAGGTCTCTTCCGACCGAGAGAGGAGCGACACCGTGTTCTCGAGCGCGCGCTCCGCCACGCGGCGCTCTGTGATGTCTTCGCCCGAACTCAAGGCGCCAAGAATCCGTCCTGTCGGGTCACGAAGAAGCGCGTTGTGCCAGGCCATTTCCCTCGGCTCGCCGGCCTTGGTCAGAATCGGGTTCTCGTAGTACTCGGCGGGCTCGACCTCGCCCGCCATCATCTTGCGGAAGACACCCCGAGTTCGTTCCACCGCGCCCTTCGGAAGGCACGTCTTGAACCAGTCCCTGCCGATCAGCTCGTCCGGATCCTCATATCCGAGAAGTCTGCACCCCTTGCGGTTGATCAGCGTGACGTGCCCCCCGGCGTCCAGCGCGACGAGCATAACCTCGGCGATGTCGAGGTACGCCTGCGCGCGATCCCTCTCCCGTCGCAGCTCCTCTTCCGCCTCCCATTGCGCCGTGATGTCCCGGTGAGTCCCGACAAGGCGCTGGGCCCTTCCGCCCTCGTCCCAGGCCACGATCCTGCCGCGGCTCTGGATGCGTCTCCATCCTCCGTCCTTCGTCCGCAGCCGGAACTCGGTCTCGATCTCCTCGACATCCCCGCGTAGACAACCGGCCAGCATCGCGAGGGCCCTAGCCTTGTCGTCCGGGTGGAGTAGGCTCTCCCAGGTCTCGTGACTCGGCAGGAACTCGCCCGGAGCGAACCCGAGCATGGTGTAGTACCCGGGGCTGTAGTAAGTCGAGCCGGTGCGGAGATCGACGTCGTAGACGCCGTCGCTCACCGCGCCGAGCGCGAGGGCAAGCCTCTCCTCGCCCGCACGCAACGCCGCGGCCGCCGTCTCTTGCGCCGTCACGTCGCGCGCGATCACGGTATATCGGGCGTCGGGGCCGCGCTGCTTACCCTTTGCGACAATCGAAAGGTCGAACCAGCGCCGCCCTCCCGGCATGTCAAGCGAGTACTTGCCTCCACGATGAAACCCCGTCCGCACGGCCTCGTCTAGCGCATGAAGGATGATCTCCGCGGGCTCCGGCGGAAGCGCCTCGCGGACGGTCTTTCCGAGGAAGGATTCTGCAGGAACGAATAGCTGTCGAGGGTCAGGCGCGGAGTACGCGTGGAACCGGCCGCCCGCATCGACCTCGAATAGGAGGAGGTCCGGGAACGCGACGAGGGTTGCGCGAAGGTTTGCATCGGCCTCCTGGAGGGCTGCCTCGATTGACCTTTGCTCCGTGATGTCGCGCGACGATCCCCAGCCGCCGATCAGGTTGCCCCCCTCGACCACTCCGATCACGTTGCTGAGCGTCCAGATCGTCCGGCCTTCGAGGTCCCGGGTCGCCGCTTCGAGGTCGAGCATCCGGTATCCCGACTCGATGGACTGCGCGATGAAACGCACCTGCTCGTCGTGCGAGCCGTCGAGGAGCTTCGCCAGCGGGAGCCCGACGGCATCCACCGGGCTTTCAAATCCATGGAGCCGCGCGAAAGCGGCGTTGCATTCGCTGAGGACGCCGCGCTCGAGGATCGCTTCGGCTTGTTTCTGCATGGGCCCGCTCGTCCGGACGCCCGGATGAAGGACAAAATGCCAGATCCCCTCCGTCGTCAGCTCGAGGTAGCGACGGTAGTTGGCCGCACTTCCGGTCCTCGGAGCTCTCGCGCTCCGCGTCCCGGAGTCCTGGCGGCCCAGCTTCGCAGTCCGCGGGCGTCCAGCAACTCCGGGCGCGGACCCGCGTTCTTCCGGTCGCGCCATCGCACGCGCCCTCCTTGCCCCTTTCTTTGCATCCTAGCGTGGCGCCGCAGCTTCCGTCAATCGGCGGTTCGGCGCGTCCCGCGTGGCAGCGCGCGTCGCGTCGCCCTACGATGTACGACGTCCGGGAGGAAGAGACATGACGAACTCAGGAAGGG
>Ga0209610_1000060_pt1 | contig 50065 bp, 53 predicted proteins | sample LakKivw275mmetaG_FD_184137 | JGI IMG/M metagenome (GOLD analysis project Ga0209610, IMG submission 184137) | Anoxic lake water microbial communities from Lake Kivu, Rwanda to study Microbial Dark Matter (Phase II) - Lake Kivu water 275m metaG... | ecosystem: Environmental > Aquatic > Freshwater...
GCCCGCAAGCTGCTCATCGTGTACGATGAACTCGGAAGGCCGTGAGGAGAAGTGGTCATGTGGTCTAGTGGTCTAGTACCCCGAAGACCCGGGTCCGACTCGTACCTCACCGGAACACTGGACTGCTTGAGCACTGGAGCACTTTCTTCATGAACTTCATTCGTTTCGCTCTTAAGAACCTCTTCGCCCACAAGACACGGACCATCCTGACGCTGGGCAGCATGGTTGTTGCCGTCGCGGTACTGTTCACCCTGGTTTCGTTCAACCGCGGCTACGAGAAGGCGCTGAAGACGCAGCTTCAGGGCATGGGCATCCACATGATGGTGGTCCCGGTGGGTTGCCCGTATGAGGCGGCGTCGCTGATCCTCAAGGGCGGCAAGATACCCAACTACCTGCCCGGCGACGTGCTGGATCAGGTGAACGCTATTCCGGGCATCGAGGTCGCCGCGCCGACGTTCATGAGCGGCATTGTCCGGCCCGACGAGGGTCGCACCGACATCTACGTCGGCGTGGACTCGGCCACGCTCCGGTTGAAGAACTGGTGGAAGATAAAGGGTCATTTCCCCGAGAAGCCGAACGAGGTCGTTCTCGGCAGTGACGTGGCGCTCATTGAGCAGTCGCAGATCGGCGACCAGATATACGTGCCGGAGAAGGACCTGACGCTCGACGTCGTGGGGATTCTCTCTCCCACGGGCAACGAAGACGACGGCATGTTCTATATCCCGTTGAAGACGGCCCAGCAGTACTTTGTCGACTCCACGATTGCGGGTCCCGGGACGAACAAGCTCACCGGTATCTCCATCCGGCTGAAGAACCCGGACGACGCGCCGGTCATTGCATCTCAGCTCGGTAAGGTGAAGGGCGCCGAAGTGGTTACCATGGGCGAGTTGCTCGGCACAATGATGTCGCTGATGGGTGCGGCCAAGTCCCTGCTGCTTTCGATCGTCCTCATCATCATCGTGATATCCGCGCTGGGCGTGCTCAACACCGTGCTGATGTCGGTGTTCGAGCGCACCAGGGAGATCGGCGTGATGCGTGCCACCGGCGCGGCCCAGGCCCATATCTTCGGACTGGTCTGGCTTGAAACCCTGATTCTCTCGCTGCTGGGCGGTATCGGCGGACTCGGCCTTGCCCTGGTCGGAGCGCGGCTGCTCGAAAGCATCGTGAAGAAACTACTGCCGCTCGCGCCCAAGGGCAGCGTGGTGGCGCTCGATCCGAGCAGTTTCATCCTGATAATGGCGTTTGTCATCGGCATCGCGGTTGTCGCGGGCTTCTACCCGGCGCTCCGCGCGGCCCGGGCGAAACCGATTGAAGCACTGAGAAGTGAGTGACATGAGAAGGATTCAAGGGGCCCAGGATTCAAGGATTCCAGTGTCCGGATTCCGGCACTCGACCCCTCGATTCCTTGACTCCTCGAATCCTTCGCGGAGGCGCGCATGATCTGGTTCAAGCTCGCATTCAAGAATCTGATTCGGCGCAAGACGCGCTCAACCCTGACCGTTGCCGGAGTGGCCATCGCCATTGCCGTGCTCTATTCGCTGTTCCAGTTCCAGCAGGGCTACCAGTCGCAGCTCAAAGGTGAGCTCGGCGCGCTGGGCGCCCAGGTCATGGTTGTGCCCAAGGGCTGTCCCTACGAAGCCGCAACCATCGCGCTCCACGGCGGCAAGTGGCCGCGCTACATGGACGAGAGTCTGCTCGACAAAGTGAAGGCGAATCCGGGCGTTGCCCAGGCGGCCGGTGTCATCATGGACGCGGTCTTCGCCCCGGGCAACAAGAATGTCATCCTGCTCGGGATTGATGAAGACTATATGAAGCTCAGGCCGGCATGGCGCATCAATGGCCATTGGTTTGACGGTGATTCATCCGTCATCATGGGCTCGACTGCGGCGCAGGACACCGGCGTGAAGACGGGTGACTATTGGGTCGTGCCGGAGAAGAATGCCCGACTGCACGTGGTCGGCGTGCTCAACCGCACCAACACGCAGGATGATGGATTCGTGTTCATGCCGCGCAAGACCCTGCAGAAGATATCCGGGCTCGAAGGCAAGCTCGTCCTGATACTCGTCAAAGGACGGCAGGTGGAGAAGACCGACGCGCTCGTGGCCTCGCTAAAGGCGAGCGAGGTGGACATGAACGTTTTCCCGTTGTCCGAGCTGCTCGGCACCATCAGCTCGCTCATGGCCAGCACCAAGGTCTTCGTTTCTGCGATCATCCTGATTGCCGTCATTCTCGGCGGCGTCGGCGTGCTCAATACGGTGCTGATGGCCGTGTTCGAGCGCACCCGCGAAATCGGCATGATGAAGGCAATGGGCGGGTCGCGCGGCGACGTCTTCAAGCTGGTCTGGGCCGAGACGATTCTAACCACAGTGATCGGCGGCCTGACCGGCGTGGTTGTGGCGCTCGTATCCTCGCGTCTGGTCGAGGCTCTCATCCGCGGCATGATTCCCTACGCGCCCAAAGGCTCGCTCATCGGCTTCTCGCTTCCGACGCTGGCAATGTGCGTCGTGCTCTCGCTCGTGCTCGGCCTCGTGGCGGGGTTCTATCCCGCATTCCGGGCCGCGAGCGTCAAGCCGGTCGAGGCGATAAAGGCGGAGTAGACATGGGCACCGGAGAATTCAGAGTTCAGAAACCAGAGACCAGAATTCAGAACGGCGGACCCGGCGCGGGACATGACCGAAATCGGCTCGGCGATTTCGGATCGTGTCCCAAGCCCTCCGCAGTGCTGGCCGGGGGCCTCGTCCGTACCTACCGCCGGGGCACCGAGAAGATTCAGGCGCTGAAGGGAATCGACCTCGATGTCAGGCGCGGCGAGTTTGTGGGCGTAGTTGGTCACTCGGGCGCGGGCAAGACCACGCTGCTCAATCTCATCGGACTGATGGACCGCCCCACCGAAGGCAGACTCGAAGTGCTTGGCACCGACGTGTCGCGGCGCGGGGTTCGGCTCGACGCCCTCCGGCGCAAGAACATCGGGTTCGTGTTCCAGGAGTTCTACCTGATGCCGACCCTGACCGCGACCGAGAACGTCCTCCTTCCCACGATGTGGGGCGCGGCGCGGGACATGACCGAAATCGGCTCCGCGATTTCGGGACGTGTCCCAAGCCGAGATAGAGCAAAGGAACTTCTGAATCTCGTCGGCCTCGGCCATCGCCTGACCCACAAACCTTCCGAACTCTCCGGCGGCGAGATGCAGCGCGTAGCCGTTGCCCGTGCGCTCATCAACTCACCCCGGCTGCTACTCGCCGATGAACCTACCGGCAATCTTGATACAGCAACCCGCGACAGCATCTTCTCCCTCCTTCTGGCTTTGAACCGGGATTCCGGACTGACCGTGCTCGTGGCTACCCACGACCTCAGCCTGGAGTCCCGGTTCTCGCGGGTCATTCGACTGGAGGACGGAAATGTCGTCTAGCACGCAGCTCGATGGAAAACGGGGACAGTCCCTCGGAGCGCCTGCGTCGGACTCAGCGCGGTACAGTCCCCATTTTCCCACTGGACCACTGGACCAATCGACCACTGGGCCACTTCTGGTTGCCAGTGACCTGTGGCGCAGCTATCATCGCGGCAGCGAGACCATTCACGCGCTGGCCGGGCTGAATCTGGCTTTGGAGCCGGGCGAGATCGTCTCAATTGTCGGGCGCTCCGGTTCAGGCAAAACGACCCTGCTGAACCAGATCGGCTGCCTTGACCGTCCGTCGCGCGGCAGCCTGAAGATCGCCGGCACCGAAGTCACCGGGCTCGCGGAGACGGAACTCGTCCGATTCCGGCGCGACCACATCGGGTTCATATTCCAGCTCTTCTACCTCATACCGACACTGACGGTCGAAGAGAATATCCGCCTGCCGCTCGTGTTCGCCCGCAGGAAGGACGAGCAGCGGGTTACGGAGCTGATCGACCGGGTCGGACTTGAGAAGTCGCGCCGCGCCCTGCCGAGACAGCTTGACGGCGGGGACATGCAGCGGGTCGCGATCGCGCGGGCGCTGGTGAACCGGCCGCGGATCTTGCTCGCGGACGAGCCGACCGGCCGGCTCGAGAAGAAGTCGCGCGCGGCGGTGCTCGGGATATTCAAGGAACTGGCACAGGACGGGCTGGGCATCATCATGGCGACCCACGACCCGGAGCTGGCCCGCGACGCGGACCGGAAGATTGAGCTCTCGGACGGCAGAGTTGTGGGAGAGGAATCTTACCACAAAGACACAGAGACACTAAAGGAGTAGAAATGAAGAACATGAAGTACATAGGACTAGCCCTGATTCTGATAGTCGCCGCGGCGGTCGTAATCGGCTGCGGCACGAAGTCGGCAACGGCAAGCTCCAAAGTCTATGGCAAGGCCATTCCTGCCGACATGGCCGTGACCTCGGCCAAAGAGATACTCGCCAACCCGCAGGCGTGGGAAGGCAAGGATGTGCTCGTGGCCGGCAAGATCACGACCGAATGCCCCTCGGGCGGTTGGGTCTGGGTGCAGGACTCGACCGGCCAGGTTTACGTCAACATGCATCCGACCAACGTTTTCATCCCGCAGCACGTCAACGGCGGGGTGCGGGCGATGGGCAAGGTTGTGCTCGAATCGGGCCAGCCTTCGGTTGTCGGATATGGGCTCGAACTTAAGTAGAAAGGAACCAATGAAACTCATCACCGCAATTGGAATTGCTCTCACCCTGGCCGCCGGAACCGTGCTCGCCCAGTGTCCCGGTTGCCCCAATGCTTCGGGCTGCTCTTCGATGTCGGGCCAGGCCGGCGGGCTCTCGGGCCTCATACTCCCGAACCTGGCCGGCGACACGATCAAGCTGTCCGAACACGTTGGCATGATGCCGATGGTAATGCTCCTTGTCGGGACGGGCGAGGCCTCAGGCCGCGCCGCCGACGTCACGCAAGCAGCGCGGGACATGACCGGAATCGGCTCGGAGATTCCGGATCGTGTCCCAAGCCGAGACCCGATGTTCGTCTACGTAATCGCGGCCGGCCCCAAGTCGGCCAGGACATTCGCCAAGTCGCACGAACTCACCGGCCTGGTGCTGGTCGACCAGAAGAAGGCAGCGCTGGCCGCGGCCATGGCCGAGACGTTGCCGCTCGCCCTGTTCATCGACCAGTCGGGCAGGATCGTGAAAGCCGAGGCGGAGATCAGCACGGCATCCGTGAGCAAGGGAGTGAAGGCATTGGTACAGACTCAGGAGAAGCTGGTCGACCCGGTCTGCGGCATGATCGTGACCAAAGAGCACGCGGCCGCGAAGTCCGATTACCAGGGCAAGACCTACTACTTCTGCAGCACGGCCTGCAGAGACAACTTCGTCAAATCTCCGCAGAAGTACCTGGCCCAGTAGCCTCGAACTAGAGGACCTATGTTGTACCGTAACGGGCGGACCCGGCCCGTATCACCGGGTCGTCAAACCAAGGCAACGGCCTTGAGGCAGCAAATGCGTCCGAAGATTCTACTGGCCCTCTGCGCGGCCGCAGCGATGACACTCGCGTACCCGGACTACACGCGCCCGGTCGTCAGCACCCCGAGCGGCGAGGAACACATCGCCGGCCAGCTTGTCATCCAGCTCAACCCGTCACAGCGCGGGCTGGTGCACGCCGGCAGGTCCGGAGCCGTCGCAACTTTCGGCATCCCGGCTCTCGACCAGTTAGGCAGCAAGTGGCATGTGGGAGAGGTCGAGCCGCTGCTGCGCAACCCCCATCCCACCGACATCGACCGTAAGTACGGGCTCGACCTCCAGTATGTAATCCAGTTCCGCGCCGACCAGGACGTCGCGCCGGTGCTGGCCGACTACGCGGCGCTGCCCGAAGTCGGGAACGCGAGTCCGAACGGCGTAATGCGTATCGACGAAACGCCCAACGATCCGTCCTATGCGGCTCAATGGCACTTCCAGAACCTGGACGCGGCCTACGCCTGGGGTCTTGCCAAGGGCGACACGTCGGTGCTGAGCGTGGTGCCGGACGTCGGCGTGGATGTGTTCCATCCCGATATCAAGGCCAACCTCTGGATCAACTCAGCCGAGGACATCAACCACAACGGCGTCTTCGACACGCTTTCCTACCCGGATGGCGACCTGGACGGGATTGACCAGGACGGGAATGGCTACGTCGACGACGTGGTCGGGTTCGATTTCATCGGCCGTGACCCGGATCCGTCGCCCGGTAACGGCGACAGCCACGGTACCCATACCTCGGGCATCCTCAACGCCGTGACCAACAACAGCACGGGTGTTGCCGGCGCATCCTGGAACACCCGCACCATCGCCTCGCGTTGCGGGTCCGGTAACGGCATCAGCATCGCGGCTGCCATCGAGGCAATTAACTACAACATCGCCAAGAACGTCTGGGTCGTTTCGATGAGCTTCGGCGGCGGTGGCTTCTACCAGCCGATGGCGAACGCCTGCCAGGCGGCCTGGGACGCGGGCGCCGTGCTGTTCGCCTCGGCCGGCAACTCCTATGCGCGCCAGCTCTCGTATCCCGCCGGCTACAACGGCGTCGAGAACGTGGCCGCGTCGGGCCAGAACGACACCAAGGCGGACTTCTCCAACTGGGGACCCTGGATTGACATCACCGCCCCGGGCGTCGGCATTCTCTCGACCGTGCCCGGCGGCTATGCCACCATGGACGGGACTTCGATGGCCTGCCCGCTTGCCGCCGGTGTGGCCGCCTGGGTCAAATCCTGGAACCCGGCGCTCACCAACCAGGCAGCGATCGACCTTATGCACCAGGCAGCGGACACGATGCCCGACGAGCTCTTCCGCATCGGCGAGCTTGGCGCCGGCCGCGTCAGCCTCGGCAACATCGTCTTGCGCCCCCTGCACAGCGACTTGAAGCTCCAGTCTTGGCGCTTCAACGACGGGGCGGGCGACGGCGACGGCCGGCCTGATCCGGGCGAGACCGTGTCGCTCATCGTCACCTACCACAACACGGCTGGCTTCCGGGACGCCGCCGGCGTCACCGCGACTCTCACCTGCTCCGACACGAACGTCAAAGCCCTGGTCAAGCCGATGGCGGATTTCCCCGACATCCCGGCCGGCGCGAACGGCGACAACTCGGCCGACTCCTTCGTCATCCGCATCCCCGACTCATTGCCGCCCCAGATTCTCACCTTCCATCTCACCGCCGCCGCCACTCCGCCCCCGGCATACCCCAACTCGACTTTCCAGGTCCAGAGCGGGGAACCGCGGATACTCATTGTTGACGACGATGCCGGCGCGGGCTATGAGAAGTATTACAAGGCGGCCTGCGACTCCAACGCCGTGCTCTACAACACGGTTTCGGTTCAGTCCCTCGGCTCGCCTTCGTCCGACACCCTGCGTCACTACCCGGTCGTGGTCTGGTTCACCGGTGACGCGGCGGCCAATACCTTGACCGCTACCGACCGGGCGAACCTCGCAAGCTTCCTCGACAACGGCGGCAATCTCTTCATCGCCGGCCAGAACATCGCGCAGGACCTTGCGGCCGACCCCTTCCTCGCCAACTACCTCCACGCCTCGTTCGCCGACGACTCCACCGGCAAACTCTACATGGTCGGACAACCGGGCGACCCGATCACGAGCAGCCCGGATGGCGCCGACACGATGGTGCTGGGTGGGGCGGGCGGCGCGAACAACTCCAAGTCGGCCGACGGCGTCAGGCCGGTCAACGGCGCGGTCGGGAGCGCGACCTACAAGGATTACGCCGACACGACAGCCTACTCCGTCATCCGCTATTCCGGCGCGTACAGACTGGTCTACTTCGCCAACGCGTTCGAGGCGATTGACCACGCCCCTTCGCGCTACCTGCAGACTTGGACGCTGCTGAGCCGGATACTCGCGTTCTTTGGCGAGAAGCTGCCTTCGGACGTCGCGGAACGGCCGCGCGAGCCCGATGTTAGGCCCTACACCATCACGGTCAGCCCCAGCCCGTTCCGGCACACGGCCCTGGTCGAGTTCGTCGCGCCGGTATCAGGCAGGATGGAGCTCAGGACGTACTCGACCGACGGCCGGGTGGTCGCGAGCGAGACCCAAACCGCGGCCATCGGCCAGCGCCTGAGCTTCCGGCTGGACGGGACCAGGCTCGCAAACGGTATCTATCTGGTGCAGGTGCGGACCCCGGTCGGCGTCTACGCCCAGAAGACTGCGCTTCTGAAATAGGGCAGGATCGACAACAGCCTGAGGGGCGGCCATTTGGCCGCCCCTCTCCGCTGTCGCTGGGTCCGGGAAGATGGTCGAAGTGACCGGGTCGTTGTCGGGCAGCGCACCAAAACGGTCATCGCCAAAGTCAAAACAAGTGTGGAGGGTAGAACAAAGCCGGGATGGTCGTTGTTGAACTGGAAAAGGAGAGAACCGATGAGATTGGGACCGGCAATAGGCACGACCCTGACGATAGTCGCCGGAACGGCCCTGGCACAGGCGGTCAACAGCACCGCGCCGGCGGCCAGCGAGAGCACCAAGGCAGCGACGCTGAAGCTCGTATCAGTGAACGGCGACACGTTCGACCTGCTCAAGCTCAGGCAACCGCTGGTCCTGCTGGTCGCCGGCACCGACAGCGCGTCAGGCGCTGCGGCCGAGGTAGTCCGGAAGGTGATGGCGGAAGGTAAGGAGCCGGCGATGTACTTTGCAGTTGTCGAAGCCGGCCTTGGTAAGGCCACAAGGGCAGCCGAGAAGTGGCGGCCCGGCTACGTCATACTTTCAGACTCAGGCCGGAAGATGAGGCAATGGCTGTTGACGCACGCTTCCGCGAAGATGCTGTCGCCCAAGGCAAACGTGCCGTTTGCGGTATTCGTGGATACGGCGGGCAAGGTCAGTAAGGCCGAGACGAGCGTTACCGCGGCCAGGGTGAAAGCGGGAGTAATGGCACTGGCGGAGAAAGAAGAGACGATGACCGTCATCGACCCGGTGTGCGGCATGACGATAGACAGGAAATCGGCGGCAGCGACCTACGAATACCAGGGAAAGACCTACTACTTCTGCAGTACGGCCTGCAAAGACAGGTTCGCCAAAGACCCCCAGAAATACCTGTCCAAGTAGTTTCCTTCCTGAGCCCGCACCATGGCCCGGCGCTATCGCGGACCGGTGAGGGCTGTCGGGGTGGGGAACGGGACAGCCCCTCAGCGCGCCTCGGCAGTGGCTGTTGACGGTCGGCATAGAATCCGGCCAGATGGCGCAGGAGTCAGAAGGTAGTGGTTGAATATTCGTCAGCGGAGGAAGATGTGCCGGATGTAAGTGCTCGCCTGAGACGGTGGATGATTGCAGGACTTGTCGCGGTCGCGCTCTTCATGCCGGCCTGCGACCGAACGGTTACGACCCTATCTCCGGGAACTCTGAGTGTCGAAGTCCGCGCTGACCCGTCAATCTACGGGCCCCGGGATGAGTTCTCCGGTACGTTTACGTTCATTAATCTCACTGGAGAGCGCATAAGGGTCGCGTTCCCGACCACGAGCCTGTTTCACATCCAGTTCTTCGACGGGGCCGGCAACCTTCGCCGCAGCTACTCACCGGACCGGATACCGGCGGTCACCTACCTGGACATTGCCCCGCTCGCAACTCTCACCGACTCCCTCAGGTTCCCGCTCTACAGCCCGCCGGAATCGCTCCTTGCCGGTCCTTTCCTCGTCCGCGGATGGGTTGATGGCCACGAGGATATCCACGCCGAGACCGCGATCCAAATCAGGTAACTGCCCGTCGGTGATGCCGCCCTCGCGCCGCTCTTCCGACGTGGAGCGATTCTCGTCTCTTCGCGGGGCACGCATTCGGGACTTGTCGGCCGGCTGAACCGCGCGTCGCAAGCCGCGGCTGCGCCTCGACGCGAACTGGCACGGTGCGAAGTATGCGGCGAAACGTGGGTCGTTGCTTTTTCCTCTGTCTCTAATTCGATCCTTCATTGTACCTCACATTGTTCGTCCGAAAGTACCGGCAAAGGTATCGTCAACTGGATATCGAACCGCGTCGCGCACTGTGTCGTCAACTGTATCGTCCACTGAATCTCAAACTGCACTAGCCATTGCACGCGGCATTGTACGACAAAACGTTCGCGGCGTTGTGCCCGACACTGGACCCGCCATTGTTCCCGCCATTGAACGGCCCAATGAACCGGAAAAAGGACCCGCCATTCAATGTTCCAGTATATCCTGAACTGAATCGGCGACAGGGACTCCCTATACGGCCTCCGGGCCGACCACCCCACGGCAGAATTGTGGTCAGAGGTGGCCGGACCACTACATATCGACGACGTTGCACCACTGTGAAAACCAGTGCCTCCTGCATTCCGCGCCGCAGCCGATTCTCGGCGGCTGGCGGTCCGGCGGATGATACTGAAAGGCGAATGGACCGGCAGGCAAGTCGGGAAACTGGCCAGCACGCAACCCCGACTGCTGTCTCGACTGCTGTCCGGGCCACAAACTCCCGAGCTCACTGGCGAAGAACCCGCACTGCAAACCGGCGGGTTGCGTCCAAGACTGCCCTTGGGACAAAGGACGAGGGACTTTCCGGGACTACCTCCGCGACTGCCCGCGAGACGAAGGACCAAGGACACTCGGGGACTGCATCCGAGACCATGGAGGGGACAAAGGACGAAGGACTCTCCGGGACTACGGCCGAGACTGTATGCGGAACGATGTACGACACAACGATGCGAACGATGCGGAGGGTAGTCCCCCAGGTGGGGGCGTCATTCGCGGCAAAGAGCGAATAGTGAATTGAGAATGCGGGACTTAGGACCGATTCTGGCCGCACGCCCAATGATACGAGTTTGTATCATCGCCGCTCAGCCCGGCAACATCACATGGAATTGACAAGCGCTCTTGACTAATGGGGCTCCGGGTCTAATATTCTCACTCGTGCACAAGCACACTGGAGGCGCGGTATGGCAGTAGGCGCAGCGGCCAAGGCAGATAAGAGCCAGGAGCGTTTCGAGAATGCGCTCCGGGATTTGTTCGTCGGCGCGGCGGTTGAGGGGCAGTCGGGCTTCATCAACCTGATGCGCATCAAGTCGCGCTACTACACCGATGGTGTGCTCCCCAAGGCGATGTTAGCACCATGCTGAATCGAACTTCGTTCAAGACCGACGAGAGCTTCCTTGAGAAACTGGCCCTTGGCGCTACGGGAGCGCGGGCGGTCCGGGACGACCTCCTCCGTCAGGGCCACGACCCGATAGAGCTTGAGCGTGGCTCGATGGACTACAAGATCTGGAAGACCATCAAGATCAAGCGAGTCCGCGTCCCCGACATCCTGTGCCTGCGCTGTGCCACTAGGATCGAGGCAAGAGCCAAGACCAAACTTGAAATCACCGCGTCGCACTCAAAGGCCGATTCAGCCCGCGGCTGGGACCAAGGGCTTTCTGACGGCGACATGCTGGCTCTTGCTCTGTGCAGCAAGAGCGGCCCGCGGCCGATTGACTGCGTGGCCTCGGGGTCGGTGCAGTATGTCTCGGTCAAGGCGTTGCGCCGCGCCTACGCTGACGGCAAGGTGGTCGAAGAGAAGCCCAAGGGCGCGGGAGAAGGATTTGAGCTCCGAGTAACCTGGCCGAGCGCAGTAGCCAGTGCCGATGGGAACGTCGTCGACGTGTCATCGTCACGGTTGCAGTACCGGCGAGCGAGCGACGGCCGAACCATCTCACTCAAACTGGCCCGCGGCCAGATTCCACTCAAGCCGCTGGTGAAGGTCGGTGATGATGTGCGGGCGAACCAGGTTATCGCCTCGGTCGTTCCAGTGTCAGCGTCCTTTGCCTGTCCGGCGGGTGCAAAAGCCGACACCTTCGCAAAGATGCTCGCGTCGTCCTCGGTTGCCGAGCGCTACGCCGCCGCAAAGGCACTCGGTCACTTCAAGGGCGACAAGACCGTCGCCATGCTCACCAAGCGCGTGAGCGACGACAAGGAACACATCTACGTTCGACTCGAAGCTGCGGCCAGTCTAGTCGTTCTGGGGCACGAGGCCGGGATGGACTTTATCCGCTCAGTCCTCCAGGGCGAGTACTTCGAACACCGGCTTGAGGCCGTCATCATCCTTGGCGAGATTAGAACCGAGCAGGCAAGAGCCCTGCTCGCCGATGTCCTGCTGGACGCCAAACAGCCGCCGGAAATCAGAGCTGGCGCGGCGTGGGCGCTCGGCGAGTTGGGCCAGGCGAAGAGCACGGACGCGCTGGTGCGGGCATTCACGGAAATTGCAGAACCAATCCGCGTCGAGGCCGCTCGGGCGCTACGCAAGATCATCGCCGGCACCAAGCTGCACGCGGCAGAGCTGCTGCCCGATAGCCATGAGGAGCAGAGGGCCGGAATCGCCTGGGCGCTAAGCAGGTCTGGTCGAGTTGACGTGGACGAACTCGTCGCCGCCCTTAAGAACGACGACACGCGCCGCTGGGTTGCCTACGTTCTCGGGACCCAGGATGAGAAAGCCTTCATCGGCAAAGTCGAGCAACTGCGCAAAGCCGACCCGGAAGTCTACTTCGCCGTGACGGTTCTCTGGCGGGTGATGTCCAGTTGGGTGTACAAACTTGAGGAGTACCCCTGATCCAGGGTCGTCTGCCACGAAGACACGAAAACGGAATGAAGCGGAGCCGGAGCGGACATCCACAGATTACACAGATTTCGCAGATTGGGCTCCGAACTCGTGGCTATCTGTGTTGTGTACGTGAATCTGCTGATAGTCTCCTGTCCGTTTCGTGTCGTTCGTGCTTTCGTGGCTCCAAATCTGTACCATCTGCGGGTGGTCTTCTGCGTCTGTTCGTTTCGTGTGTTTCGTGCTTTCGTGGCTCCAATGCCGGTTCCAGGGGTGTGCTGAATCCGTGAGTCAATTGCCTGAACCGCTCTACACCACCCAGTGGGGCAAAGCCTACGTTGGCGACTCCCTGGCTCGGCTTCCGGAACTCCCGGCGGAATCGGTTGACCTCATCGTAACCTCTCCGCCTTTCGCCCTGCAGAGAAAGAAGGAGTACGGCAACGAAGACCAGGACGTCTACGTTGACTGGCTGCTTCAGTTCGCGGAACCTATCAAGCGAGTCCTGAAAACCACCGGCAGCTTCGTGATTGACTTGGGCGGAGCCTATCTTGCTGGACGCCCAACTCGGTCGCTGCACAACTACCGTCTCCTGCTCCGATTCTGTGACGAACACGACTTTCGCCTCGCCGAGGAGTTCTTCTGGCACAACCCGGCCAAGCTCCCGTCACCCATTGAATGGGTCAACAAGCGCAAGCTGCGGGCCAAGGACTCGGTCGATACCATCTGGTGGCTGTCCAAGACCGACTACCCGAAAGCCGATGTCAGAAAGGTCCTCGCGCCCTATTCAGAACGCATGAAGCAACTGCTGGCCGACAGCGAGCGGTTCTACACACCCAAGAAACGTCCATCCGGGCATGACATCAGCAGCCGGTTCGGGGACAGCAACGGCGGCGCGATCCCGTCGAACCTCCTGCAGATTCCGAACACGGAAAGTAACTCTCCCTACCTGCGCCGTTGCGCTGCCGTGGGCATCAAAGGTCATCCTGCCCGTTTTCCCGAGAAGCTCCCGGCCTTCTTCATCCAGTTCCTGACCGACCCCGGCGACCTGGTCCTCGACATCTTCGCTGGCTCCAACACCACCGGCGCAGCGGCCGAGCATGCCGGCAGAAACTGGCTCGCCTTCGAGAAAGACCGGACGTACCTGGCAGCGTCTGCCTTCCGCTTCCTAGACACCGACGACCCCGACGAGCTTGCCGATGTCTGGCGCAGGACGACATCGCTGGATGAGACATTGGAGATACGTCCGCGACAAGCCGAGTTGCTGATGCGAGATGCGGTCAGGGATCCCGCTGCAGCGTACGTGGAACTGAAGACGCCACACCGAAGCTCCCGCAAGCCAGCTCGAGTTCGCAGAAGCGGATAGCGAAAGCCGACCTGTGACCGAGCGAACACCCGAGCTCCGCGACAGAGCCTGCTGCCTGCAACCTTGCGTCTGCAGTGCAGCTTGGGGACGATACAGCGGACCACTCAGATTGGAGTTCATTCTGGGAGAACTGAAGCTCGAATGTTCACACGGAGGGGTAACGTGCTTGAGAAGATAGTAACCATAGAGAATGTCGGAAAGCTGCTCGAGTGTTCAGTCAGGGCCTCCAGCACATGGGATGGCAAACTGGCCAAGACTACACTCATCTATGCTGACAATGGTGCAGGCAAGACGACTCTTGCCCAGGTCATAGCCTCGCTTGCCAATCAGGACCCGGCGCTGATAATAGGCCGCAAGACCCTTGGGACGGCGGAGAAGCCTCGAGTCGAACTCAAGACGTCCGGCGGGTACTGCAAGTTCGAAAACGGCGCGTGGCAGGGCCGGCTGGACACGGCGGAAATCTTCGACGCAGGTTTCATAATGCGCAACGTCCATGCGGGCGACCATGTAGCGGTGGAGCATAGGCAGAATCTCTGCGAGTTCAGTCTGGGAGAGACGGCAGTCGCGCTGTCCAAGAAGATCGACAAGACCGACGAGTCCATGCGGGAACTCGATACGCAGTTGAGGGCGAAGAGACAAGACATCCTGCCCCGCATTATCGAGAATATGGACTTCGAGCCGTTCCTCAAGCTGCGTCCTGATGACAAGGTGTTGCAGAAGATCGATACGAAGAAGGCAGCCGTCTCGCGCCTGGAGAAGTCAAGCTCCATTCTGGAGAAGAGACCACTGGCCGAAGCGCCTAAGCCTGGGTTTGACCGCTCGTTCCTAGCCGATATGTTGTCCGCTGGCTTTGACGAAGTATCTAAGGGAGCCGCCGACCTAGTCAAACGCCATATCTCCGAGTATCTGGACGAAGAGGGAGAGGGGTGGCTGGAGTACGGGTCCGAGAGACTGCGGGACAACAGGTGTCCTTACTGTGGTCAGGATGTCCGTGATTGTGAGCTGGCCCAAGCATACGCGCAGTACTTCAGCACAACCTATCGCGACTTCAAGACCCGACTTAGGAGTGCTGCTGAGAAGATGGAGGCTTGTCTAGCCTCTGACAGCATCTCCGCTGTGACCGAGGTGATTGCCTCCAACCAAGGTCTCTGGCAGTTTTGGAAGGATCACATCGATTCTGGCTTTGTCGACCCGGACCGAGAGATTCTGACATCTCGGTGGCGGGCCGCCAGCGCAGCAATACTGAGGGCCGTCGATGACAAGGTTCGCGAACCGCTGGCAACGCCGGCGCTCACAGGAGAGCTGGAGACCCAAGTCAAGGTCATCGAGGACGTCCTGCGCGAGGTCAACGACTACAATGCTCTAGTCCGTGACGCCAACGCCCTGATCTCTGCAAGAAAGGGAGAACTCTCCGGTGGTGACCTTGACGCCGAGCGTAGAGGTCTGGTTGAACTGCGGAACCAGGCGCGTAGGCATGAGGAACCAGTCGCGACACTTTGCCGTGAGTATCTAGCCCTCGTGAAGAAAAAGGAAGACCTTGCAGCCGAAAAGACCCGTGTCAAGGAAGAACTCGACAAGCACCTGAAGGAATTCGCGCGTGATTACCTGAAGGACCTGAATAGCGGTCTTGAGTCGTTGGGTGCTGACTTCACGCTGGGTCAGGCAGCGCGTGAATTGGTCAACTTCAAAGGACGCAAAGCGAACCTCGACTACAGCCTGATCATTCGGGGAGTTCGAGTCCCGTTGGGCACACAGGACTGCGCTAGCGACACAGCGTCATTTCGCAACACCCTTAGCGAAGGCGACAAGGGCACGCTGGCCTTTGCTTTCTTCCTGACCAAACTGGCGAGAAGCGCGAGCCTGCGCGATACGGTGGTAGTGTTCGACGACCCCATCAACAGCTTCGACACGAATCGCAAGAGCGCGACCGTCGGGCAGATCAGTAAACTCTCGGAGAGGGCCGCGCAGGTTCTGGTTCTGACTCACGACATGAGCTTCGCATCGTTGGTGCGCTCTGAGATCGAGGATGTTCTCTTCCTGCAGCTTCGGTACGAGGGTCCCGCAAATGTCGGAATCGCGGAGTGGAACGTTGACCGAGCCACGGCTGATAAGTACTACCGCACCTACCTCGCCTTACAGGACTACGTGGATCACGGTACAGGCGACCTCGACAGAGTGGCGTCCGACCTGCGGCTCCTTGTCGAGGGGAATCTGAGAATGCGATTCCCGGTAGAGTTCTTCGGTCAGAAGCTCTGGCTCGGCCGGATGGTCGAGGCCATCAGAAGCTCAAAGCCCAAAGATCGACCCTATTCCATGCATAATAGACTGGAGATCCTCGAAGAGCTCTTGCGCTACAGCAAGAAGTTCCATCACGACAATGGTAATGCGACGGGCGAAGTACCTGTGAACGCGGAATTGATTGAACACGTCAAGAAGGGTCTTCAACTATGTGGCAGTTAGCAGTTGCCATGGAGAGATCGCCGTTTTTCTCTCAGAGTGGAATTCATGATTGAGATCATTTCGGCAGTGGCAGGCCTCATTGCAGGCGGAGTGATTGCTTGGTTCTGGTCTCGTGCGAATACGCGGGCAGGAAATGCCGGGAGACTGGCAGAGGCCGATGCTAAGTCGCTGGCACTGGAGCAGACTCACTCCGCACAGGTTGAGCAGACACGGAAAGCAGAGACACGACTCATCGAAATCCAGAGCGCCTTGACCAACGAGGTTCGACTGCGAGCCGCAGCAGAGGCCCGAGTCGAAGAAACGCGAAAGACACTTGAAGAAGAGAAGCGGTTGCTCCAGGAGGCGACCAATCGGCTGAAAGAGTCCTTCGACGCCCTTGCATCCGACGCACTGAAGAGCAACAACCAGGCTTTCTTGCAGCTAGCCAAGACCGCCATGGACAGTGTGCTCAAGGAAGCGCAAGGTGATCTTGGCAAGCGCCAGGAAGCCATCGACGGCCTCGTCAGACCGCTGAAGGAGTCTCTGAACACGTTCGATAATCGCATCCAGGAGCTGGAACGCTCGCGCCAGAGCGCATACGGCGGTATAAAGGAACAGCTCGAGTCTCTTCGCACAACGAACATAAACCTGCAGAAGGAGACGACAGCTCTCGTGGCGGCGCTCAAGAGGCCTCACGTCAAGGGACGCTGGGGCGAAATCACGCTGCACCGTGTCGTGGAGGTAGCGGGGATGTCGTGCTACTGCGATTTCGAAGAGCAAGTCTCGGTTGACACTGAAGAAGGCAGAAAGCGCCCAGACATGGTTGTTCACTTGCCTCAACGTAGGACGATCATAGTGGACGCCAAGGTTCCATTGAGTTCCTACATCGAGGCCTACGAAGCACAGACCGACGAGGAACGCACGAGCAAGCTGGCTGCGCACGCCCAGGCTGTGCGGACGCACCTGCGCGGCCTGAGCTCAAAGTCCTATTGGAGCCAGTTCAAGGACAGTCCGGATGTCGTAGTAATGTTTCTGCCCGGCGAGTCGTTCTTCAGTGCCGCACTGGATCAGGATCGTGAACTCATGGAGGACGGATTCAAGGCCAAGGTTGTTGTGGCGACGCCGGCCACTCTAATTGCCCTTCTGCGCTCGGTGGCGCTCAGTTGGCAGCAGCAGCAGGTAGCAGAGAACGCTCAGAAGATCTGGGACGCAGGCGCTGAGCTGCACGAACGGATTCTCAAGTTCACAGAGCATCTGGGCGGTATCAAGGCAGGCTTGGATAGGGCGTCGGCGTCGTACAATGCTGCTGTCGGCTCGTGGGACTCGCGAGTTCTGCCCAGTGCGCGCCGCCTGAAGGAACTGGGCGCTGCAGGTAGCAGTCCTGAACTCACCGCGCCGGAGCCAGCCGACAAGGCTCTGAGGTCGCCGCCAGACGCAGAAGCGAGCAATCGGTCATGACCGCACCGATAGGTCTCTCGATTCTTCAAGATTGGTCCCGCATCACCCGCGAGGTGCCTTGACTTGACACAAAAAACCCGATACAGGTTTCTCCCAATGAAGACTCTTACGGCATCCGACATCGGCTTCTACTACCTACCCAGCAAGTGTAGTCGTCGGTTCGATTGTAGAAGACGAGGGCTGCCGGAAGCCGAACCCGACCCCTACCAGGAAGTCCTCCGAGTACTCGGTAAGCGACATGAAGACCGACATAGACAGACGCTGGAGCCGCTACTGGATCTTTCATCGGGTCTGATACAGGATAGGATTCAGGCGACCCGAAATGCACTGCGCGAGGGTTACGCCAAGATATATCAGCCAGTCCTTACGGCCGATGCCCCTTTTGACTCTGATACCCAAATCACCGGCGTACCAGATTTCCTGCTTCGCGAAAAGGAGGGTTACGTTGTTCGCGACTGCAAGACGTCTCTGCGGATCAACGATAAGGACCACAAAGAGATTCTGGAGCAACTCGACCTGTACGGCTGGCTGGTGGAAGTCAATACGGGGCACTCGCCAACTCGGCTGGAAGTGCTTGCTGGCGACGGCACGATACACGCTCTTGAGTATGGCCACGGTCAGCGGGCTCACGATACACTCCTGAAGGCGCAGGAAGTGATTGACGGCGGCTTCACGGGGTACGAACCGGTCGGTTGGAGCAAGTGCCAAGGCTGCGCCTATAGACAGCACTGCTGGGACGACGCTGTGAAGGCATGCGATCCAGCCGTGGTCTGCGACGTTGATCAGGCTACCGCGATCGCTTTGCGAGAGCTGGGCGTCCAAGACTACCGAGAGCTGCCGAACCGGCTCACGCTCGATGCCTTAGCTAATCTACGCAAGCTGCGCGGCAAGCAGCTTGTCCGCATCGGCGACAAGGCTGCGGAATCCGCGCTCGCGCATGCGTCTGCACTGGCCTCAAACCAGGCCAAGCTGCTCAAACGGCCTGACATTCCAGCGAGCGACAACTGCGTGATGTTCGACCTTGAGGGACTGCCTCCGCAGTTGGACGACACCGAGAAGATCTATCTTTGGGGCATGCAGGTATGCGGCACGAATCCCAGTTCCGCCATACAGGCTGTTGCCGACTTTGGCGCTAACGGCGACAAGAACGGATGGAATCGATTCTTGGAGGGCGCCTCGACCGTTTTCCAGAACCACGGAGACCTACCTTTTGTGCACTGGTTCCACTACGAGAGGGACCACGTCAAGAAGTACATCGAGCGGTACGGCGACGCCGAAGGCATCGCAGCACGTGTCTTGGCCAACTTGTGCGATTTGCTGGTAGTCACGAAGGAGGCCGTCGTTCTGCCTACATACAGCTACAGTATCAAGCAGGTCGAGAAGCTGGCTGGGTTCAGAAGGACGCTGCCGGAATCTAACGGTGCTTGGTCGATGGCCGAGTACATCAAAGCCGTCGAGACCGAGGATGTAGACCTCAGGAATAAGACGATGGACAAGATAATGCTGTACAACCGCGAGGATTTGGAGGCAACTTGGGCGGTGCTGCAGTGGCTCGGGGGTATGCGTTGATCGGTTGCCACGCCCATTTGACGCGCGTCAGGGAATTCTAGGCTTCGGCCGTGACAGACAACGTGTCCGCCGACCACTTGGCGCAAAGAAGCACGCTGGCACTGCTGGCCGCGCGCGAATACCTGCTGTCGCTTCCCGGAGTCACCGAAGGAATGTTGGACCGACATCTGAACGACTGGCGCGGGCGCGAACTCAAGTCTCTTCGTGCAGCTCTGGAGAACATTCTCAAATCGAGCTCGAACAGACAAGGGATGCCAAACGCGATAGGCGAGGTCAGTAGCTTGTCCAGGGCTTTGTGCCACTTCGAGCCCCGTGCGCTGGTTGAGGAGTTCGGGGGCCGATGGGAGAATGTGTTCGACAGCATCAGGGCACTAGGTCTCAAGCGTGGTCGGATGGTCAAGTCCAATTCGCACAACTACTGGGTGCAGTTCAGCCAGACTGTCGTCGATGCTGCTGCGTTCTTGGCTCCGTTCAATGGGATTGATGAGTTCACTAGGCTCGTTGACCAGTTCAGCGTCAACGAGCATACCCTCGCCGCGCTGCCCCTACTACTCTGGGAGGAAATCCACGGACTTGGGTTCGCACTAGCCTGTGACTTCCTGAAGGAGAACGGCTACCCTCATTATCCCAAGCCGGACGTGCATGTGAAAGCCGTCTTTCACGGGCTTGGGCTATCGGAGAGCACAGATTACTACGTCGTGTACAAGGCGGTAATCAGGTTTGCGAAGAGCGTTGGAGAACTGCCCTATGTGATAGACAAGATCTTCTGGCTGGTGGGAAGTGGCAAGTTCTATCTGGACAATCACTCGGTGCGGACTGACCGCGAGCAGTTCATCCGAGACACTTCGGCCAAACTCAAGGATTCACAAAGCTAGCAGGGCAGGCTGCGCGGATTCCGCGCGGCCACTTTGCACGCCCGACCGCGGGTTCTATAACCCTGCTCGCGGTCATCGAACATCTGAAGAATGAGGCGAGAGCCGGCAGGGATCGTTCATCGTTGGGTCGTTCATCGTTCTTCGTTTGGCCGACCTGTATGCTGTGTGGTAAAGAGTGAACATGGATTCCGCCTTCACTATTCTGAATTCACTATTCACTATTGCCGGTCGAAGCTGGACGGCTACCGACACCCGCAGAGGGCGTCACGGCCACGGTGCAGGCGTTCTGCTACAACCGCGACGCGGCCAAGGCGAGCGAACTCCACCGCCGCTTCTGGGTCGGAACGATCCCCGAGTTGCTCCAGAAGGTCGGCGTGTAGCAACGCACGCCAACCACAAGCTTCAAGCCGCAAGCCCACAGCTAGCACAAGCACAGGTAAGCTGACGGCTCACGGCGCGGTTGCGCCTGGGTGCCCGGCTACCAGGCGGTCGCCACGTCGGCAGTGGCGCTGCGGGGTTCGAGCGAGAGCGCGCCTTTGGCGCAGGCGCTGCGGCAGATGCCGCAACCCCAGCACTTCAATCGGTCCACGGTGACGCCGGCCCGGCGCGGCGCGACTCTGATTGCGCCGAACGGGCAGCGCTTGACGCAGCGGCGGCAACCGGTACAGAGCTCTCGGTCGTGGCGGATGACGTCTTCGCCTTTCCACATGATGCGGATGCCGCCGCGGAGTTGTATCTTCATGGCCATGCATCCGGAGGGCAGGTCGCAGTTGCAGAGGCCCGCGATAAAGGGCGTGATGAACGTCCATGCCGTGTGGCAGAGCCCGCGCTCTTCAGCGCCCCGCAGATACGCCATCGCCTCATCTTTGGTGAGCCGCTCGAATCCCTGAGATGCCGGGCCGCCCTGGTAGTCGCGGAAGCCTTCGGCGAGCAGCTTGTCATGGCTGTTCACGGTCATGACGATGCAGCAGGATTCGGCGTTTGAGTGCGGTTTCATCGCGCCGCGGCAGACGCATGGCAGTCGGGTGATGTTCGTGGCGATGTCGAAGATGCGCGCGCATTCCTCAATCGGAACCGGCTGGCCGAAGTGGTGCCTCCGGGCCGCGGCTTCGGGCCGACGGGTGAACCGCTTTCGGGCCGGCCGCGGGACGAAGCGCAGCGCTGCCAGCCCGGCGTTGGTCGTGCGGCGGTTGCCCTCGAAGTTGCGGATGAAGTCAACGATGAACCCGCGCCGGCGCAAGTCCGACTCGAGGTCCAGCGCGTAGTTGGCGGCGTTGGCGTACCAGCGCTTGCCTTCGCCGTGCTTGACGCAGAAGTTACACATAGAGTTGCGGTTACCTTATTCTAGCCCCGCGGAGGGGTGCGGTCAAAACCGGGTGCGAGACCTGGCGAAATCGCGGCGACGGGGCGATTTCCTTAACGGGTAGACAGGTGTAGACAACGGGGACTGTCCTGCGGCGCTCGTTACTACGGTGCCTCGGGCACGTCGGACGCAGCCGCTCGGAGGGACTGTCCCCGTTTTCTGCCAGGCGGGGACAGTGTGCGGACGAGGCGAGGACGGCCTTTGCTAGCGGCGTTTCTTTGCCGATTCCGCCTCGCTCTTGCCCACGGACAGGCTGGCATTGGCGTACACACGGCGGTTGGCGTGGTCACGTTCAGAGTAGTTGAGCGAGAAGAAGAACACACTGATGAGGATTGTCCTGACAACTTGGACTGCCGGGTTCTCTTCGCCTGAGTAGGCGGTGACGAACCGCCACCAGCGGCTGAGGATGCTGGGTATCGAGAAGAATAGCCGGTTGATGCGTTTGTAGGCGCGGAACACGTCTGCGGCCGTGACGCTACGCGGCTGGAAGCAGAGGTGGTCACCATCGTAGTTGGCGAGATTCGTATCGGTCAGCCGGTTTTCGTCTACGACGCGCTTGTGCAGGGTCGTGCCCGGGATCGGTATCGCAATCGACATCAGTATGGAACTGGGGCTGACTTTGGCGAGGTTGTCCGGCAGGTCCTCGTAGTACTGCGGCGTGTCTTCGTCGATTGCGAGCATCATCCCCGTGAAGGTCAGGATGCGGCGCTGGCGGAGCATGCGGAAGAGCTGCTGGTACTCGTCGACGTGGTTGTGGCGCTTGTGGATGGCGGCGAGGCTCGGTTCGTTGAGCGATTCGAGTCCGATGAACGCCATGCCGCAGTTGGCTTTGACCAGCAGATCCACGTACTCCTTGTCGTGGAGGCAGTCGAAGCTGAACTGGATTCCGATGGCCCACATCTTGAGCCTGGCGATTTCGCGCAGGACTTCCTTGGCGTGTTCGATGTCGCCGCCGAAGTTGTTGTCCATGAGCATCGCCAGCTTGCGCTTGGGGTAGGGCAAGGTCTTGATCGCGGTGAGGTCGCGGATGACGTCTTTGACCGGCCGGACCCGGTAGGGTTTGTTCTCGACCGTGAGCTGACAGAAGCTGCAGCGGTGAATGCAGCCGCGTGAAGTCTCGGTTACCATCACGACCGGGAAGACCGGCTCGACCAGGTCATAGCGCGGCGGCGGGATGTTGTCGAGCGGCGGCGCGAACGGCGCCCGGTAGACCTGTCGGTGCCGGCCGTTCACAAGGTCTTCGACAACCTGGGGCCAGACCTGCTCGGCCTCACCGACCACGGTCACGTCGAAGTGGGGGATGACCGCGTCCGGGAATGTCGAGGCATACTTGCCGCCGGCAATCACGATTTTACCCCGCTCGTGGAACTTGCGCGCCACCTCGAACGCATGGGGCGAGCAGTAGTCCATGAAGCTGAGGGCGACGAAGTCGGCGTCGGTGTTGTAGTTGATGGGCCGCACCATCTCGTGGTGGAGTTCGACGTCGACAATCGGCGGGGTCAGTCCGGCGACGAGTGCCCCGGCCAGCGGCGGCGCGGGCGAGCGGGCGTAGTACGGATACTCCTCGCCCAGGTTCTGAAAGAGCACGATTATCAGCAGCTTCGGTTTGCTCACTCACTCCTCCCCGGCTCGCAACTCATCGGCGAGCCGATTCATGTAAAGTTCGACGATGCCCGGCGCCAGCGCCCGGACGAGGACAAGCGCGCGTCCCCGGGTCGAGGCTACGAAGTCCCGTTTCCCGCGTTCGACCGCGCGGACGATAGCTGTCGCTACCTTGGCGGCCGGCGCGTACGGGCCGCGCGGCCGGACCGCACCGCCGACTTTCTTTTCGGCGGTGAAGATGTTGGTTACCGTGTAGTCGACATAGGCGGCGGCGACCGTTATGCCGGTGCCGTGCAACTCCGCGCGCAGTGACTGGGTCAGGGCTGCGAGCGCGGCCTTGCCGGCCGAATAGGCGGCGAGATAGGGAACGCCGTACAGAGCGGCAAGCGACCCGATGTTCACGATATGGCCCGCTCCCTGCTGCCGCAGCACGGGCAGGACCTCGAGGATGCAGTTGACTGCTCCGAAAAAGTCCACGGCCAGCACGGCACGGACGTCGTCAGCGCCGGTACGCTCAAGCGGGCCGTAGACACAGGTGCCGGCGTTGTTGAACAGGACGTCTATCCCGCCGAGATGGGCCCGGCACTCGGCGATCAGTCGATGAACAGCCGGATGGTCAGACACGTCACACGGCAGGGCAAGAGGACGCGGGCCGTCCGGATGGCGAGCGGCGATCTCGTCGGCTGCTCGAACGAGGCGGTCAGGGTCACGTGCCGCAAGACAGAGGATTCCACCGCGTTCGGCCACCGCATCGGCGAGGGCCCGGCCGATGCCGGAAGAGGCCCCGGTTATGAGCACGCGCCGGCCGGCGAAGTTCATTCCAGTCCCAATCTGACGCCGAGTTGCAGGAACTCAGATTGGAAGCGCTTCAGGTCACCGCCGACTTCGAAGAGCAGGTTGCGAAACGGCGCGAGGTCAATGTCGACCGCCCGGCCGGATGCGAAGACCAGCGTGGTCACCGGTTTCTCCTGCACCGTGCCGAGCCGGAGGAATTGCTTCCCCTGTGCCGCCGCCGCGGCCAGGAACTCATGCTCCCGGTCCGGCGCGACGGTTGCCACCAGCTCGAACTCGCCATGCGGAGCGGCTGCGAACGCCCAGCCCGGCACGCCGGCCCTGCGGCCGAGCTCGAGTGCAGGCGCGCAGAGCAGCCTCTGCCAGTCACACTCGATTCGGAACCCGACGTTGTTGAGGCGCAGCAATTGGTCGAGTGTGGCGAACAGGCCGTCGCTCGTATCCATGCAGCCGGTGGCGTATTCGCGCACCAGCCTGCCTTCGGCGATGCGCGGAGCGGGTCGGTACAGGTTCTCGGGAAACGCTGCGTCAGGCAGACCGGACAGCCGGGCGAGGCCGAGAGCATTGCCGGCACCGAGCCGCCCCGAGGCGTAGACGACGTCGCGCGGCCGGCAGCCGCGGCGAGTGATGACTCGCCGTTTCGGAACCAGGCCGAACGCGCAGCCGGTGAGGATGGTCCGGTCCCCGAAGTTGGTATCGCCGCCGAGTATCGCCGTGTTGCCGGCGCGGCACGCTGCTTCCATACCTTGCGCCACACCGGCGTGGAACTCGGCCGGTTTGGAACCGTCGAGCGTCACCGCGACCACGAGGCCGAGCGGGTCGGCGCCGACGGCCGAGAGGTCGCTCAGCGAGGCGATTATCGAAACCCAGCCGGCCGTGAACGGATCGCGATAGATGCCTTCGGCGATCTCCTCGGCAACCGCGTCGATGGTCACGGCCAGGAAACTGTCCGGGGAGCCCGGCAGTGCGACCAGTTCCGCGTCCGACTCGTGAGCTGCGTTGACACGGTTTGCAGGCCTGGTGAATGCGCGCACCCATTGGTCGATCACGCGGTTCTCGACAATCTCGTCCATCTTCATAGGCACACCTTTATTCCCTTCGGTACCAGCGTGAAAAGCACGCGGTCGGTTCTGATCACCTCGCCGTCGAACTCGACGGCAAAATCGCGCGGACCAGATACTTCCACGCGCGTCGCGTAGCCGGCACGCGTGCCGGGACGACCGCTGAACCTCCCGCGCGACACCGCCGCGAAGGTGCCGATGCGGCCGAAGACCGAGAGACCGTAGGCGACGTTGACCCCGAGGCGGCCATCATCGGGCGCTATCGGCGTGTCGTAGCAGAGCGACCCCGCGAAGTTGGGCCGCTTGATGACTCCCATGTTGCTCACTTCGAATTCTGAGTCGTCCGCGTCATCGACCTTGATTCGGAGCGGGATATTGCGAAACCACAGCAGCGTCCTGAGGGCCGCGGCGTTTACTGCCGCGTCAACCGATGCCCACTGGAGCGCGCGGATGAAACCCGACCGCGAGTTGAAGTAGTCGTTTGCCTCGGCCGTGACACCGATGCTCGCATTGAGCAGGCAGTAGCGCACACCGGACGGCAACTCGATCCGGATTACGTCGACCGGGCGGACACGGTCGGGGCTGACACGCAACGAGCAGCCGCCCGCGTAGTCGCCTTTGCGGAACGGCTTGTGGAAGTCGTTGCTCGACCCGAGCCCGACAGCACCGAGCGTGATCTCGCCGGCGCGCCCGAGCTCGAGGAGGGCATTGAGAATCACGTTGACCGTGCCGTCGCCACCGGCGGCGATAAGGAACCGGGCACCGCTATCGAGGCCGCGTGCGACTACCTCTTTCACGATGTCACGGCGACCGAACTCGACCAGGTCGAAGTCGCCGATGCGCCCGCGCAGGCCCGTGCCTGCTTTGTCCCAGCGCCGGCGGCCGGTGCCGTAGTTGCAGCCCGGGTTGAGCAGGACCAGAGGCCGGGCCATGGTCCTACACCTGTGCCTGCTCCGGCCGCAGCTTGAGGACCAACTCGAACCCGAGATAAAACAGCACCGCGGGCAGGACCCAGCCCGGCTTCATCGTCAGCACCAGAGCGAGGCAGTAGAGCACGAACGCGCGCACGACGTTGGCGATCGGGCCGTGCGACCGGGCTTCGTCGCGGATGCCGTGGATGGCGATCTGCGCCCACAGGTTGACGACAAGACCGGCGCAGAACACAACCGCGCCCAGCCAGTTGAACCGGCCGCTGAGCCAGATACTCAGGCCCGAGCCGGCCGCAGCGCCCAGCGCGACCAGGTCGCTGTACACCGCGTTGGCCAGCCAGCCAAACCGGACCGGGAACGTGTTGTACCCGGTCTGGCGGTCGGCCGAGATGTCCTTGAAGTAGCCCATCACCACGAAGTTCGCGTAGCCGAAGAAGATCGCCGCGACTGCGGCTAGGAACGCCCCGGTCTCGGGCCGGCTGCGGCTGAACAGGCTGAAAAGTCCGACTCCGGGGTCGGCCAGGCGGCCGATCATCGGTAGGAGCGCGACTATCCAGGAGTTCCACGGCGGCCCGCCCCACCAGGTTCGCTTGAGCGGCGTGTAGGTCAGGAGGCCGACCACGGTCAGCGCCGCCAGTATCAGCGCCCAACGATTAAGGAATCCCATTATGAGCACGCCGAGAATCAGGCCGACCAGGCTGGTGGCCATCACGGCCCGTCGTGAGATATCGCCACGAACCATCGGCCGGTAAGGCGACGATATCGAGTCGGTGTCGGTCTGGAAGCAGTCGGTCAGCGCCTGGCCGAGGCCGTAGGAGAAAAAGAGCGGGAGGAAGGCAAGCAGTACCCGCCAGGTCGCCGGCGCCGGTATGAACGCCAGTCCGACCGCGCCGGCGGCGCCCGACACGAAGAGCAGGTAGGGTCGCATCGTGACCAGGTAACCGCGCCAGAATCTCCCGGTCAGCACACCGGCGGCTCTGTCCGCCATGTCGTTGCGTCCTTCTCCGGGTCAGATAATGCCGACCGCGTGGCCGACTTTCAAGAACTTGTCGAGCGCCTGCTCGAGCTGGCCGGAAGTGAAGGTCGCCATCAGGCTTACCCGAATGAGCGAACCATCCTTCGGGACCGCCGGCGGCACGACCGGGTTGACTATGACTCCTTCGTCCTGCAGCCCGCCCGTCATCTTGAACGTTCGCTCGTCGTCGCCGATGAGAACGGGGATTATCGGCGTTATGGTCTCTTCCAGCCGGAATCCGGCCCGCCTCAGCCCGTCCTTGAAGAACCGGCTGTGACTACGGAGTTGCTCGAGCAGCTGCGGCTCCTGCTCCATCACATCGAGGCAGGCAAGTACGGTCGCCGCTACCGAAGGCGGCGGGCTGGCCGTGAACATGAATGGCCGGGCCGCGAACTTCATGTACATCGCCGCGTCCCGCGTGGAGCCGGTGAAACCGCCGTAAGAAGCGAATGTCTTGCTGAATGTGCCCGCGACGAACTCGACTTTTCCCTCAAGGCCGAAGTGTTCGGCCGTGCCGTGGCCATGTTCACCCAGCACCCCGGTACCGTGCGCGTCGTCGACCATCACCGCCGCGTCGTACTTGTCAGCCAGCGCCCGGATGCGCGGCAGGTCAGCCACGGTTCCCTTCATGCTGAACACGCCGTCGGTGACGATGAGCCGGTTCTTCGCGCCGGTCGCCTTCACCAGTTCCTCCTCCAGGCTGGCCATGTCGTTGTGACGGTAGATCCGCACGTCGGCGCGTGACAGCCGGCAACCGTCCACTATCGAGGCATGGTTCAGTTCGTCGCTCAGTACGACGTCGCCCTTCTCGGTCATCGCGGCGACAGTGCCCATCATCGCCATGAACCCGGCGCTGAACAGAATGGCGTCCTCGGTGCCTTTGAATCGGGCCAGCCGGCGCTCGAGAATGGAGTGAAGGGGGCAGGTCCCGGTCAGCACGCGCGAACTGCACGCGCCGGTCCCGTACTTCCGCATGGCCTCGGTTGCCGCCGAGATGACCTTGGGATGGTTGGCCAGCCCGAGGTAGTTGTTGGCCCCCAGCATCAACAACTCCCTACCGGCCATTCTGACGACGGGCGTTGCCGTCGGTTCGAACTCCCGCAGATAGAAGAACTCGTTGCGGGCCCGTGTGTAATTGACCCGCTCGGTTACGTTTGCGCACTTGTCGAACAACCCCACTGCCGCCTCCTTTGGCCGCATCGCAACGGCCCGGACATTGCTGCTGGTCGCGGATCCCGTCCTCGCGGCGCAACGTACGTACGCGGGGGATGCCTCGCGACCCGGCGCTGCGTCGTGTCTACGAACATGCTAGGCGAGCGCGGGCCGGTGTCAAGTCGGCGCGGGCACGGGTCCGTCCTGATGCGATGGCGGGCGATGAAGAGCAGGTCGGGCCGGAGTCACGAGCACGCAGAGCCATCAGATTGGGGGATGCGATAACCACGGATGGACACGGATGAACGCAGATGGAGAAGAGCCCTGAATGTCCCAGATTAAGAGCGAGGAGTTCAGAATACAAACTCTGCCGACACGCCGGGGTGGGATGGCGAGGTTTGACGGTGGGCGTTTTGAGGCTAGAATTAGGGTAGTGAAAGAGAAGCTGCCGGAGATCGGTAAGATTTCCCAGCAGGTCTTTGAAGAGCTGATCTACCCTCGGCTCGGCGCGAAAAGCCGGAACGTGCTCGTCGGCCCGATGCACGGCGTGGACACCGGTATCGTTCGCGTCGGTAACCGGGCCCTGGCCCTGACCACCGACCCGGTATTCATCGTGCCGGAGTACGGGTGGAAGCGGGCCGCGTGGTTCGCCATTCACATCCTGCTGTCGGATGTCGTTACGAGCGGGCTTTCGCCCCGCTACCTAGCCATCGATTTCAATCTGCCGATGGACATCACCGAGGAGCAGCTCGAAATTGTCTGGAAGACGATTCACCGTGAGTGCCGGAAGTACGGGGTCACAGTGGTCACGGGCCACACCGCGCGGTACGGCAACTGCGGCTACCCGATGGTCGGCGGCGCCACGGTTATCGCCGAGGGCGGGCTCTCCGACTACGTCGCGCCGAGCTTCGTGCGACCCGGTGATTCAATCATTGTCACCAAGGGCCCGGCAATCGAGGCGTCCGGCATCTTTGCCGCGATGTTTCCGGACCGACTGGAGAAGAAGTTCGGAGCGGATTTCGCGCGCAGGGCCGAGAAGATTTTCTGGAAGATGTCGGTAGTTGAGGACGCACTGGTCGCGGTGAGCGTCGGCGTGCGCGAGAAGGGCGTGAGTTCGATGCACGACGCGACCGAGTGCGGGCTCTGGGGCGGGGTGTACGAGATGGCCCAGGCCGGCGGATTCGGCGTGCGGGTCGTCAAAGAGGCAATACCGGTGATGGAAGGCGTCAGAGAGATATGCGACCTGTACGGCATCGACCCTTACAAGTCCATCAGCGAAGGGACGCTGATCCTGACCTGTCGGCCCAAGAAGACCGCGGCCGTGCTTACCGCACTCCGGCGTCGGTACATCCGATGCGCCGCCGTCGGCGAGGTAACGCGCCGGGGTATGGTGCTGGTCGAGGACGGCCGGGAGACGAAGCTCGTGCACCCGGTGGTCGATCCGTTCTGGTCAGCGTACTTCGGCGCACTCAAGACGAAACGATGAGTGATCCACGATGAACAAGGAACGCGAGCTGGCGGACGCCGTGTCGTTGCTTGAGGGGTGCCGCGAGTTCAGTCGGCTTGTGCCCGAGGTGCGGGTGAACATCGTGTACGCGCCCGACGGAACCGAGCAACCGGACCAGGTCCTCGGAGTGGACGGCCGTATCACCGTCGTCGCTGGGATGCCAAAGGCGTCCGGGCCGATCCGCACGGGAGTCTCCGACCACATGGCACGGCTCGTGACCGAGGCGCGCCGTCACGACCCGTCCATCCGGGCCGGGCTCAATTTCCGCTGGAACGAGGCAATATCGAAGTACGTGCAGGGCTATTGCTCGGCGAAGGGCCTCGCGTTCGGCTGGATTGACCGGTCTGCCGAACCTGGGAATCTGATTGGCCGGGACAAGGGTTCGATTCCATGGAAAGTGGAGCAGTTGGTCGCGACCTGCGGCATAGTGCCGCCGGTCTTTTACGAGTCACGGGGCTGGGGCAAGGAACCGCTTTTTTTCCTCGTCGGTCCGGACCCGGCCGGAGTCGCCAAGAGGGCAATCGAAATCGCGAAGGGGCTTGAACTATGAGCAAAGTTGGTCCTCGGAAACTGGCCGCAGTCTGCTATGACCACATCGGCGGCGCGCTCGGCGAGAGTCTGTATGACGCCCTGGTGCGCAAGGCCTGGATCAGCTCCAACAGCGGCGAGCTGCTGGTGACCCCGAAGGGCCGCCGCGAGCTGATCTCACTCGGCGTTCCGGTTGAGGAACTGGATGCAGCCGGGCGCAAACAGGTCAATGCCTGTGTGGAGCGCCATGCCGGTATGTTCTACGCGCATATCGGCTCGCATCTTGGTTCGCTCCTGGCCGCGGCCCTGGTCGAACAGGGCTGGCTGGAACGATCAGGCCGCGAGTTCCACATCACGTCCACCGGCCGACGCGGCCTGCGCAAGCTCGGAGTGAAGTTCTCGAGCTAGCCACCGCAGCTCAAACCTACAAGTGAGCGGCCGCGCCGAAGGGCGCGGCCTGCGTTCATCGGCCCTGAACCTGCCGTTGCGCAGGCACGAACCTTGCACTCTGAGTGTTGATGGCCTCGACATCAAGAGAACAGCCATGAAGATCTCTCTGCCGGTCCAGGTTAAGAACCTGGCCTTGGTGGCAATGGCGGCAGGGGTAGTCACCGCAAGCCCTGAGTTCACCCTGGAGGCAGCCGGCGAGTTCACGCCCATCCGGCTGTCGGACATTCTCTCGGGTAGCGGTGAGCCCGGCCTGGGTCACCCGCCGATCGCACGGACGTAGCGGAGTACGCGTCCCGACCCAGCCGAGCGACGCCGGCAGCGAGGCGAGAAGATTCCCGGAAGGAGCAATCATGAATAGGAGCAAGTCCGCGTCAGTAGTGAGTCTGGTTCTCATCGCGCTGGCAGGCCTGATTAACGCTGTGCCGGCGGCATCGCCTGAGGGCGAGTTCACTTTTGTCCAGTTGTCCGACATCCACTGGGGCTTCAGTGGCCCGACCGTGAATCCCGATGCGCGCGGCACTCTGGCCAAGACCATCGCCCTCATCAACGGCCTCAACCCCCAGCCGGATTTCATCGTCTGCACCGGCGACCTGACGCATACAACCGACGACCGCGCGGAGCGGAGGCGCCGCATGGTTGAGCTGCGCGAGCAGTTGAAGGCCCTGAAGGTGAAGGATATCCGGTTCCTGCCCGGGGAGCATGACGCTGCGCTTGATACGGGGGCGACATACCGGGAGGTTTTCGGCCCGACGCACTATGCATTCGACCACCAAGGGGTCCACTTCATCGTGCTGGACAATGTCTCGAGCCCGCTCTCGAGTGTTGATTCCGCCCAATTGCGGTGGCTGGTCGATGACCTGAGCAGGCTGGACAAGGCAAAAGCCCGCGTGGTTGTGCTGACTCACCGTCCGCTCTTCGACCTCTACCCGGATTGGGATTGGTGGACGCAGAACGGTGCCAAAGTAACCGCAGCTCTGGCTCCCTTCAAGAACGTGCCGGTCTTCTACGGCCACATCCACCAGAACAACGACCACGCGGCGGGGACCGTGACGGAGCACGCGGCGCGCGGCCTGATGTATCCGCTGCCGGCGCCGGGTTCGCTACCGAAGAAAGCGCCGATGCCGTGGGATTCGACCCAACCGTACCGCGGCCTGGGTTTCAGACAGGTGAAGGTGTCGCCCACCGGATACGTGCTTGCCGAGTACGCGGCAACCGAGTTGACGCCGGTCGTGAGTGTGACGGCGAAGAAGTTTGAATTCACGCCGAGCCAGATAACGCTCAAAGCCGGCGCGCCGGCGATTGTCGAGCTGACCTCAATGGACCGCCAGCACGGGTTCAATTGCCCGGGGCTGGGCGTTCGTACCGACGTGAATCCTGGTTTGATTTCGCGCGTACGGCTGACCCCGAAGAAGCCGGGCACCTATCCGTTCCATTGCGACATCTTCTGCGGTGAAGGGCATGGTGACATGGTCGGGAATATCATTGTGAAGTAGCCAGCCATTTGAGAAGTGTAACAGCAGAGGTTACTCGGACTGATGAGTTGCGTCGCGTGATACAGTTCTGACTCGTGCGAACCGACCGCTGGTGGCAGCATACAACCGGGCCGCGCTTGACCCGCAACCCGATTTCTGGCGCTATCCGAGTAGTGTCTACCGGCCTTCGGGCCGGAGTGCATTCTGCCCTTTCCGGTTCCGCCTGGCCGGCCCGGGGCCTTGACCCGGAGGAGTCACCCGGTCACCTCTCGGCTCGATCCGCCGGGTTTCCACCATCAGCATCACCGTCTTCTTCGGAGCCCGCGGTCGATGCATGACCTTTCTGGGGATTACCACTCCCTGGCCCGGACCGAGTTCGATTGTCCGGGTCTTGAGGTCGATCAGCAACCGGCCCCGGAGCACGAAGAATTCATCATCGCGTTCATGCTTGTGCCAATGGAACTCGCCCTTCACTATGCCCAGTCTGACGACACTGTCATTCACCTGCACCAGGGTCTGGTTGAACCATCGCTCCCTTGTCGCCGCGACGAGGGCTGGGACGTCCACGACCTTCAGGTGACTGTACCTGACGTCCGTGTTGATGCTGTATTTCCTACGCCCGCTAGGGGCGCTTTCGGGCTGCTTTTGGTAACTGCTGCATCTGACCATCATGCTCCTTTGTGCCGTTGAGTCTCCGCCGTCGGCTGCCGGATGTCAAGCGTTGTCAAAAGGCTTGACCCGGTGTCCGAAGATGTAATAATCACTGGTATGATTCGGAGCAGGGTTTTGCAACTGGCCATCCTTGGCTTCGCGTTCGGAAGTCTTGTCGGCTGCAAGAAGCCCTGGCCATTCCTCGATAACAGGTACTCGAAGATACCAGCCGATGCAGTGAAGGGTACGCCCGCAACCGATCCGTTTCCGCCGTTCACAGTTTCCTCCGAGTGGGAAGCCCCGGCGCCCATGCCGGGTCCGGTGAATACCGCGGGCGGCGAGGATTCACCATTCATCACCGCGGACGGGCAGGAGTTCTACTTCTTCTTCACGCCCGACGTGCGGGTGCCGGTCAATACGCAGTTGCTCGACAGCGTGACCGGTATCTGGTCGTGCCGGCTCGTGGCCGGGAACTGGACCGAACCGGAGCGCGTGATTCTGAATGACGACATCGCGATGGATGGTTGTGAAGACGTCTTCGGTGATACCATGTGGTTTGCATCGGCCCGCACCGGCAACTACGGAGAGCTGGATTGGTACGTCGCGACGCGACGGAATGGCGAGTGGGCTGACTGGCACAACGCCGGCCGGCAGGTGAACGAGGCGCTGAAGTTTGGCGAGCTCCACCTCAGCTCTGACCACCGGACTATGTACTATGGCAAGGCCGGTCAGTATGGCGGGCTCGACCTTTTCAAATCGGAACGGACCGGCTCGGACTGGGGAGCGCCGCAGAACCTCGGGCCGAACGTTAACGGTCCCAAAGATGAGAGCCGGCCGTTTCTCTCCTCGGACATGAAGGAGCTTTACTTCACCGGCTGGAACGACACCGTCATCGGGCCATGCATCTACCGATGCAAACTGGACAGCACGGGTAACTGGAGTCCGGCCGAGTTGGTAGTCGCCCGCTTTGCCGGTGAGCCGACGCTCGATGACGCGGGGAACCTCTACTTTGTGCACCACTACTTCAAGCCTGAGCAGCCCAGCGTGATGCTGGAGGCAGATATCTACGTCTGCCGAAGGAAATGACCGAGTCCTAATTGCCGATGGCCAACGGAAAGGATATTGAGATGGAGTGCAGGACGATAATGGCGGTGACCCTCAGTAAGCGGATTGCGGAGGCGGTGAAGGTCCAGGAAACACTCACCCGGCACGGGTGCATCATCAGGATGCGGCTCGGTCTTCACGAAACGGGCGACGTCTGCGCTGACGACGGCCTGGTGCTTCTTCACCTCTGCGGCACAGCCAAAGAGGTGGCCGCCCTGAAGACCGACTTGAACAAGATCAAGGGCGTGAAGGCCAAGACGATGACGATATAGTTGTTTACCGGGCAACACCCAAAGCGCCAAGAGGGAGAAGGACAGATGGTGGAGGACGGGAGACAACGATGAATGTGATTGATGCTATTAACACGCGGAGGGCATACCGGTCGCTCGCACCGACGCCGATTACCGAAGAACTGGTGCGGGAGCTCGCTCGCTGCGCGCAGCTCGCGCCGACCTGCTTCAACAACCAGCCGGCGCGGTTCGTGTTCGTGTGGGAGCCGGCCATGCTCGAAAAGATGAAACCGGTATTCAGCAAGGGCAATGCCTGGTGTCATGCCGATTCGCTCGCCGTGGCGGTCTTCACCGAGAAAGAGGCGGACTGCGTCTTTAAGGACCGGGAATACTACCTGTTTGACACCGGCATGCAGACCGCATTCCTCATTTTGCGCGCGACCGAACTGGGCCTGGTAGCGCATCCGATAGCTGGCTACGACCCGGAAGCCGTCAGACGGGTACTCAAGATACCTGAGAAGATGACCGTGATTACGCTGGTGAACATCGGCAGGCACGCCGAGACCATCAATCCGGTGTTGTCGCCGCAGCAAGTCGAGTGGGAGAAGACCCGGCCCGAGCGCCTGCCGCTCGAACAGGTCGCCTTCTTCAACTGCTACCCGGCACCGGTGCCGGGGGAGGACGGGGCATGATTCAACTGCGTAAGCTGCACCTGCTCATCGGGTTCATCCTTGTTCCCTTTCTGTTCATACAGGCAGTAACCGGCTTCGTCCAGGTGCTTGGAATGTTCCCGCACTTGGTCGTGATCTTGCACAGTTGGAGGGTGATCTTCCGGTACTTCGGCCTGGCCGTGGCCACCGGTCTCGCGTTCCTGGCGGTGACAGGCGGCATAATCTACCTGAACACGACCATCCAGCAGGCGCGGCGCAAGGCGAGGATGCGTGCCGCGGCTGCGGCGAAGACAACACCACCGGCCGCCGGAGTTTGACCCGGCACGACGGGCGCGTAGACTGAGGGCGGTCTTCAAACCCAATGCGTGAGAGCGGCAAAGTAGTCAGCACCAGGAACGGCCGAGCCGAGGTCGAGGTTGCTGCCCGGGGCGAATGCGAGCACTGTACTGCGCACGGCATCTGCAACTGGACCGGCACGAGCACGAGGAAGGTGGTGGCCGTGAACCGGGCCGGAGCCGGGGTCGGAGAGGCGGTGGAACTGGAGAGCATCGAGGGAACCGGAGCGAAGTCGAACCTGCTGGTGTTCGGCATACCAGTGCTGCTGATGGTCGCCGGCGTGATGGTCGGCGGTCTCGCGCTGCGCAAAGACCTCTGGTCGGGGATCCTGGCTGGAGTCGGGTTAGCGATGGGGCTCGGAATCGTGAAGGTGATCGACGCGTCCGTGAACCGGTCAGGCCGGAGCCTGCCGGTTGTTGTCAGACGGCTCAGTGCGGACGAAATCAGAAGTCAGAAATCGGAATGCAGAAGTGAGAATGGAGGAAACTCGAATGAGAGTGCTGATAATGGCAGTGCTGGCGGCAGCCTCGATAATGGCGTACGGTAAGGACGGCGCGGCGCCGGCCACTGCCCTGCCGGAGATGAAGAACCTTGAGCACGGCACTACGCAGTTCTGGCATGATTTGAAGTTCACTCCGGATACGACCGACCCGTCCGGTAAGCGCGGCTCTTGGTCGGGCTGGTTCCACCAGGATGTGGTTGACGTGTCCAAGCTGAAGGACGGCATCATCCGCGGCAAGATTGACGGCCAGTGGCTGGACCTCAAGGTGGTCAGCCTGCCCGAGGATTTCTGCACGTGGAACTTCGGCAAGCGCGTCGAGCAGCTCGCGACAATCAAGAAGATGATGAGCATGCCCGAGGGCGCGATGGGCGGAATGATGAAGCCGGAGATATCCGGGCCGCACAACGCCATGGTCGCGAGCCACGGCATGAAGCGGAAGGATTCCGAGTTCGACATCAACAACGCGGTCAAGGGGACGGGCTGGCTGCCCAAGCCGGAGAAACTGCCGGAGATGATTGCGCTCCTGAAGCAGACCTGGAACGACTCGATGGACAAGAAGCTGGCGCTCCTCGACAGCCTCTACACCAAGGCGACCGACGTCTTTGACCGGACCAAGCAGTCGTCACTCGAGCTCTATTCTCAGCCCAACTTCGAAACGCACTCGTTCCTGAACCAGATGGTCGACCCGGGCGTGGCGGTCGTGTTCCTCGACCTGCCGAAGTCGTACGAGCTGCGCTGCGTCGCCCAGATGCTCGACCCGAAAGACCCGGGTTTGTCGGAGTATGACAGGCAGGTAGTGGAGTATATCAACCTCGTGCACGACTACTTCCACGGACAGTCGCCGCGCCGGTCCATCGGCGTCATTTACCATGTGGTCCAGGTGTTCGACAACTCGCCGGGGCGGATGCGCGGCCAGCGGGTCGTACCGCTGCTGCCGTAGTCCTGCCTGACTTATCGGACAGGTCAGATTGACAATCCCCCGCACGTCACTATCTTAGAGGGGATGCCCGAGAGCAAGCAGCTCGCCGTTGCCGCACCGGCCCTACCCGTGCCGGACGACGAGCTGGTACGAAGGGTCCAGGCTGGTAACACCGAGGCGTTCGAGGAGCTGGTGCGGCGCTACGAACGGAAGGTGTACAACATCACCTACCGGCTGATGGGCAACGAGCAGGACGCCAGCGAGGCGTTGCAGGACGCCTTCCTGCGCGCGTTCCGGTTCATCGAGAAGTTCCAGTTCAAGTCTTCGTTCTTCACCTGGCTGTACCGTATTGCGACGAATGTGAGTCTGAGCAAGCTACGCAAGCGGGACCGAATCGATACCGTCTCGATCGACCAGCCCGTCAACGAAGCTGGCGACCTGCCGTTTGAGATACCCGACATCAAGTACGGACCGGAGAGGCTGATGAAGCAGCGTGAACTGCGGGCCGCGCTGCAGAAGGCGGTTGAAGGACTCCCCGAGGACTACCGCTCGGTTGTGGTTCTGCGCGACCTGGAGGGGCTGAGCAATGAGGAAGTAAGCAAGGTGCTACACCTTTCGGTGGCGGCGGTGAAGTCGCGCCTCCACCGTGGCCGGCTGGTGCTGAGAGAGAAACTCGCGGGATATGTGGAAACGGTCCCTACACCGCGTCCGGCTGGCGCTGGGAAGGCAATTGGCAAGAAAAGCGTGATGGAGCGCGTGTGAAGAAAAGAAAGAGAACCACTAGGAAGAGTCACGGGTGCACCACAGGCCGCGAACGGACTGCAGACAACGGAGCTCGCATGAGAAAACGCCGTGTCAAATCCAGCATGCGCTCCGAGTGCACAAGAGGCCGCGAGCTGATTGCCGAGTACATGCGCGGCGAGGCGGACACCGGGCGGACCCGCGAATTGGTGCTTCACGCACAGTCGTGCAGCGAGTGCGCTACCTTGCTTCGCAGCCTGAAGCGGCTGGTCCACTACTGCAGTCTGGAACCGGATCGCGAGATGCCGGTAGCAGTACGCCGGGAACTCTGGGTGACGATTCGGCGAGACGTGACTGCGGGGGATGCCGAATGTCGAGAGTGCGCGGATCTGCATGAGAGCATCGCAGGATACGCCTGCGGCGAGTTGGACGAGGAGGCGACGCGCGAACTCCTACAGCACCTCCAGTCGTGCCCTCAGTGTGCCCGGCTGCTGCGCAGCATGAGGTGGTTGGATCGTGTCATCAGAGAGCTGAGGCCGATTCCGGCCATGCCAGACATGCCGGATAATGTGCACAGCGGACTCTGGGAGACACTTCGCCGCAAGATAGCCAGTGATCAGCGAGCTGACTGAGGACAACCGGCTGGGCGGTCGCTCCAATACTGTCTAGCGCGTAGCAGGCTCGAACATGCGCGTTCTCGTGGCGATGAGCGGCGGAGTGGATTCGTCGGTCGCCGCCGCGCTGCTTAAGGAACAGGGCTACGATGTGGTCGGGGTCACCATGCGGTTGTTCGACGACGAACGCAAGGGCGAGGGCGGCCGCGGCTGCTGTGGCTTCGGCGGGGCGCGGGATGCGGCGAGGGTGGCAGCGACGCTCGGGTTTGCTCACTACACGTGGGATTTCCGCAGAGAGTTCGAGGCTTCGGTCATCGAGGACTTCTGCATGGAGTATGGCCGCGGAAGAACCCCGAATCCCTGCTTACGGTGCAACGAGGTGCTGAAATTCACGGAGCTCCTCGACCGAGCCCCGCAATTGGGCGCGGAGCTGATTGCCACCGGCCACTATGCCCGCGTCTCCGGGAAGGAACTGCCACGGCTTTCCCCAGAGGAGAACCGTGGCGGTGCGCAGTTCCAATCACCGCAAGCCGCCTCGACCTGGCAGCTCCTGAAGGGCATCGACGAACGCAAGGACCAGTCCTACTTTCTCTACGCTATGACCCAGCAACAATTGAGCCGAGTGCTGATGCCGGTCGGCGGCTTCACCAAGACCGAGGTAAGGGAGATGGCTCGCAAGCTGGAGCTCCCCGTAGCGGAGAAACCGGAGAGCCAGGATATCTGCTTCGTGCCGGACAACGACTATGAGGCCTTTCTTCGGCGGCGCCGGCCGGATTTGTTTCGTGCGGGACCGGTGCTGGACAAGTCGGGCAGTGTGCTTGGTCAGCACCAGGGTATTGTCGGTTTTACAGTCGGACAGCGCAAAGGCTTCGGGCTCGCCTTCGGCGAACGCAGATACGTGATTCGGCTCGACCACGAGACGAACGCCGTCATCCTCGGAACCGAGGCCGAGGCGCGCGCGCGCGTGGTCGAGGCCGGGGACGCACGCTGGGTCTCGGGTGGAGTTCCGGTCGAGCCATTTCGGGCCGAGGCGAGAGTGCGTTCTCAGGGTCTAGGCGGCGAGGCGCTGGTCGAACCGAGGGGCGAGGGACATGTGCGCGTGAGATTCGACGAACCGCAGTGGGCGCCCACACCGGGACAAGCAGTCGTGTTCTGGCAGGGCGACGCCGTCGTCGGCGGAGCGACCATCGAGTCGGAATGAGGCGGGTGACGCCAGAGTATATGAAGAATGAGCAATCGCCAATTCCTCGTTCCCGTTAATACTAGACACAAGTAGGAAGACTGGTCATTTCCGCTATTGGGATTTGATTAGGAATTCGTCATTAGTGATTAGGAATTCTGCAAGGACCAAGGAGGCTTCATGTCCACAGTACTACTGCTGGTAACGGTTCTATCCGTGACTTCGCGGGTGGATTCGGTTGTCGTCTACCCGCACCAAGTGCTTGTCGTGCGTACTGCAAGCGTGACTGCAGACGGGCCCGGCGAGCTTAAGTTTGACGGGCTACCCGGCGCGTTGGACGACAACAGCGTGCGCGTCCGGGCACCCGGAGTCCGTGTCGGCGAGGTCCAAGTCCGGCGCGGATACCTGGCTGAGCCGACGCCGGAGGTGAAACGCCTGCTCGCACGGGTGCAGGAGCTCGAGGACCAGGCCAAAGGTCTGGACGACGAAAACGCGGTGCTCAAAGCCAAGGAGGAGTTCCTGAACTCGGTGAAGCTCGGCGCCCCGCAGATCATCTCGAAGGAGCTGCAGGACGGCAAGGTGTCCACCGAATCGTGGCGCGGTGCGCTCGCCTTTGTCGGCGACGAGCTGATGAAGGTCAAGGCGCGTCAGGTGAAGCTCGCCCGCGAGAAAGACGAGCTGCAGAAGCAGCTCGATGCAGCCCGGCAGGAGTACAATGACGCCAAGGCAGCCATCGAGAACCGGAAGGAAGTCGCGTTCAACTACTCGGCCAACGCCGGCACCTATGAGGTCGAGGTCACCTATGCCGTGCCAAACGCCGCGGACTGGAGCCCGTACTACGAGCTTCGGGCAAACCCCGGCGACTCCAAGGTCAGTGTCGCCTACTTCGCCAAGCTGGCGCAGCGTACCGGAGAGGACTGGGACAACGTCCGCGTCGTGCTATCGACGACCACGCCCGTGCTCGGCAACACCGCGCCGCAACCGTATCCGTGGTACCTGTCTCTGGTCGAAGCCGAGCGGGCGGCCGCCAAGCGAATGGTGCTGCCGGCGCCCGGCGCCGCGTTGCGTGAAGGTGTCCAGACTATTACGGGTGGATTTGACGCGGAATATGGGGAGGCAATGCAGCCGGTTGAGACCGGCATATCGCTTCAGTACGTTATCCCGGGCCGGGTGAGCCTGAAGTCGGGCGAGCAAGCGAAGAAGCTCGGGCTGAAGCAGATAGCGCTCCCGGCCGGGTTCGAATACTACGCGCTTCCGCGTTCCGGGCAGCAGGCCTACCTCACCGGCAACATGGTGAACTCCAGCGACTTCGTGTTCCTCGCCGGCAACGGCAACACCTATGTCGGAGACGAGTATACCGGCTCAACCTGGCTTCCGAACGTCGCGCCGGGGGAGTCCACGCTCCTGAGCTTCGGTATCGATGAGCGCGTCAAAGTGAAGCGCGAGCTGGTCAAGAGCTTCAAGTCAAAGGGCGGACTCATGTCCAAGACCGTGAAACAGAGCTTCGCGTACAAGACCGCGGTTGAGAACTACACGCTGAAGCCGGTCAACATCAAGGTGGTAGAACAGGTGCCGGTCTCGCAGCAGGGCGAAATCAAGGTGACGGTCACCAAGGTCGAGCCCAAGTTCCTCGAAGAAGACAAGGACAAAGGGACCTACACCTGGAAGCCGACGATTGAGACCAAAGCCACGTTTACCATCGACTTCGAGTTCACCGTTGAATACCCGGCCGGGCGGCAAGTGCAGGGTCTCTTTTAAAAGGGGCGGGACCAAAATCGTGCGTCGAGTCGACCGCGCAGTGGGTAAGAACAGCGGACAATAGTCGGCTAGGCGGCAGAACCGCCCGCTCGACGACGACGCATTGTCAAGCCGCCCGGCGCTGGCGGCGTTCGGGAGGGGGCTCACAGTGTGGACACAGTCATCCTGGCACAAGCCTTGCAGCGGTCAGCCGAGGTAAGCAGGAGAATGCTATGAAGTCACTTGTGCGTCTCGCACCAGGTAAGCCTGAGGTCGTGCTTTATTGGACCGACCAGGATGGTACCGGCGGGCCCGCGCCACGGCTGCGACAGAAGAGACGCAGCCGGAGGGCATGGCTGTGGCATGAGCCGGAACCCCTCGATGATTGGGAGGACGATCCCGCTTTGATACATAGGAAGGGTTATGCCCTGCCACGTTGAGCGGCGCGGTCGCAGGTGGGCCATTGTTGACGGTGCGAGCGGCGAGGTCAGAGGAATGTCGGATACGAAGCACAAGGCCCAGGCTTCTTGTCGAATCCGCAACGCCGCGTTGCACGGCTGGAAGCCCACCCGTCAGCGGCGCTAGCTAGGTCACCTGCTCAGTTCGGCCGACCTCAAGCGTTCCGGCCGACCGCGGATTGGCCACTGAACCAGGAGACGTGTAACTTCACATGATACAAGTCAGGGCGCTGTCACGTCCGGCGTTGAAGCGAATTCCCGCGCCCGATGGAGCACAAGCCGGCTGTGGTTCGGCATGTATGTTGCACGTCAGAGCAGTGCTATTACCCGGGAGGCCAGCGTCCGATACTGGCCGCGAAACGGCCCACTGACGGATTCGCTCGAGCCCTCCCGGGTCTGGTTGGGGATGCAAAACAGGAGGTCAGATGAACCGCAAGATAGTAGTCGCGCTAGCAGCCGTGGTCCTCTGCATCAGCATTGCCGCAGCCGACCACCCTGATGGCTTCGGCCTCGGGTTGATGGGCGGAGACCCTGCCGGGCTGAGCCTGAAGGTCTACACCGGGTATCGCACGGCGGTGGACGCCGGCTTGGGCTACTCGTACTTCTACCGCGGGACGGCACTGTCCATCCATGCCGATGCGCTCTGGCACACCCGCAGCGTGGTCGATGAGGATGACGGCTATCTCCCTTTCTACATCGGCGTGGGCGGGCGCGCCAAGCTGCCTGCCCCGAACTGGCCCATGAGACTTGGGGTTCGGATTCCGCTCGGCGTCGAGTACGTCTTTCCAGCATTCCCGCTCGGGCTGTTCTTTGAAGTCGTCCCGGTATTCGATCTGACGCCTTGGAACGATTGGTGGGACGGTAGCAGCTCGATTGGGTTCCGCTATTACTTTGGCGGGTCTGACTAGGCCGTCACGCCGTAATCCGGAAGCAGGACGCACCGGCGGAGTGCAGGGGCACGATGCTCGGCGTGGCAACTTTCACAAATACGACACCGTGAGACAAGGAGCGACCATGAGTACAGCAAGAGCAGCGGACGAGACGCTTCACGAGGCGCTCGCCCATCTGAACGAGGCCGCGAAAGAGCGGAGCGAGGAAATCCAGAAGCTGATTGACGAGAAGTATACTCATCTGAGAGACGCGTTCGGCGGCGCCGCCCGGAAGTCGGCCGACTGGGTCAGGGAACAGGGCAGGGAAGCAGCCGGCGCCGCACAGGCGGTTGACAAGTCGGTCCGGCGCTACCCTTGGGCTTACGTGGGTGGTGCAGCCGCGACCGGGTTCCTCGTTGGCCTGCTGGTCTCGCGGCGCAAGTAGCCGGCGATGAATTTCATCATGAGGATGGCGTCGGGCCTCTTCGGTCGCCTCTTCGACACGGCCACAAGCATCGTGAAGTTCGAGGTGGCCGCGGCCTACGTGAACTGCGTCGCCAAGGCCCGCCAGGCCTTCATTGCCCTGCTCAGCCTCGCGGTCTCTCTGCTGCTCGCCCTTGCCGGTTTCTTGCTCATCCACGTGGCGGTCTTTGCCTGGTTGCCCTGGAGCATGCCGGTGAAAGCACTGGTGCTGCTCATACTTGGCATTGTTTATCTCGGGTGCGGAATGGCAGCCGCGCTTGTTGCCAGTTCTGACCGGACCTGGATGAAATTCGCGAGGGTCGACAGGATGCTGGCCGCCATCGCGCTACGCAGAGGTTAGCGACTTCGGACTCCGACGCGGGAGAATACTGAGGGCCGGCAAGGGTTACACGGTCCTGACTGCCGCCTAACGCGTCCAGAGAGGGAACAGGCATCCGCCTGTTCCCTTCTGTTGCTGCGTTACTCCGGAGCCAGCTACTGCGGAACGACTTCCTTCAGTGCGTATGGCCGTGGAACCGCCGGTGGCCTGCGTGCTTGCTTCACGCACTTGTTCGGCGTGCCCCAAATGCCGAACTTTGGGAGTTCGCAGGATGAGTCGGGCGACTGACCGTTCGAATAGGACGGGGCTTGGTCTTCCGCGGACTTCGGGCCATCTTTCCTGACTCAACTACTCACCTCCGAGTAGTCTGTCGATCCCCTGTATTCACCTGCTCAAGGCGGAGTCCATCCATGTACGTATGCTGATGCCTTTCTCCGCGGCGCCTGCCAGCAACGTCTTGTGCCGCCAGCCCCACTTGTACAGGCTGGCTGGCGGTTCCAGCGTGACTTTGTACCACAGGCAGGCTGCGAGCCACTCCTGTGCGGTCGTCCTCCCTTCGCCGAGATACGTGTAGACGCGCTTCACTTCGTTGGCTGGGTTGAACCCGAGATCAACGTATCCCAGGTCAAGTAGCAGTAACTGATGCGGCACGCGTCGAAGCCAGCGGTCGAGCCCGAGGGCGTAGCCGAAAAGGGTCTGGCCGAGCCTGGTTCCCTCCAGGCTCTTGATCCTGTCCGGTATCTCCCAGGTCAGGGTGCCGATTGCGTGGATGTACTTCTCGATATAGCGGAAGGAACTGTGGTGGCAGTCGGACAGGCCCCGTACGCCGTGGGCGATGTAGCCGCAGATCGTGTACAGCTCCTTCTTCTGCGGGTCCTCAATGCCGGCCAGGGCTTGTTTGAACTCGTCGCGGTAGTTGGGGTAGATTCTCGGCAGACCAGCCAGGCGCGAGACCTCGTCATCCAGCTTCTCGCCCTGGCCGCCCGGCTCAAAGCAGTTGCGACTGACCGCGGCGTGATCCTCATTGCGCTTGGTGAAGAACTCGAACGGCAGGAGCATCCGCGCAAGCATCAGGTTCTGAACCTGGGTCAGCTTTGACGGGTCGCCAAGCCACTGGTACGCGTGCTCAATGAAGGCCTGCGCATAGGGGTGTGCGGCGAGGAACTCCTGTTTGGCCTTGCCGGCCAGGAAGCCGCGCAGCACTTCCTCGATGAGCTTCATGGTTTCGACGTCGCCGGGCTGGGTGGTGCGGCCAGGCATTCCCAGCCAGCAGCCGGCGTGGAATGGCTTGGCCGGCAGCTCGCCATTGCCGATAGCGTTGAGGGCTTCGTCGATCGTGACGGGAATGCCGTTGTCACAGCACTGCAGGCTGGCGATGTGCTGGCGGATGCGCCTGGTCTTGTCGTCCAGCCGGCCCAGCCTGGCCTGCAGCGAGTTGACGTAACGGATCTCGTCGTTCCACTTGTCCGGCGCAGCATGGTTGAATCCCCACGCCGAGTACTTCATGTAGACGTTGCCGTCAGGGTCTGCCGAGTATGTCCGGTATTCGTCCGACTTGTGCGCCGCGAGGTCGGTCGTGCCCGCGTACCTCGCTTCAAAGCCTGGCTCCAGCAGTTCCTGCGGAACCAGTTCGTCCTTTGTTCTTGCGGTCATCGTTGCCTCCCGACATGCCTGGTCAGCCAGGCTCAGCAACGCAGCCGGCGGCCAATCTCTCTTCTGCTAGCGGTCGAGCGCTTGCAGGAGTTTCCCGACGTTGCCGATGGCCTCCTGCTCCATGGTCTTTGCCTCACCGATGATGCGGACCTTCTCGCCCGCGTCCATGTCCTTGTTGCTGACTTTCTCCAGCCGGGCTGCGATCTCCTTGTACCCCGACCCCAGCTTGCGGGCCTGCGACGCGACCTTGCCCTGCCTTTGGGCGAGTTCCTCGAACCAGGCACCGGCCATGGCCCGGCACTCGGACCAGACCGTCGCGTTCCACCAGCTTCCGTGGCTGGCGCCATGTCCGGTTTCCACGGCCTTGGCCCAGTTGTCATAGGCTGCCGGCCCCATCCCATAGTGCTCGAGGCTGTGGTTGCCGGGATTGCGATGGAGGTCGAGTGCGTAGCTCAGGCTGTCGCGGATGACCTTGGCTTCGTCCGCTGCCGGTGCCTTCTGGAACGCCCAGAACGTTGCATGTATCTCTTTGCCGAACTCCGCCCAGGTGCCATACGACAGGCCCGGCGGCGTCGTGTCGCAACTCGCACACCACGGTTGGGCCAGGAGCAACCGGCTGTCGTCGTAGCCGTAGATGAGTTGGTTGTCCATGTTACCGACAGCGCAGGGATGCCCTTGGTCGAGGTGCTCGCGGACCTTCCGCTCGACTGCCGCGCGTTCCTCCGGCGTGCTGCCGTTGTGGCAGAATCCGAGTTCAGTTATCTCCAGCCCCAGGTTGCGAACCAGCGGGTAGAACTCGCCGTACTTCCAGCAGTAGGGACCGCTCGGGCACAGTTGGTCGTTGATGTTCATGAGGAATGCGTGTCCGGAGCCGCCGAAGACAGCGGCCGCGCTCTTGTCGCCGCCGTAGTAGTCGAGCGCGCCCTTCACGACTCCGACCAGGCAGGTGTTGAACGGCGGTTGTCGGAGACTATCGAGCTTCTTCATTCTGTTCCTTTCGAAATAGGGTCAGCAGGCAGTCGTCCGGTCGGCCTGCGACCTTCGGCCTGATTATGACACGGGTGCAAGCTGACGTCAAGAGCGTAGCCGGTACGCCGGACGCCGTGAACCGTGGCCGGTCACGAGTCGGTCGCATCGGGACGCCAGAGTGCGGTTGACAGTGAAGCGAGACCCGGCGTCGGGGACGAGGGCGCTTTCGGAAGGCGAAGAGGTCAATTCGCTCGAACACGGCCTTGTCCGCCGCCCGCGATCGGCAATGCCGCGCGAGGCGGGCGAACCCAAACGCGGACTCCTCGTCGCTGAGTTCAGCCACATCGAACAGAGCCTTCTGCCGAATCTTGGCAAGGTAGGCACGCGGAGAGGGCGCTATCATCTGGCGAACGGCCCGGTGCACGACCAGGCGAAACCCGGCCCGCTTCATGACTGCCATGACTCCCTCCCTTCGCGGCAGGCGGCGCTGACATGTCTGCCTGGCGCCCGGGAAGAACCGGAGGTAGAGGTAGGAGCCCATGTTCTCGATGGTAGAGTTGCGGATGCACACGACTCCGTCGGGCGCGATGACCCTTTGCAGCTCCTGGGCAGCCCGGGCCGAATCTCGCAGGTGGTGCCAGGCCTGCGACATGAACACCACGTCCGCTTGACCGTTCTTCAGTGGAATACGCTCCGCGCTGCCCCGGCGGAATACTACCGACTCCGGCACGTCTCTCCGTGCCTGCGCCAGCATCGCCGCCGAGGGGTCAACGCCAATCGCCGCTGCGTCGAATCGCCGGGCGAGCGGCCCGGTGAACCTGCCCGTGCCGCATCCGAGGTCGAGGATAGTCCGGACTCTCTTGTCCCGAAGCGAGCGCGCGACTTCCTCAAGCCACAGTCTAAGCGTCTGCCTCGGTAGGCTCCGCGCTTTCACATAGGTGGCCGGACGCACGATGCGGGCGTAGTCCTTTCTCCGTGCTCGAATCACGCGATAGCGCCCGTTCTCGTCGGACGGCCGCAGCGTCTGGATGTCTGGTTTCGCTTTGAGCATGCGGGCCGCTGCTTGCGGCCGGTCATCAACTCTGCCCGGACGCCGTGGGTTTGGTTGCCTGTTGGTGCGCAGTCGGGGCGGGCCCGGTCTTGCCCCAGCCGAGGAATTCGTGGGTAAGGAGCATTATCACGCCGGCCACCGCAAACGCGTCCGCGAGGTTGTAGGTGTACCAGCGAGTGTTGCCGATGCCCATGTCGATGAAATCCACGACCGCGCCGAGCCGGATCCGGTCAATGAGGTTGTTGCTCGCGCCACCGCCGAGTACGAGGCCGAGTGCGATGCCGGTCCAGCGGTCCGGGCTGCGCCAGGCAAACCAGATGACGAGCAGGACGACCACGGCCGGCAGGGCATAGTGCATCCAGAGTGGCCCGTAGGACATGCCGAAAAGCCCCCGCTCGTTCATCGTCAGCGAGAAACGGAGCGCGTCGCCAAACACCCGGTCCGCGATGTGCGGCACCTCGTACTTGAGGATGAGCAGCTTCGATACCTGGTCGAGCGCGAGCGCGAGCACGGCGCAAACGACAAACCAGAAACGCGGTCCCCACACAAAGCGTTTCATACGTGAATCTCGCCCGGCGTCCCGAAGCCGGTTCCCGGTTTCTTCTGGACGACTTTGACCGGCATGGTGCTCAGCCGGAAGAGAACCCGGCCACGACGCCAGAGCGGCCACCATTCGTGAAGGTAAATCTGCACCGGCCGCCACATCGCGACCCAGCCAGTTATGGTCAGGCTTTCGCGCAGAAGCCCAGCCCACGCCCCGGTAACGTGCCCGAGCACCAGGTTGCGTACGGCCAGACAGCCGGTGAGGAACGCGAGGCCGATGAGCAGGCTGGTCCGGCCGTCGTCCATCATCCGCCGGAACGCCAGCCGGTTCAATTTCGCCCGGTAGCCGAAGAAGTTGTGAACGGCCTCGGTCATCCAGGCAGTCGGGTCCTCGGCCGGCATGTGTTCGATGTGGATGGTCAGCGATAGTGGGTCGTGATGCGAGTACTCCTGGGCCCAGTTCAGGATGAACTCCTCGGCGTCGCCGTCGAGGTCTCTATCCATGAATGGCGATGGGTCCATCGAATTGAAGAGCTGGTTCGGCTCGTGCAGCTCCAGCTCAATCCTACCTTTCATTCTACATCATAGCGGCAGGCAGGACATCCGGCAAGGACAGCCGAAGAGCCGGCACCGGGATCAACCACCAAGACACCAAGGCACCAGGAAAACCAGAACCTGCAAAGAGGGCCACCCGACATGGAACACGATGCGGCGAGGGGAGCCCTCGCCGCGCGTGGTACACTGCTGATGCGCTAGATGAACTTGTAGGTCAGTCCAAGCGCGAGCGTCTCCTTGAGCCGCAGCTTGGTGTCTATCTCCTTGTCGTAGAGCAACTGCGCGGTCAGGTTAACCATCACGTACTTGGTGATGCCTACAGCGACCGTGTTCTCCCAGCCGACGTCGAGCGCCTTCCAGTAGTCGGCATTGGGCAGGCCCTCAAGCTTCGACGCCTCGGAGGAAAAGAGCGCCTGGAACAGCACGAGCTTGCTGGTGTAGAGTATCTTCTCCTGCGCGAGCGGAGTCGTGAAGTCCGTCGCGAAGGTCACGCCGCCGTAGTTGCTCGACTTGTTCTTCCGGAGGACGATACCGAGCTCCTGAATCGTGTCCGGAGCCTGGCGGTCGAAGTGCTGTTTGAGGCCGAACCCGAGGCGGCTGACGAGTTCGGTCTTCTCGTGCTTCACTATCTGCCGGGCGACGCCGAGCGCTTCGTTCAGGTCGATCGGGTTGAAGTACCGATGCAGGTCGCGTCGCTCTTGTCCCAGAACTGGCTCTGGAGCTGGGCGCTGGCGTAGGGGTCGACGACGAAGCCGAGGGTCAGACGCAGCACCGATTCGAAGTTGATTTCGTCGGTGGACTTGATCGGTTCCCCCCACTTGCCGGTAGTGTCCTGAGTCGAGGTCTGGCCGAACGCGAGCTTCAGGGTGTTCCTCGTGTTTACCTTCGAGCTGAGCTGCTTTTCGGCCAGCGCGTTCGCGTTGGCGGCGTAGGCGAGGAGGCCGGTCGCGCCGCCGCCCCAGTTTTCGGTATAGGCGTTCTGGTTGAGCGTCAGGTTCGCGTCAACCGCAAGATTCCATGGCGTAGCAGTGGCCAGCGCCGCTACGCAAGTCAGTATTACCCCGATGCGGGTCATGGCGTCTCCTTTCGTTCAGTTCCGACGCTAGGCCGTGAGCTCCGACGTGCAGTTCGGGCAGCGCGTCGCCTTGATGGGTATCGCCGAGAAGCAGCGCGGGCAATCCTTGGTCGTCGGCGCGGCGGCCGGCGCCGGCTTCTGCCGTTTGAGTTGATTGACGCCTTTGACCAAGAGGAAGATGGCGAAGCCAACGATGAGGAAGTTGATGATGGTGTTGACGAACACCCCGAAGTTCAGCGTGACCGCGCCCGCAGCCTGGGCCGCCGCCACTGTAGGGTATGGCCCGGGCGCCGTGCCGTTCTTGAGCACGGCGAACATGTTGGAGAAATCCACCTTGCCGAGCAGCAGGCCGATGGGCGGCATAATGACGTCTTTCACGAGCGAGTTGACGATGGTCCCGAACGCGGCGCCGATGATGATACCGACCGCCATGTCCATCACGTTTCCGCGCATGATGAACTCTTTGAACTCTTTGATCATGTGAGTGTTCCTTTCTCGATCCGGTGTTTACTGTTGTTCACGTTGTTGCGGGTTCCGTCGCTTGCGCGCGCAGCCACCGGTGTATCCCCGCCGCCAGCAGCGCGCCAAGTGCCGGGGCGACGATGAAAAGCCAGAGTTGGGCGAGCGCCCAGCCGCCCTCGAATACGGCCACGCCGATGCTGCGGGCTGGGTTGACACTCGCATTGGTGATCGGGATATCGACTAGGTGGATGAGCACGAGCACGAAGCCAATGGGTATCCCGCCGAACCCGGCCGGGAATTTCGGGTGGGTCGTACCCAGCACGGTGAGCACCAGAAAGAACGTGAGGATGATTTCGGCGACGAGGCACGCGAGCAGGTTGTAGCCGCCGGGCGAGTGCTCCCCGTACCCGTTGCAGGCGAAACCCTGGCTGAGGTTGAACCCGGGCGTGCCGGTCGCAACCACCAGCAGCACTCCCCCGGCGAGGATCGCGCCGATTATCTGCGCGACGATGTAGATAGGAAGCATCCGGCCGGGGACTCTGCGGGCCAGGGCAAGACCGATACTCACTGCCGGGTTGATGTGGCAGCCTGATATCGGGCCGATGGCGTACGCCATGACAAGCAGCGATAACCCGAAAGCGAAGGCCACGCCCAAGTAGCCGATATGCGTGCCGGCAAGAACTGCGGCGCCGCAGCCGCCGAACACGAGCACGAACGTGCCCACCAGTTCAGCAATGAACACCTGCGACTTAGTGTGCATTCGATCCTCCTTTTGTCAGTTATTCAGGGACTCGCGCCGGTTCGATTCTCGGTCAGAAATCGACAGAAGTCAAGTCCAGGAGCCGCGGCCGCCGCCCAACGTGCTACACTACCCGACGATAGAACAGCCGCTTCACGACTTCGGCACCGGCTACATAGA
>Ga0209610_1000061_pt1 | contig 49365 bp, 25 predicted proteins | sample LakKivw275mmetaG_FD_184137 | JGI IMG/M metagenome (GOLD analysis project Ga0209610, IMG submission 184137) | Anoxic lake water microbial communities from Lake Kivu, Rwanda to study Microbial Dark Matter (Phase II) - Lake Kivu water 275m metaG... | ecosystem: Environmental > Aquatic > Freshwater...
TCTTTCAAACGCTTGCATTGGGCCGGTTTGGGTTCCATACTTTATTCGGTTTAATATGCCTCTGAAATAACCATCCGATTTTAATCATTGGCAATTCCTTTGTCAAGCCCCAGCCAGATATTGAAATACCTGATCTGCTGGGGAGTGCGGTCTTTCCGGATGGTCAGCCGGTACGGGGTTTTGGCTTTGGTATAGGCGATGGTCACCGGCAGGGTGATCAACTGCTCATTGCGTCGGACCGGCAGGTTGATTTGGGTGCCTTCCGGCAGATAATTCCCCAGCTCATCCATGTAATACAGCCAGTACACGTTGCGCGCCAACTTGTCCCCGGGTTGGAAGCCGACAAAATCCTTTTTGCCCACTTTGGTGATGGTGGATTCATTTAAGAGGGCAAAGGGGTTGGTTTTGATATCGTTGTCCCGCCGGGGGTGTTTTGGGCGCTGTTCCTGGATATTGGTCTGGTAATCAAGCCCCACCGCATCGAATACCTGCTGATAGGGCAAAGGCTCGCGTCCTTCGACGTACTTGTCGAAGAACTGCTGGAGGTCGGGGTGCACCAATGCGACAAATTCGTCAATGAAATGCGCCTCATCGAAACAACGCTCGGTGCCGTAACGCGCGATCAGTTCCACGATGACATCGCGGAGTGTCTTGCGCCCGTCCGTCAGGCGGATGATCTCGAGGTCAAGCAACATCCCTATCACGGCTCCCCGGTCATAGACGTGCTGGAATTGTTTCTGGTATTTTTTTTCGAGCACGTGGGAACTCATCTCGGTCAGGGACATTTTCGCGTAAGGAAACTTTTCGCCCTGGCTGATTTTATTCAGCATTACCGAGAGAAGATATTCTTTGGGAGTGATCAATCCGCCCTGAACCCGGATCAGGTGGGTGAAATATTCGGTTACGCCCTCGTATAACCAGAGATGTTTGGACATGACCGGTTGGTAATAATTAAAATCGCCGATGAACGGGCTATGCAGATTGAGAGGCGTCAAAATGTGCATAAACTCGTGGATGACGATTTCAGGCTGAGCGTGCAGTATGCCCGGGAGGCTTCCGCCGCCGGGGTCAATCATGTAGTAGAAAGACGAATTGTTATGCTCCAGCGCCCCGGCCACCGGCAGGCCGTTCTTCGCAAAATAGAACAAGGCCCGCGGTATGAATAAGTTGCGGGCCTGGAGCAGTCGTCCCAGGGCGGGATCGCTTTTAAAATAATACAGATAAGCGTAATGATCGGCCGGCAGGGAATCCAAAAAGTTACCAATGGCAGTCATGGATACCGCCGCTGATGCATATATCTGTCGGGCGCAGAGTTCGCGGCTGATTTCATGATCAGCGCCAATCGTTACCGCCGTATTGCGCACCCTGAAATTGACCGAATCGGGCTCGGCGAACATGATCGGGCTGTCGATCAGTTCGTGGTAGTTCCGGGCGTGGAACAGCACCTCTTCCGCTCCTACGGTGCTGGTCGGCAGGGCGGACAAGCCGATGAGTGCGGCCGGTTTGCGGAATTGGAGTTCTACCGGCCGTAGTTCCTGACGATCGAAGTACCCGAAGAATCCGCCGCTATTGATCACGAAATTGCGCCCGGCGTCAATGTTGGTGCCGGCCATCGGCCAGAATCCGCCGGCCTCGTCCCAGGTATCATCGACCCAATAGGTGATCCGGGTCAGGTTATTTGCCGCAGGAATCTGGTAGCTGTTCTTGTCCAGTTTGCGGACCGGGAGCGCTTTTCCGTTCTCGTCGTACGCCTGGAATTTTTTGATAAAGCGTCCATAGTCGGAATATTCGTAAGTCCCGGGTATGGCCCGTGGAAAACGAAAAATGAGCACGTCCGCCGCGAAATCCCGGCAATCCAGAATGACCTGCACCCGATCTTTGAGCACGCGATTTAGATCCACATGGTAGCGGTAGGTCGGTGCGCCTTGACCGAAGGAGCAGGCGAACAGGACAAACAGAACCACTGAGGAAATCCGGGCTGATCGACGGTGCAAATTAATATTCATTGACAAGCCTCATTGCGGGATTTTATTGTATGTTTCAATGTATCAGCGATACGGTAACAAGTTAAATATTTTCGGGTAAAGAAAAATGTCTTTTCGCTTGGCGGCAAAATTCCCGCATGGACATCAGCCTAAACGGGACAATTCGTTTTGGCCGGGGCATTTTACAGAAGATCAGCGAACGGCGGGAAGCAATCCGGTTAATACATTTCGTTTGCGGTGATAAATCCGGCAATGTATATTTATCCGGAAATGACCAGCACGATAATTAAAACTGGCGGTTGTTAAAGGATGAAATGGTTGAATTACGGAAGTCGGCGCGAGCGTTACGGAGCCCTGTTCACGCTTTTTATCTTTGCCATTATCATCATCCTGATTTTCAACTTAATCTCGTTGAATAAGGGGCGTTTCGCCCGACCGTCAGTCACCCGCCTGTATTTCGCCGATAACATGTCGCAGGCGCATCTGGAAATTATCCGGCGTTTCAATCAGGCCAACGCCGGCCGGATTGAGGTCGTTCCGATTGACCTGCCCTTTGCCAAGTTTTCCACCAATGAGCGCAAGGAACTGATCGCCCGCTCTTTGCGGAGCCGCAGTAGTCGGATTGACATTTTCGCGGTGGATCAGATCTGGGTGCCGCGTTTTGTGAAGTGGGGCGAACCGCTGGCCAAATACTTCATGCAATCCGATTTACAGCAAATCATTCCGCAGGCATTGCAAACCTGTTATTTTCAGAATGTCCTGATCGGCGTGCCGCTGTATATTGATTTGGGGGTATTGTATTATCGGCGCGACCTGCTGGAGCGCGCCATCGGTGGCGCCAGCCTGCTAACCAGGCTCGGCCAATCGGTCACCTGGGAAGAACTGTTGCGTTTCGGACAACAGGCATTTCCGGCCCGACCGTTTTACCTTTTCCAGGGTGATAGTTACGAGGGCTTAGTCTGCAATTATCTGGAGCTGCTGGGCAACGCCGGGGGACGGGTGCTCCATGATTCCCTGCTGAAATTCGATACTCCATCCGGACGCCATACCGCTCAATTCATGGCCGATCTGATTCACAAATATGGCTTTGCGCCGCGGGAAGTCGCGGATTTCAATGAGCGCGAATCCTACTATTACGCCCTGCGGCACGACGCGCCGTTTTTTCGCGGCTGGTCCAGTTTCCTCAAGGATATGCCGCTCGATAATCCCGATTCGGTCAAAGTGCACCTGCTCGGCATGGCGATGCTACCCCATTTTGACCGGTGTCCGCCGACGACGATCTATGGCGGCTGGAATCTGATGATTTCCAAATATTCCACGAGGAAGGTAGAGGCCTGTCAGTTTCTCCGCTATGCTTTGTCGGAGGAAGCCCAGACTATCCTGTTTGAGACATCCGGGTATCTGCCCATCCACACCCGTTGTTATTCCGATCCAGAGATCGTCGCCCGTTACCCTTATATCGAATATCTTAAATCCATCATGCCGACCGGTCAGCACCGACCGATGCTGGTCAATTACACCAAGATTTCGGATATTCTTTCCTTCTACCTCAATCAGGTTCTGCGGGGCGAATTGCCGGCGGAAAAAGCTCTGCAGTTGGTAGACCAAACCATCCAGGGTAACCGGCCTTTCCTGCACTGAGACCAGCCATGACACTCCTTAAAAGATTGCAAAAATATCGCTTCGAAATCCGGCATTTCATCATCCTGTTCATCATTCTGGCAACCTTCCAGGTTTTTTTATCGTATATCTACAAATATTCCAGCCGCACCCTGTTGGAACAAACCATGGATCTCTACCGCAAGGATTCGGCGATTCGGCTGGCCAACCTGGCCACGACTTCCCTGGAATTACTGTTGGAACAGAGTCTGACCAGTTCGGTGAACACCCCCGCGGCGCGCGACAAAGTCATCCAGGCTTTCGATATCATTTTCAATCAACAGACCCTCCAGCAGAATGTGGACGAGATGTGCGTGATTTTCCGGGTCGGTGCTAAAGTCGCGGCCATGGATAACGGCGCTCAATTGTATAATTTTATCTTCAGCCATACCGAGCCAGCTGGCGAGCTTCCAACCCGCTATCAGGAGGCCTTGGAACGCTACCAACAATTGGCGGCGGACATCGAACAGACGGAGCAAATCTACTGCGATTGGGATAAAATACAGTCGTTCCATATTTTTGTACCCTTCGTACTCAAGGGGGAATATGAAGGCGTGGTGTACATGAAAATTACGCCGGATGTCAGCAACATCACCCGGGAAATCTCCACTTTGTACGATGAGACCGGCATCGTTTTTACGGCGCTGATATTGTTCGGCCTGCTGGCCATGTTTTACCTGACCTCCTATACTGTCAAAGAACGCGATTTGGCGCAGGAACAGCTCTACCGCGAACGCGAGAAGCAGATCAAAACCGACATCGCCCACCAGAAGGAAGCCCTCTTTACCAAGCGGATTTATCACGCGCACCACAAGGCCGAAAAAGTCATGGGTTTCATCAAAGAGGAAATTCGCGCCCTGAATGAACACAATCTGGCGCAGTTCAAATATATCGTCACCCGTTATTCGAATTTCATTTCCCGGGTCATATATGACATGAAATGGTATGAACCGCCGATCCACGCCACCCGTAATCCGCTGTTTGAAACGGATGTCAACAAGGTGATCCGGTTCCTGGTGGACTATATTTTTAAGAGAGTCTATGGAACGAACAGCGCCTATGACTTTATCCTGAATCTGGATGACCGGCTGCCCCTGGTACATATCAATGAATACGTCGTCTGGGAAATCCTGGAGCCGCTGATCCAGAATGCGATTGACCATAATCCCGGGAAAAGCGTCACAATTAGCATCCAGACCAGCTTCTGTCCGGACAAGCAATGTTCCGAGGTGCGGATCGCCGACAATGGGCGGGGCATCCTTCCGGAGCTTTTGGAACACAACGAAGAGGGGATCAGGAAAATCTTCCTGGAAAACACGTCAACCCGTGAGAATATCAACAATGCGGGTTATGGTTGTTATATCGCTTACGAATTAAGCACCAAACGCTGTGGCTGGACGCTGGACGCGGAAAACCTGGAATCGGGAGGCTGTGTTTTCATGCTCAGAATCCCCGTTACTAATTAAGAGGAATGCGCGGCATGCTCAAGAATTGTATCAAAATACTGTTGATCGAAGATGAAGAATTCGATGTACGCCGGATTCGCAACACCGTCAAACCGCACGCGAAAATCGAGATTGCCGATGTGGTTTCCAGCGGCGTCGAGGCGCTGAATCTGCTCTCCCGCCGTAAATATTACTACGACGTGGTTATCATGGATTTCCAGATTGCCGGTGGTCTGATGGGTGAAGAATTAATCAATGCCATCAAAAAGATCGACGCCCAAATCCAGATTATCGTCATTACCAAAATGACCATTCACCAGACCGATTTTGATTTTGCCAGCCGCCTGATTCAGGCCGGCGCTTTCTGGTTCTGTACCAAATACCCCGGCGATATCGAGGCGTATATTTATCAGCCGACCGACTTCATTCTGAGTATTATCAATGCTTACGAGAAAAAAATGCTGGAGCTCCAGCATATGGACTCCCGGCAGAAGCTGGCCAAAAACGTACGCGACATCCTGCAAAATAAGGTGATCATCGGCAACTCGCCGGCGATCAGCAAACTCAAGGAGCAGATTCAGCAATTTGCACAAACCAACGCCAGCGTTCTGATCTACGGGAAATCCGGCACAGGCAAGGAGCTGGTGGCTACCAACATCCATTACCAGAGCAGCCGCAGTTTGGAAAATTTTATTCCGATCAACTGCGGCAGTATCCCGCGGGAGCTGATCGAAAGCGAGCTTTTCGGATTTGAAAAGGGCAGTTTCACCGGAGCCCAGGCCGACCGCCCCGGTTTGTTCGAGCGGGCCAACCACGGCACGATTTTCCTGGATGAAATATCCGAATTTCCGTTTTCGGCGCAGTCCAAGCTCCTGCGCGTCCTGCAGGACGGCCAGATTGACAAGATCGGGCGCAAGCAGAGTTACGCCGTGGATGTGCGGGTCATTTCCGCCACCAATAAAGACCTGGACAAGATGATTGCCGACAAGGAATTTCGCGAGGATTTGTTTTATCGCCTGAATGTTTTGCAGATATATGTGCCGGCGCTGGAGGAACGGCGCGAGGATATCCCGGTACTGGTGGAGTATTACCTGGAACGCTACGCCGGAGAGATGGGACGCACTGCTCCAAGTTTTGAAACCGGGGCGCTGGAGCTTTTGGTCAATTACAGCTGGCCGGGCAATGTCCGCCAACTGCAGAACGTGGTTCAGCGCCTGCTCTTCCTCAGCAAGGAAACCATCAGTAAGGAGGCGGTCGTCAACGCCATCGGGCAAAAAATGACCAGCCTGGAGCAGACACCAGCCTATCATTTCAGCAAAGAGCGCATTTTATCTCTCAAGGAAACCGAAACCCACTTCCGACGTGAATATATCCGGTTTGTGCGCAGTCATTGCCGGACGGATGCCGAAGCCGCCCAGAAGCTGGATTTGGCTCCGCCCAATTATTACCGGATAACCAAGGATTTGGGACTGAAATAAAATCTTCCGCAGGCGAGCTTGTCACGGCGCGGCCCGGTTTGTCAGACTATTACCACGCATTGCGAAATTAATAAGCCCGGCTTATTAATTTAATAACCGGCCAGCAGCGGATTTCCGCAATTCTCTCCACTTTCAAAACCCCGTTGCCCGATTTGCAGTTGGCTTGAATTTTGACGTTAAGCCCACCAATGCGATTCGTGAATGAGTTAACCTTAAATGGGGATGTTCCATCTGAGTGACCTGGATATCGTGGTGCTGGTGATTTATTTTGTGGTGATAATGATCATCGGCCTGTATTTTTCCCGGCGGGAAAAAACCCCGACGGAGTATTTTTTAGCCGGGCGGAATGTCGGCTGGCTGGCGGTGGGCAGTTCCCTGTTTGCGACCAATATCAGCAGTGAACATTTCATTGGTCTGGCGGGTTCAGGCGCCAGCAGTGGGCTGGCGGTCGGCCACTTTGAGTGGTTAGCCTGTTTCATTGTATTGGTATTGGCCTGGATTTTTGTTCCTTACTATCTGCGGACAGGTGTTTTTACGATGCCGGAGTTTTTGGAAAGGCGTTTCAATCGCAGTAGCCGCATGTATTTGACGAGCATTTCGATCATTGCTTACATTCTGACCAAAATCTCGGTGACCCTTTTTGCCGGAGGGATTCTGCTGAACCAGATTTTGGGCTGGAACATGATCACTTCCGCGATAGTCATGGTGGTGATCACCGGCATCTATACCATTGCGGGCGGCCTGAGTGCTGTAATTTACACGGAGTTGTTGCAGACCGTAATCCTGATCGGCGGCGCCGCCCTGCTGACGTTGCTGGGGTTACGCGAGGTGGGTGGTTTTCAGGGTTTAAGGGCCAGCCTGCCCTCCGATTTTTTCAGCATGTTCAAGCCGGCGAACCACGCCGAGTTTCCCTGGACCGGCATCATTTTTGGCGCGCCGATTCTGGCAATCTGGTACTGGTGTACCGACCAGGTAATCGTTCAGCGGGTATTAAGTGCCCGCAACGAACGCCATGCGCGCAGTGGAGTGATTTTCGCCGGTTTTCTGAAAATCCTGCCGGTCTTCATTCTCATTCTGCCGGGCTTAATCGCGGTGGCGCTTTTCCCGGGGATCAGGGGGGACGAGGCCTTTCCCGCGCTGGTCGTCAGCCATCTGTTGCCGACGGGAGTGCGGGGAATCGTCATTGCCGGTCTGCTGGCCGCCCTGATGTCTTCCCTGGCCAGCACTTTCAACAGCAGTTCCACCCTGCTCACGATGGATTTTTATCTCCATTTCCGACCTTCCGCCTCCGGGCGGGAACTGGTGTTGATTGGGCGCTTGGCGACCACCGTGCTGGTCATATTTGGCATACTGTGGGTGCCGTTAATCCGTACGATCAGCAGTCAGCTTTTTATTTATCTCCAGAGCGTCCAGGCCTATATCAGCCCGCCGATCGCGGCGGTTTTCCTGGTGGGAATTATGTCCCGTCGGGTCAACGGTCTGTCGGCAATTTGGGCCTTAGTGGTGGGAGGAATAATCGGAGGCGCACGACTGATTTTACAAATTCTCTATAAACGCGGTAGTATAGATTTAGGAAGCTGGACCTGGTTTGCCGAAATGAACTATCTGCACTTTGCCATTTTTCTGTTCTTGATTTCCATTGCATTAATGTTCATCATCAGCTTTTTGACCGGCAAACCCCGCCATCTGCCTGAAGATCTGCGGCGGAGTCTGCCGACATTTCGCACCGCTGAAAAAAGCCCGCATCGTCTCTGGGATACAGTCAATGTCGTTTTTTCAGTTTTATTGATTGTGATAGTATTAAGTCTGTGGGGGGTGTTTTTTTAGAGTTGTTAAATCCGGAATCGCTCAAATGGTAAGGTTAGGAGAAAAGATATGAGATCAGTGGTCTGGAGTGTGGTTATCATGCTGGGGTTAATGGGCTGTTCAGCTGAAAAAACCGAGCCGGTTGACGGCAGAGTGAAAAAATTGCTCCGCCAGATGACCCTGGAGGAAAAAATCGGACAGATGACCCAGGTGACCCTGCAGACAGTGTCGCGAACCCAAGGTACGCCCGGTCAAAAGCATGCCATTGATCCGGTCAAGCTGGAGGAAGCGATCACCCAGTATCATGTGGGCTCCATTCTGAATGTCTGGGATGTGGCGCATAGTCTGGAATACTGGCAGGAACTGATCACCCAGATGCAGGATTTGGCTACGCAGAAAACCCGTTTAGGCATTCCAATTATCTATGGGATTGATGCGATTCACGGAGCCAATTACACCCTCGGGGCTACCTTATTTCCCCAAAGTATCGCCATGGCGGCGACCTGGAATCCGGAGCTGGTCAGGCAATGTGCGGCCGTCACCGCGCTGGAGGTGCGCGCCAGCGGTATTGCCTGGAATTTCAATCCGGTCATGGATCTCGGCCGCCAGCCATTGTGGCCACGGTTGTGGGAGACGTATGGTGAGGATGTCTATCTGGCGCAGATCATGGGCGCCAGTTATGTGCAGGGCTTGCAGGGGGATAACATTGCCAATCCCGAGAAAGTCGCCGCCTGTCCCAAACATTTCCTAGGTTACAGCTTCCCGCTGACCGGCAAGGATCGGACGCCCGCCTGGATTCCCGAACGCTATCTGCGGGAATATTTTCTGCCGCCTTTCCAGGCCGCCTTGTCCGCCGGGGCGCCGACGATTATGGTCAACAGCAGTGAAATCAACGGCATTCCCGTGCATTCCGATCCGTATATTCTGACGCAGATCCTGCGCCACGAAATGGGCTTCCAGGGCTTTGTCGTTTCGGACTGGAACGACATCAATAATTTGTACCTGCGCGAACGGGTTGCCCATGACCCGAAAGACGCGGTGCGCATGGCAGTCATGGCCGGTATTGATATGAGCATGGTACCTTATGATTACAGCTTCTATAACCTCTTGTTGGAGTTGGTCCGGGAAGGTACGGTGCCGGAAAAGCGGATTGATGCAGCCGTCGGCCGCATACTCAAAGTGAAATACGATTTAGGTTTGTTTGATGATCCCTACCCCCATAAGGAATTGGCGGGTAGGTTTGCCTCACCGGAAGCAACGGCCCTGAACCGACAGGCCGCCGGCGAAGCCATCACTTTGCTTAAAAATGAAAAAAATATTCTACCGTTGGGACCACAGTCCCGGATTCTGGTAACGGGACCGACCGCCAATCTGCGTTCGGTGCTGAACGGTGGCTGGACGATTACCTGGCAGGGTAATGCCGAGGAGCTCTATCCCCACCAAAAGCTGACCGTGTTGGAAGCGTTGACCACGCAGGCCCCCAATGCCCGAGTAACCTATCTTCCGGGAGTAGCCTTTGATCGCGAGATTGATATTGCCGGCGTCGTTCGTCAGGCCCGTAAAAACGATGTTGTCATTGTCTGCGCCGGAGAACCGGCCTACTGTGAAACTCCCGGCAATATTGACGACCTGACGCTGAGCGAGCCCCAGTTGCACTTAGTGGAATCCCTCGCGGAGACCAGTGTGCCGGTGGTGCTGGTACTGGTTGAAGGACGTCCGCGCCTGATCAGTCGGATTGCAGACCGGGTTGCCGCGGTAGTGTTGGCGTACCTGCCCGGTCAGGAAGGCGGCCTGGCGCTTGCCGATGTATTATTGGGCGCAGTCAACCCCAGCGGGAAACTGCCCTACAGCTATCCACGGCATCCCAATTCGCTGATGACTTACGACCACAAGTACAGCGAAATCAGTGACGTCAACGATTATGATGCACAGTGGCCTTTCGGATTTGGATTGAGTTACACGGAGTTCAAATACAGCGATTTAGCCCTGAATGACTCGACAATTCAAATCGGACAGAAGCTGTCTGCTTCCGTACGGGTTACGAATGTCGGAGGCCGGGCGGGGAGCGCGGTGGTTCAACTCTACGTCAGTGACCTGGTGGCTACCGTGACGCCGCCGGTCAAACGCCTGAAACGTTTTGCGAAAGTGGGGCTGCAGCCCGGCGAAAGTCAGTTGGTAACCTTTGAACTGAATACCAGCGATCTGAGTTTCATCGGTCGCGACCTGAAACCGGTGGTGGAACCCGGGGCTTTCCTGATCAGGGTTGCCGATCTGGAGACACGTTTCGTCTTGGTGAAATGAAAATGGTCGCTTGCTTATTATTAAGATAAGGCAAACCTTATTATTCTGATAATGGAAATGATTGAATCGCTTACGATATACAGGATGTTCAACGGATACCGGGACAATACCCGAAAATGCCGCTTGGCTCGATTTTTGTCAAAGTTAGATCAGATGAAGAGATCCCGGAAAAATTTGATAACCCGGATGCCCGGAGCGGATTTTGGGCAAGGCCCCGGAGCGCCGGCCTGGAGATGGGAATTCAAACCAAACATAACAACTTTAGGAGGCTAACGTGAAGAGAACGTTATTGGTTGCTTTGGTAATGTTGCTGGCCGTGGGCTGGAGCTACGGTCAGGTGGTAAACGCATTCGATGCCGAACCGGACTCGACCTACTGGGCGGTTTACATGAATGATAACGCCAGTGCGGATTCTGCGTTTATCAATTTGTCAATTGTGCCTTCACCGGTCTATGAAGGGGCGGGGGCCATGCAATTGGTGTACAGCGCTCACGATATGGAATCGTGGGGCGGATTTACCAAGATTGAACACTGGAATCCGGATTCCAATGCCTGTTATGATTTTTCGGGTTTCGATTCCATTTCATTCTGGTACTACAATGCCGTGCCGCAATCCTTGCCGGGTCGGGTGCACCTGCGTTTCAACCTGCACGACGTCAGCAATTCAGTCAATGGGGCCAAGACCTATAATGTTTTGGAATGTGAGTACTATTACTCCTTCCATTACATCCTGGACAACACCCCCGGCTGGCATGAGATCAAGATGCCGTTGGTCAGCAATGATTCCTGGGACGGGAATGGCTTCAATCTGACCGGTTGGTCGGGCATTACCGGCAATGCCGTTTTGGACAAGGATAAGATCAAGGGCTTCTCGGTCGAGTTTTCGATCAGCGGATTGTCCCAAAAGGGCACGCGTTCCCACGGCACCGTGATTCTTGATCACCTGACTCTGAAGGGTGTCCGGAAGGTGGACCTGGTGTTCTTTAACGGCATGGCGATTCCCGGCAATGTCGGTCTTTACGGCGGCTGGGGCGGTGGCGGATACGAGATAGCCGAAGGTCTGGGTGCGACTGCCGGAACTAACGCTATTCTCTGGCATACCCCGCCGAATACCTGGGCGGTATGGGACGGATTGGTCTGGACCTTCGCGGATTTCAAGAACATGGCGCCGGCCTGGAAGACGGATAGTTTAGGTTTCAAGATCAAGGCAGACGCCGGGTTGGGACCGCTGAAGATCGTCATTGGTGACGATAACAATGACGGCGACGGCCCCGACCTCGAATATGAGTCATTCTACAATTTAACGGAAGCTGAAGTGGGTTACGATGGCAGTTGGAAGAACGTCAAAATTGCCCTGGATGACTTCGATCGCAATGGTGGCGGCTGGAATGGTAGTGCGATGCAATATGACCAGTTAATGGACTCGACCCGGGTCAAGACTCTCAAGATCCTGATTGCCAGTACCGATGGCGTTGGCAAAAATGTTTACCTTGATGATATCTGGACTGGGAATCCTGCCTTTGACTGGACTCCGCCTGAAATCGTGCAAAATGTGGACGCAGTGCCCAGCGCAGACCACTATAATCTGGTGATCTGGCAGGATGTGCCGGGTGAAAACGGCGAATCCTATAATGTCTATGCCAGTCGTACTCCGATTACGGATATTACCGCGCCGGAAGTGGAACTGGTCGCCTCCAAGGTAATGGAAGGCACCCAGAATGCCATTCATTATATCTATTATCCTCTGGAAAACCATAACATGACCTACTACTATGCCGTGAATTGCACCGATGCATCCGGGAATGCCGGACCGGCCGGGGTCTCTGCCGCGATTGTTAATGTAGCGAAGGGAATTCCGACGATTGCCCTCGGTGCGCCAACCGGTTTCGCCGTAGATGGTGATTTTACGGAATGGTTCAACAGCGGGATTAAACCCTGGGTGCTCACCCCGGAAAACGATTTTGTCCCGGTCGGAGCCATCACCGACAGTAGCGATCTCAAGGCTACGGTCTGGCTGGCGATTGACGACGATTATCTGTACGTTGCCGCTGATGTGGTGGATAATGTCTATCACTTCGGCGAAGGCAACTGGTGGGATCAGGACGCCTTTGAATTCTTTATCGGTTTGTATAACAGCAAGGGCTCCAAACATACCGGTAACCGTCGCGGCGCCGAACCCGACTACAAGTTGCAGTTCCATAAAAACGGGGTCGTCAACGAATATATTGGCAATACGATCTGGACTGTTGAAGATGCCGATTTTCACCTGGAAGATTTCAGCGGTGTGGACTACATCATCGAAGCGAGAGTGCCTCTGGATTCGATCGCCGGCCCGGAGGATGTGCGTTTCCATCCTGCCCGCGGGATGCGCATTCCCCTCGAGCTCTATTTTCACGATAACGACGGATCCGGATGGGATGGTAATTTGGCCTGGTCGCCGTTTAATACTGACCACGCCTGGCAGACCCCCACTGAGTGGTCGTACACCTGGATAGGTGATACGACGGATGTGGTATCGGTTGTGAACTATACCGACAATCGTCTGCCGAAATCCTACCGCCTGGAGCAGAACTATCCGAATCCCTTCAACCCCACGACCAGCATCGCCTATGCCCTGCCGCATCCCGGCATGGTCACATTGACGGTCTTTAATATGTTGGGCCAAAAGGTGGCGGAACTGGTTAATCAGTATCAGACGGCGGGGAATTACAACGTGAACTGGGATGCCGCCGGAGTACCATCGGGAATTTATTTCTACCAGCTGACTTCCGGGGTCTATACCCAGACCAAGAAAATGTTACTCGTGAAATAAGCGAATGATTTTGAGGATGGGGTATGAGGACAATTATTCATACCCCATCCTTTTATCTTTTTTAGACTGTTTTTTAATAATTTTTGGGCGCTGTTTAAAAAGCGTCGAACCGCCCGCAGAGTCGCAAGGAAAGCGTTGTGAGGAAAGAAAATGGGCACATTGAAATCATGCAGATGGACTAAGATCAGTTTGCTTCTATTAATGGCATTGAGTGTCGGGCCTTTGTCAGCCCAGACCACGGGCAAAATTGCCGGTCGGGTCATTGATCAGCAAAGTCATCAGCCGTTGCCGGGGGCCAATGTGATCATCGAAGGCACCACCTTAGGCGCCGCGGCGGACGAAAGAGGTGACTTTTTCATCATCAACCTCAGCCCGGGCATTTATACCCTGAAGGTGCAGATGATCGGTTACAGCCCCTACGTCGTCCGCGATGTGCGCGTTTCGGTCAACCGTACGGAGTTTTTGGAAATCAAGATGCAGACCATGGTTATCGAAGGCGAAACGGTAGTTGTGACGGCGCCGAAAATTTCCGTGCGCAAGGATCAGACCAGTACCGTCAAAAATGTTTCCTCCGACGAAATGGAAATTCTGCCCGTGGAAAATGTTACCGCCATCGTTGCCATGCAGGCGGGCGTGGTCAAAGGTCATTTCCGGGGCGGTCGTCCAACCGAGGTTTCCTATATGATTGACGGGATACCGGTTGACGAGGGCTTCGGCGGCGAAGGGCGCTCGATTGATCTGGAAGTCGGGGCGGTAGAGGATCTGGAAGTCATCACCGGCACTTTCAATGCCGAATACGGCGATGCCATGAGTGGGATTGTGAACGCGGTAACCAAAACCGGTAGCAATCAATTGCACGGCTCCGCCTCAGCCGCCCTGGCAAATTATTTCACTCCGCATGACGATATATTTATCGGACTGAAACCCAGCCAGATTACCCGCAACCAGGATTACAAGCTCAATTTGAGCGGGCCCTTATGGCGCAATAAAATCTTTTTCCTGATGGATTACCGCTACCAGGACAATCAAAACCACCTTAACGGCTATCGGCTGTTCAATGTGGATGATTTCAGTTATTATGCCGAGGATGATTCGAACTTGTGGTACACGGAGTTCAACGGCGACAGCGCTTATGTGCCAATGAATCATAACATCAACCAGGCTTTCATGGGCAAGGTTTCGCTTGACCTGTTCAAGAATATCAAATTGACAACGCTTTTCACACTGAATAAGGATGAATGGCATCAGTACAATCACCAGTATAAATACAATCCGGATGGTTTGGCGGTACCGCGGCGTGATTCGAAGATGATCGCCCTCAATCTGAACCATATGCTGACCAATAAACTCTTCTATGAGTTGAAACTATCGCATGTAAACAACTATTACGGTAATTTCGTTTTTAAAGATCCGCTTGATTCCGGTTATGTCCATGACGCCTATAGCCAGAGCGATGGTCCCGGATTCTTTACCGGCGGGCAGGAGAAATTTCATGTCGAGCGCACCCAGATTGAACAAAATTTGAAGCTCGACCTGACCTGGCAGATGCATAAGAACCATAGCTTTAAAACCGGATTGCATTTTACGCAGCACAGCATTGACAGTAAAGATCTGCAGATACGCAATCTGTATTCCGGACTCGAAAGTGAGGGCGAATTCCAGATCAATTATATCGATGGCAAACCCAAGGTAGACTTTTACAACTACATTCCTATCGTGCTCGACGATACAACGATCTACTCGGATATCATCAAGGTTCAGCCCTGGGAACTGGCGGGTTATATCCAGGACAAGATGGAATTTGACCAGATGGTCATTAATTTGGGCGTACGCTACGATTATTTCGAACCGGACAAACGCTATCCGACCCAGTGGCGCAATCCCGCCAACCAGATCCGTTTCCCGGATAATCCGGAGAAAATGTCACGTTACGTTTATGCCAAACCCAAAAAGCAGATCAGTCCGCGTTTTGGCCTGTCTTATCAATTGGGAAGCGCGGCGGTTTTGCACTTCAGTTACGGTCACTTTTTCCAGATGCCACCCGGTTATGCTATATACAACAACAATAGTTACCGCGTGGCACCCACCGATTACGAGACGATCATGGGCAATCCGACAATCAATGTGCAGAAGACGGTGACCTATGAAATCGGTCTGTGGCAGGAAATCATACCCGATATGGACCTCGAGGTAGCCCTTTACTACCGCGATATCTATGACCTGCTAAGCGTCAAGGTCGTTAGCACCTATAATCAGACTGAATATGGTCTTTATACCAACAAAGATTATGGGAATGCCCGCGGCCTGGAGGTCAAGTACAAATGGAGGATCAATCACTTCACCGCCAATTTGAACTATACCCTGCAATATACCCGCGGCAATGCCGATAACCCCACTCAAACCTACAATCGCGCGGGCAATAGTATCGATCCGGTAATGCAGCTCATTCCCATGTCGTGGGATCAGCGTCATACCCTGAATGCTACGGTGGGATATAATACCCCAAAATATGGCGCCACCATGACCGGCTACTATGATTCCGGTACGCCCTTTACCTGGTCACCGGTATCCAACAGCATTCTTTTCCGCATCAACCTTCTGCCCAATAACTCCTGGCAACCCGCGCAGTATAATTTCGATCTGAATGCTTACTACAATTTCAAGTTGACCGGGCGACTCAATGCCAAGCTGACGCTGTCGGTTTACAATCTGTTTGACCGGCTGAACGAGGTATTCGTCAATAACCAGACGGGGCGCGCCTATTCGGCAATTATCAGAGCGACCGACCTCGCCAGTCATAAAAGCACCTTTAATACCTATGCAGACCGGATTAAAAATCCTTCCGCCTATTCGGCGCCCCGCCTGATAAAAGTCGGTCTGGGAATCGAATTCTAATGCATCCGGAGCTCGGTAAAATGCATCAGGAGTGTAATTGACCATGAAGCATCTAAAAGAAGCCTATTTAGTTCTAATATACCTGCTTTTAAACGCGGGGCTTTTTGGACAGGGGAAGATTTACGACGGGCCCGATGATCCCGCCGCCGATCCGGCGGCAATCCGCGAGGGTTATATGACCGGCAACCGGGTTTATCTCTACTTCCGCAACACGACCCAACTCTCGGACTGGCCCAAAGTCGAGGTCTCAAAGTGGCCGAACACCTACGAAGGCACCAAGATGGTGGACGGGATTGGTTTGCTGATCGGCGCCCAGGTGTTTATTACCAATGATACGGTGCCGGTTACCGACCCGGTGCAGCGCATCCTGCTCAACGCTCAACATAAACTCGATACGCTGTACTTCCTGCAGACGCATTATCGTGAAGAAATGGATCGCGATCCTACCGGGCAAATTGAGTGGGGCTTGTATCCGGTTTTCGGGTATTTTAACGAAAACAGCGAATATCCCGCGATGAGCAATTTACCAGGCTCCTGGCCGCCGGCGGGCTGGCCCGCCAGTGGGGATCAGTTGAAATGGCCAGGCGAGTGGGATGGACGCTTCGGGCGGGGCATCATTTATGCTGACCTCGAAACTTATTTCGTTGCCAATGACGCCCAGGATCAGGAATATCTCGGCCCGGAGGATATTATCAAATATTACCCGCGTCCCGGCCACAAAATTGGCGACAAGCGCCCGAATGTGACGGTACAGTACGGTCGCCCCTGGGGTGGGATCGGCATCCGCGTTCAACAGCGTGGTTTTCAGTGGAATAATCCCCAGGCGCGGGATGCCATTTTCTGGGAATACAATATCGCCAATATCTCCCATTATGATCTGCCCGCGGTGGCTTTCGGGTACTGGGTGGATAATGCCATCGGCGATAATGTCGCCGGAGCCGGCGATGATGACGAACTGGGATTTTTTGACCGTAAAATTGACTTGGCCTATTCCTGGGATATTGACGGTATTGGTCAGGGGGGGTATCCGACCGGCACGATGGGATTTGCCTATCTGGAAAGTCCGGGCCTGGCTTATGACGGCGAAGATAATGATGAAGACGGGCTGACCGATGAAAAACGCGACAATATCGCGGTGAGTAAAATCGGACCCACGGACGGCATCACCAATCTGAACAACTTTTTAACCTTTTATAATCTGAAGACCGATGACCTGCACGAACACTGGGACGCCGACGAAGACCAGGACTGGATGGATGGTGAGGATCTGGATGGTTCGGGTGTCTATGAACTGGGTGAAGACGCCGGCGACGACGTGGGATTGGACGGAGTCGGTCCGACAGAATTGAATTACAATGGACCGGATGAAGGAGAATGCAACCACAAACCGGACTATGTCGAAGGCATCGGTTGCGAGCCAAATTTTGCGGCGACCGACGTCAGCGAGTCCGACATGGTGGGCTTGACTTCGTTTCAACTCTTTCCAATTCAGCCCCACCGACCGCCCTATAACAAATGGTTTCGCAATGACAAATCCATGTGGGAAGTCATTGGCGCCGATACGCTGATCGAGTACCTCGGCAATATTTCCAATTTAGTCGAGACCTTCGCTTCCGGGCCCTTCCCGCTTTATCAGGGGCGCAGTGAACGGATTTCCATGTCGGAACTGCATTCCTATGACCCGTTGGAGGGTTTGAGTTCGGACGAGCACTCGGCCCCCGCTCTGTTTGAGCAGAAACGCATTGTGCAGGTCATTTATGAAAAGGACTATCGTTTCGCCCAGCCGCCCAAGCTGCCTACGCTAACGGCCACTGCCGGCGACGGCAAAGTGATCCTGACCTGGAATGATATTGCCGACACCAAGACTCGCGACCCGTTCATCGGGAATGCCAACGACTTTGAAGGTTATAAATTATTCCGGGCGACCGATAAAAAAATGTCGGATGCGGAAGTGATCACCGACGGCTATGGCACGCCCATGTTCAAGAAACCGATATTTCAGTGCGACGTCAAGGACGGGCGGATAGGTTTTACCAATTTCGGATTGGTGAACGGTATGGGGTATAATTTGGGAACCGATTCCGGCATCCGCCATTATTTCATTGACTCCAACGTCCAGAATGGTCGCACCTATTACTATGCCATTGTGGCCTACGACTACGGGGCGCCGGATATCGGCCCGGGCATTGCCCCCTCCGAAAACAATGTCATCATCGAACTGGATGAGGCTGAAGAAATACGCAATGTCAGTAAAAACGTACAGATCGTGACACCCTATCAACGTGCCGCCGGTTATGTGCCGGAAGAAATCCGGTTGCTGGATAATACCAACATCCTGGGCACCGGCTCGGTGGTACCTGAAATTCTGGCCAAAGCCAGCCTGAAAACCGAGCACGTCTACAAAGTTACGTTCGGGCTGGACACTCTGGGGGTGATCGCCAATTACCCGCACGGCATTTATTACACCAATGACCGCATCCGGGTCTGGGATGCCACCGATTCGGTGGTGGTCTATGAAGAATCGCCGAACCGTTTTCCGGGGACCAACCTGGTATATGACGATACCTTAGACAACTGGTATATCAACACCCTGAATGTCATCAACACCGATGTTTTTGACGGCTTGCGGCTCAATATTAAAATGCCGGTCAGAACCGCCACCTATGACTATCTCAAATCGGGGTGGAAAGTCGGAAGAGCTCCGCTGCAGGTTACGCCCACCCGCCGGGAATCCCAATATTTTCCGTGGGATTACGAGATCGTCTTCACCGATGGCGTCAGTTATACCGGCAAAGGCAGTGCTACCCGTATTCGCGATATCAATGACGCCGCACTGCAGACCAATCTGCTGAAGAAGGAGAATTTCAATTTTTACGTAGTTAACAAATCCTTCACCGATTCGGTTGAGTTACTGGACCTGATCGTGCACGATGTGAATAAGAATAACAAATTTGATATGCTGTCCGACCGGATTTATGCCGGACCGCTGGATAAAAACGGCAAGTGGGCGGGCGCCGTCTTTGCCATTGACTTCAGCGGGGCTTTCGGTGACAGCACCAAACTGCCGCGCCCGGATGATGTCTATCGGGTTACTTTCCAGCGCCCGTTTTTTAGTACCGATTCGATCGGGTTCATGCCGGTGGCGTTCGATTCGCTGGATAAAAAAGCGCTGGCCTACACCATGAAAAATATCAAGGTTGTGCCCAATCCCTATGTGGCTACCAATGCCATGGAACCATCGGTAGCCAACTGGTATCTTAATCAGCGGCGGCGGCTGTTGTTTACCAATTTGCCGGCCGCTTGCACGATCCGCATTTTTACGGTCAGCGGGGCACTGGTGGATGTCATTGAAGTCAATAATCCGGCCGATAACGGCACCGCCCATTGGGATATGCTGACCCGCGAGAACCTGGAAATTGCGGCGGGTATGTATATCTATCATGTCCAGTCGAAAATGACCAAGGATGAAAAAGTCGGCAAATTTGCGGTGATCAAGTGAGGGAGTTGACTATGTGGAGTTTAAGAAAAAAAATGGATCTGTCCCTCCTGCGGCATACAACATGTCTGCTGGTCATCATCTTAGTGCTCGGCTGGTTTGGGGCGGAGACTTATGCGCAGAAACCCTACCGCGTCGGGACGACTGCCGGTAATTTCCTCGAAATTGGGGTGGGAAGTGACGGCAACGCCATGGGTGAAGCTTTTGTGGGGATTGGCGGCAAACTCTCCTCGATTTACTGGAATCCCGCCGGGCTGGCTTTTCTGGAGCAGAACGAGGCCATGTTTATGTATCAGCCCTGGGTAGTCGACATCAGCTCTTCCTCTGCCGCGGTTTCCTACCTGATCCCGGTCGTGGGCACGCTGGCGGCGGGCGTCGCTCATGTCGGTTACGGCGAAATGGAAGTGACCACGCTTGAAAATCAGGATGGCACCGGCGAATTGTACACTGCCAACGATTACAATTTCACCCTGTCGTATGCCCGGAAATTGGCCCAATGGTTTGCCTTTGGCGCCTCGTTGAAATATATCAATTCTCAAATCTGGCACACCAATGCCAGCGCCATGGCCGTCGATCTGGGGGTGATTGTCAACACCGGTTTTCTGTCAGCCACCGGGAACCAAAATGACGGCTTGCGCATCGGCATGAGCATTGCCAATTATGGCACCAAACTGCGCTATACCGGGATGGATTTGCTATTCCCGATCGACATTCTGCCCGACGAGGCTGGTAATTACAGCGCCGTCAAGGGTGAGTTCAATCCGCAGGAATGGGAATTGCCATTGATGTTTCGTATTGGTGTGGCATTCCAGCCGATCGTGTTGAAGAACCAGCGTCTGACCCTGGCCGTCGATGCCCTACATCCCAATAACAATGCCGAGTCAATCAACTTAGGAGCAGAATATGAAATCCGTCTGACGGGTATTGGCAAATTTGCCCTGCGGGCGGGCTATAAATCGCTCTTCATGGATGAAAGCGAATTCGGAATGACCTATGGCGGTGGCCTCGTCTTGCGCATGATGAATAACCTGGCGCTGAAAGCGGACTATGCCTTTAAACCGGTCGGTCTTTTGGGCAATACGCATTCCTATACGATTGGAGTTCTTTTTTAAAAGGAACCGGTGTAGCTTGGATATATGACGATTTATTCCCATTCCGGTAACGCCAGTATTACCCCCCGCTTTGGCGGGGGGCGCTGTTTTTATTGGCCGATCAGCCTGTTGTTTGTCCTGCTGGTCACCGTTGCTGATTGCAGTAAAGAAATCAGTCTGCCGCAGGAGGAGATTCTGGCTCGGGTCGGCGATCGTGTCATCACGGTCAATGAATTTATACGGCGTGCGGAGTATGCCATCCGTCCGGCATACTGCCGTCAGGATAATTATATTCACCGCAAGATAGTCTTAAATACTCTGATTGCTGAAAAATTGCTGGCTCTGGAAGCCGGCTCCAATAATGATTTGGCGCAGAACGCCGAATTTCAGGCGTATATCAAAGGGCGCCAGGAACAGGCCATGCGCCAGTACTTTTTCTATGCCCGCGCCTATCGGCAAGCGCGCCCCGATACCGCCGAGTTGCAGAAGACGTATCAATTGGCCGGTCGCACCTACCAAACGCACTTCGTCCGTCTGCCGGACGAGGCAAGTGTAGCGGCCTTTTTAAAAACTCAGCAGGAACGGCATCTGCCTTTCGATTCTTTAGCGCTGGATTTAGCCGGCGGCCGCCATATTCCGGAACACCAGCTGAATTTTAATGATGATCCGAGTCAGGAATTTTTTAACCTGTTCTATAGTCGTCCCTTGGAACTCGGTGAGCAATTAGGACCTGTGCGGAACCTGGATGGCACCTTTTTATTACTACAGGTCAAGGGCTGGACGACACGCCTGGCCATTACCGAGCAGGAAGCCACCCAGCGCTGGGGAAATGTCCATCAGCGTCTGACAAGCCTTGCGGCGGAGCGGCTGTACAGCCAGGAGGTCGCCCGGCTGATGCGGGGCAAGCGGATGGTTTTTGACGAAGCGACTTTCTACGAGCTGGCCGAACTGCTGGCACCGCTGTACATCAAAAGCCGCACTGACCAGGAAGCACTTTTCAATCAGCAGTACTGGGGCGAAGAGATCGAAATCAGTCCGGACTCAATCAGCGGCCAGCGCTTAGCCGCTCTGAGTCGGCGGCCATTTTTCACGCTCGATGGTCAGACCTGGACGGTGGCTGATTTTGAACAGGCGCTGGATAGTCACCCCCTCGTTTTCCGTCAGCGCAATTTCAGCCGACGTGAGTTTCCGGCGCAGTTCAGGTTGGCGGTCGCTGACCTGGTGCGGGATACGTACATCACCCGGGCGGCCTATCGCGCCGGTTATGATAAAGTGCCTGTTGTGCGCCTGTACACTGCCATGTGGCAAGACAATCTGATGGCGCTCTACCAACGCAATGCGTACCTTAAACAAGCAGGTTTTCAGGGTGAGTCCGGTCGGAAGAACCTAAATGTTATCCGGGAGCAACTCAATCCGTACATCGACCGATTGCAGACCCGCTACAGTGCGGTTATAGAGATCAATTTTCAGGCATTCGAAAAAATCCGGCTCGCCGCTGTGGATATGGTCGCCATGCAGAAAGGCGTTCCGTATCCGCTGATCACCCCGGCCTTTCCCGTGCTGACTACCGATAGCAAGCTCGACTACGGGCGCAAAATGGAGGCGCATTAACCGATGCGCTGTTGGTTGCAGAAATTGATATTTGTCCTGATGCCGGCCATATTTGGTGTGGTGACCGCGGCGAAAGATTATAAAGGCGCGGAACTGCGCACGTTCAGTTCTTATCTTTACGGGCGGTTTGAAGTCAATTACAAAGCCGCCGGCGGGGCCGGTCAGACCTCGACCTTTTTTACCTATCACGAGCTGGGCAGTGGAGGTATTGGGGACTGGAATGAGCTCGATATTGAAATGCTGGGTCGTTATGCCGATGACATCCAATTCAACGCTATTACGCCGGGCCAGGTCAATCATGTCCATCATCAGTGGTTACCCTTTGATCCGACGGCGGACTTTCATACCTATGCCATCGAATGGACGCCGGAATACGTAGCCTGGTTCGTTGACGGGGGCGAAGTGTACCGCCAGACCGGCGCTCATGTGGCAACCCTGAATAAAGCTCAGAAGATCATGATGAATATCTGGCCGCCGGCATATTCCAGCTGGGCTGGCGTGCTGGACGCCCGCCGCCTCCCTTTTCGCGCCGATTACGATTGGGTCAGCTATGCGAGTTATACGCCGGGAGCCGGAAACACCGGCACCGCAAACAATTTTACTCTGCAATGGCGCGATGATTTCGATAACTGGAATACCAACCGCTGGGCCAAAGCTACCCACACCTGGGACGGTAATGAATGTGATTTCATTCCGGAAAACTGCGTTTTTCAGAATGGGAAAATGAGCTTGTGTCTGACCGATGTTGAGCATACGGGCTTAGCTGACAACCGGCCGCCCTTTGTGGTATCAGCCCGCTATCTGCAAGATACCGTAGTGGTAGTCTTTTCTGAACCCATAACCCAGGAAAGCGCCGAAAAAACCACCAATTACCGCATTACCGGCGTGACTATTCAGCAGGCGGTGCAGCAGGCAGACCGGCGCAGGATTAAACTTAAGGTTGTCGGTCTCGATGAAAATCTGTCCTATAATTTGGCGGTCCTTAGCATCAAAGACCTGGCCATTCCTCCCAATACCTTAGTCGGGCAAACAATTTCGCTGCAATTGCCGCCGCGCTGGAATTACCCCCTGAAAATCAACGTCGGGGGGGCGGCCTACGACGATTGGCTGCCTGACCAGGACTGGGCTGAAAATTTAGCTTATGGCCGGTGCGGAGGCGGGCAGGGTACGTTTCCCGGACAGCTGATCAGTGGCACTGCGGAGCAGCTGATTTTCCGCAGTGAACAGCGAGAGATTGTCAACTACAAAATCCGCGTTCCAAATGGTCGTTACCATGTGACGCTTTGCTTTGCGGAAAATTACTTTGACGCTTCCGGTCAGCGGGTATTCGATATCAATATCGAGGGCCAGTATGTTGTACGGAATTTCGACATCTACGAACAGGTGGGAGCCCATGCCGCCTGTCCTCTGACGGCCGGCGAAATTACGATCAACGATGGTCTGCTCGATATTCACTTCGGGAATATGATTGACCAGGCGATCCTGAACGGCCTAATTGTGGAACGCCTGAGCGACGTAGACGAAGACCAATCAACCAGTCTTCCGCGGCGCTTTCGGTTGGAACAGAATTTTCCCAATCCGTTCAATAGCCGGACGACTGTCAGATTCGAGTTGGCTCAGCCGGCGCAGGTCAATCTGACGGTCTGGGACGTCCAGGGGTTCCGGGTGGCGACGCTGTTAAATGAATTTCGGCCGGCCGGAGTGCATCGGACTGCATGGGAAACCACGGCCCCCAGCGGTGTGTATTTCTGTCGGCTGGAAGCGATTCAGAATCAGCGCACATATCGCACCGTCAACAAGATGTTGTTGATGCGTTAACTATAGTGAGGAAAATTTCATGCACACCATCAAGCGCAGTATGTTAGTGGTTACCCTGCTGGCCGGGTGGCTGGGGAGCCAGGAGCGGGAGGCTTTGGGGATCGAACAAAAAATTGACGCCTTACTGTCCCGCATGACCTTTGCCGAGAAAATCGGTCAGATGACCCAGTTCAGCGGCACGGATGCGCGCAAAGAGGAACAGATTCGGGCCGGCGCGATTGGCTCGCTCCTGAACGTGATTGGAGCGGCGGAAAACAACCGTCTGCAGAAAATAGCCGTGGAAGAATCGCGCCTTAAAATTCCCTTGATTATCGGCAACGATGTCATTCACGGTTACCGGACGATTTTTCCGATTCCTCTGGCCTGGTCGGCCAGCTGGGATACGGCGCTGATTCGTCAGGCCGCTCGCATTGCGGCTAAAGAGGCCCGCGCAGTTGGCATTCATTGGACTTTTGCACCGATGGTGGACATCGCCCGAGACCCGCGCTGGGGCAGGATTGCCGAAGGTGCCGGTGAAGATCCCTTCCTGGGCGCCGCCATCGCCCGCTCCCTGGTTTGCGGATTTCAAGGTTCCAGCCTGGCCGATCCGCAGGCACTTTTAGCCTGTGCCAAACACTACGTAGCTTACGGGGGTGCGGAGGGCGGACGTGACTACAATACGGTGGATATTTCCGAACGAACCCTGCGGGAAATATATCTGCCGCCTTTTGAAGCGGCGGTCAGGGCCGGGGCGGGTTCATTGATGAGCGCTTTCAATGAAATAGGCGGAATTCCGGCGTCGGCCAATCCGCTGACTCTGCGGCAGATTTTAAAAGGCGAATGGGCCTTTACCGGATTTGTTGTCAGCGACTGGAATTCGATCGGGGAACTGCTCAATCATGGCCTGGCCGCCAATCGGATTGAGGCCGGACGCCAAAGCCTGATTGCCGGGGTGGATATGGACATGGAGGGGCTGTGTTTTACGCCGGAGTTGGAAGAATTCGTAAAAAGCGGGGCGCTCCCCGAGAAATATGTCGACGACGCCGTCCGGCGGATTCTCCGCATGAAGTATCGGCTCGGACTTTTTGAAAATCCCTACACTGATCCGGAATTGTCCAAGAACGTTCTTATGCAGGCCGACCATCTGGCCGCGGCGCGGGAGCTCGCCCGGCGCTCTATCGTGCTTTTAAAAAACGAGAAGAATATTCTGCCGCTTAATCTGGAGAATCTAAAAACGATTGCGGTAATCGGACCACTCGCCGATGACAACAATGCGCCGCTGGGTACCTGGCGGTGCCAGGGGCGACCGGAGGACGTGGTCACGGTACTGAGCGGTCTGCGTCAGCGCCTGGCCGGTAAGGTCAAGCTTCTGTCAGCTAAGGGTTGTGATATTCAGAAAGCGGGGCAGGCGCATTTCCAATCGGCTATTGAAAAAGTCCGTCAGTCTGACGTGGTCATTATGGTATTGGGTGAAGGCGCTGAAATGAGTGGCGAAGCCGCCTGCCGCAGTGAACTCGGATTGCCAGGAGAACAACTGAACCTGTTGCGCCGCGTGGCCGAGACCGGCAAGCCAATCGTGCTCGTGCTGATGAACGGGCGTCCGCTGGTCTTGAGCGCAGTGGAGCCGCTGGCTACTGCAATTGTCGAAACCTGGCATTTAGGCGTTCAGCATGGCAATGCCGTCGCCGATGTGTTGTGCGGCGACTATAATCCTTCTGGCAAGCTTACCGTATCTTTTCCGCGGTCGGTGGGTCAGATTCCGGTTTATTACAATCACAAGAACACCGGGCGACCCGCCAATCCTGGTTCAAAATACAACTCCAAATATCTCGATGTGGACAACAGCCCGCTGTATCCGTTCGGGTATGGAAATAGTTACACGCGGTTCGAGTATTCCGGTTTGAAAATCGCCAACACACGACTGCAAACATCTGAAGATCTGAGGGTCTCGGTCAGTGTGAAAAACGTCGGTAAACAGGCGGGCACGGAGGTTGTCCAGCTGTATGTTCAGGATCTGGTGGCCAGCGTAACCCGCCCGGTGCGCGAGTTAAAAGGATTCCAGCGGGTTACCCTGTCCGCCGGCCAGCAGGAAACCGTGACCCTGCGCGTACCAGTGACGCAGCTCGGCTGTTATGATATCAATCTGCAATATCGGGTCGAGCCCGGTGAGTTTCGTGTGTACGTCGGGGGTGATTCGCGGGCGGAACTTTCGGCAACCTTTAATGTCGTTGCGGCCCAATAACCCGGGAAGCTCCATGCGGATTTATTACCTTAGAAATTGTCTGTTCGCCGCGTTGGGAATTGGCTGGCTGGCTTGTTCGAATACTCCCACCAGTCGCAAGACTGCTGACTCCGTGGATACGATTGCCACACCGGAGGGTTACCAACTGGTCTGGCATGATGAGTTCAATGGCACGGAGCTCGACCGTAATAAGTGGGAATACGAGGTCAATGCTCAGGGCGGTGGCAACAATGAATTGCAGTATTATACCGACCGCCCGCAGAATAGTTTTGTGAAGGATGGCGTGCTGACGATTCAGGCGCTGAAGGAAACTTATACCGGCGCCGAAGGCACGCGTGAGTACACTTCAGCCCGGCTAAAGACAATCAACAAAGGCGATTGGAAATACGGTTGGTTCGAGCTACGCGCCCGCCTGCCCTACGGCAAAGGGCTCTGGCCGGCTCTCTGGATGATGCCTACCGATCAGGTATATGGCGGCTGGGCGGCCAGTGGTGAAATTGATATCGTGGAACTGTTAGGACACGAACCCAACAAGGTTTACGGTACCCTGCACTATGGCGGCAGTTACCCCAACAATGTTCATACCGGGAGCAGTTATACCCTTACGAATGGTAACTTTGCCACCAGTTATCACATTTTTACGCTCATCTGGGAAGCCAATGCCATGCGCTGGCTGGTCGATGGTCACCTTTACCAGACTCAGACCCAGTGGTACACTAGCGGACAGGCTTTCCCGGCGCCCTTCGATCAGCGTTTTTACCTGATCATGAATGTGGCCGTCGGCGGCAATTGGCCGGGTAATCCAGATAATACAACCTCATTTCCCCAACGTCTGGATGTTGACTACGTACGCGTCTTTCAAAAACCGGAATAGATGGTTTGGGCGACCAAACCCGTATTTGATTCTCTGCCGATTGACGGGACTGGTCTGGCTCCTGTGGAGTAATTGTGACGATCAATTGCCTTCCCAGCCGTCAGCGGACATCTACCGGGATACCCATTACTCAGCCGAACAGCGGGCGGCCGATTTGCTTGCACGTCTGAGCCTGGAAGAAAAAATCGGGCAGATGATGCAGGTTGATCGCGGTTTCATCGAAAAGCTGAGCGACATTGCGGACTATCATTTCGGCAGTATTTTGAGCGGCGGGGGGTCGACGCCACCGGAGAACAACCCGGAGGCCTGGGCGGAAATGGTGGACAATTTTCAATTACAGGCGATTGGAACCCGCTGGGGGATACCGATTCTTTATGGCATTGATGCTGTTCACGGGCATAATAATGTCTACGGAGCGGTGATTTTTCCGCATAACATTGGGCTGGGCTGCACGCGCAATCCGGACCTGGTCGAGGCCGCTGCCCGTGCCACGGCGGAAGAAGTCGCCGGCACTGGCATCCGCTGGACTTTTGCGCCCTGTTTGGCGGTCGTTCGCGATGAGCGCTGGGGCCGCACGTATGAAGGATTTGGAGAGACGCCGGAGCTGGTGGCGGAAATGGCTACGGCGGCGGTCAGCGGCTTCCAGGGTGGAGATTTGTCCCGGAGCAGTTCGATCCTGGCCTGCGCCAAGCATTTTTTAGGGGATGGCGGAACCGTCGGCGGCGATGACCAGGGCAACAATACCGCGGATGAGCTGACAATGCGCCGGATCCATTTGCCGGGATATCTGGCGGCAATTGACGCCGGAGTCGGCTCAATCATGGCCAGCTACAGCAGTTGGAATGGCGTAAGAATGCACAGCAGTTCCTATTGGTTGACCACCGTACTCAAGGAAGAGCTCGGGTTCGAGGGTTTTTTGGTTTCCGACTGGGCAGGCATCAACCAATTGCCGGGTGATTATGCTACGCAGTTGGCCACCGGAATTAATGCCGGCATCGACATGGTAATGTTGCCGGAGCGCTACAAAGATTTTATGCGCACGATGCTGTCGTTGGTGGCGGAAGGGCGGATTTCCGAAAAAAGAATTGACCGGGCAGTGACCCGCATCCTGAAAGTTAAATTTGCACTCGGGCTCTTTGAGGCGCCGTTTGCCCCGAAAACGCTGCTGGCGACCGTGGGTTCCCCGGCTCATCGCGCCATTGCCCGGGAATGCGTGCGGCAGTCGTTGGTTTTGCTGAAAAACGAAAACAGGGTACTGCCGATCAACCCGACCGTCCGGCGCATCCATGTCGCCGGCCGCAATGCCGACGATCTGGGCAATCAATGCGGAGGCTGGACAATCAGCTGGCAGGGGGCCAGTGGCGATATCACGCTTGGGACGACGATTCTCTCTGCCATTCGCCAGCGGGCGGGGCAGAATATCACGGTGACTTTTTCCGAGGATGGGTTGGGAGCTAAAGGTGCCGATCTCGCGCTGGCGGTTATCGGTGAAACGCCCTATGCGGAAGGGGTAGGTGACCGCAGCGATCTGCAGATCTCGCAGGCCGACCTGCTGACGGTGATCAATTTGCGCGCAGCCGGTGTGCCGACGGTGGCTGTGCTCATCAGCGGTCGTCCGCTGATTTTGGATGAACTGTTATTGCTGTGCGACGGCCTCATCGCGGCCTGGCTTCCCGGAACCGAAGGCGACGGTGTGGCAGACGTTCTGTTCGGAGACTACTCCCCGGTTGGCAAACTGTCGCATTCCTGGCCGCGGACGATGGCCCAGATTCCCTTAAATTATGGCGATGCGCAGTACGATCCACTCTTTCCTTACGGTTTTGGTCTGACCTATGAATAACCTTTTCCGGGCAAAAGCGAGGTGGATTTGTTTTTTCGGTGTCAAATTGCTATTGGCGCAGAACTTTTCCGGCGGCTTTAATTTTACCCTGCCTGCGAACGATTCCACCACGCAGACCTATTTGCCCGCATTTCCCGCTCAAACCATTCGACCCGCTGTTTTCGTGGAGGTCCGCGACGGTCATTTTGCCCTTGCCGGTCAGCGGATCCGCTTTTTTGGTACGAATATCGTTGGTGCCGGAGCTTTTCCGATGCCGGAGGTTGCGCCAAAGTTGGCCGGCAACCTGCGCAAGCTGGGGTTTAATCTTGTGCGCTTCCACCATTTAGATAACCCTTGGGGAACGGGTAGTCTCTTCGAACCAAACAGCGATACCCGCCATTTAAATCCGGTCACTCTCGATCGTTTCGAGAGATTAGTGCACGAGTTAAAACGAAACGGTATCTATGCTAACATCAATCTGCACTGCTCGCGGACGTTTCGTCCTGAGGATGGAGTTATCGATGCTGATTCACTGCTCGATTTCGGTAAAGGCATCAATCTGTTCGACCCATATCTGCTGAGCCTGCAGAAAGAATATGCCCGACAGTTGCTGACTCATGTAAATCCGTACACCGGCCTGGCGCTGGTGGACGATCCGGTCATGGCGCTGGTGGAAATCGTCAATGAGAATTCGCTGTATCGGTATTGGCGGGAAGAGCGCCTGAAATCCCGTACAGAGGGTGGCATCCTGACTCGTCATTATCAGGCCGAGCTTGACAGCTTGTGGATAAGCTTTCTGCGTAAAAAATATTCCTCGACGAGCGACCTGGAACAAGCCTGGCGGGCGACACCCGGTTCATCTGGTCATCCCGACCTGATTACGGATGGAGGATTTGAACAATTCCCGGCGGGCACCTACTGGCAACTGGAGCAACATTCACCGGCTTCAGCGGTCATGGTGACAGATGGGCAAACGGTTTACGAAGGTGCCCACAGCCTGCGGGTGGTAGTACTGCAAACCGATGGCGTCGGCTGGCATCTCCAGGTAAAATATACCGGATTGACTTTGCAGAAAGACTCGCTCTATACCATTACCTTTGCGGCTCGTGCCGACAGTGAGCGAGTCGCGGATCTGGCTTTCATCAAGGACAGCAGTCCGTGGACTTATTTTACCGGCCTGCGCGTTGCTTTGCGCCCGGTCTGGCAAACATTTCAGTTCAGTTTCAAGGCTCCCGGTGACTATAGCAACGACGGGCGCCTGTCATTCAATATTGGTCTGCAGAAAGGCAGTTACTGGTTCGATGCCATTCACTTTTCGCAGGTGAATGTTGAGGGCCTGAGGGCGGGTGAGTCATTGGAGGACGGCCGTGTCGCCCGTCTTGCTTACCAGGAGTGCCTGCAATTTTCCGATCAGCGCGTCCGGGATCAGTCCGCTTTTTACCTGGAACTGCAGAACCATTTTTTTGATGAAATGCGGCGCTATCTGAAAGAAGATTTGGGCGTACGGGTCCCGATCACCGGGACCAACTGGAATATCGGCGTGGCGGATTTGGCAGTACAGGCACGGCTCGATTATATTGATAATCATGCCTACTGGGATCATCCGCAGTTTCCGCATGAACCCTGGTCCGCAACCGATTGGCAAATCAATAACACCGCCATGACAAATGATGAAAACGGCGGCACGATCGCCGGTCTGTTCGGAGGCGTTCCGCAAACCGGAAAGCCATTTACCGTCAGTGAATACAATCATCCCTTTCCCAATCGTTATCAGAGCGAAGGTCCGCTTTTCATTACCGCCTATGGAGGTTTTCATGATATCGATGGACTGATGTTTTTCGACCATCTCGGTGGGTACAGCAGTTGGAATGTGGATTTTATCGATGGCTATTTCGATCTGCATCGCAATGCCGTAATGTTATCCCTGCTGCCATCCTGCGCCCGGGCTTTCCGGGAGGGGTATTTCCGGCCGTCCGAGCAGGTTCTGCGCGTGTCTTTTCATCCGGATGATGTGCTGTTGGCGCCCAAGAATGATCCCAACGCCTGGTACGGCTATTTTCCGGTACCGCAAAAATTAGCCCTGCAACAAGCGGTGCGCATCAATAATTTCGTGGCCGATCAGCACTTCGACCCGCACGGATTACCGCCGGTCGGCAGCTGGCCTTACGTCACGGACACCGATGAGCTCGTCTGGCGGAAGGATCTGCTGATTGTCAATACTCCGCGCTTTATTGGTTTGACCGGCAATCTTGCGCAGATGGAGGATCAAGCGGTTGGATCCTTGACAATGATCGGCGCTACAGACCGGGCGACGCTGACCTGGGTCAGCCTGGACGATTTGCCGCTCAGGCAAGCGCGAAAATCACTGGTGACGGTAGCATCCCGAATTCAAAACCGGAATATGCAGTGGGATGGATTAAATACGATTCACGACGACTGGGGCAGCTCGCCCACTGCCATTTTCCCCATAACGGTTTATCTGAGTCTGCAGATCGCAGCCGACTCTCTGCAGGTGTACCCGCTGGACACCAGCGGCGCCGAAAAAGGCGCTTATCTGACAGTCTTCCCCGATGATTCAGGGCGCTTCAACATCATCCTCAATCAATACCTGTCTCCCACCCTCTGGTTCGGCATTGCCGCAATGGGAGGCAGTGCGCAGTTGCCGGAGGAAAGCGTTGAAGGTATACCTGAGCCTGGTTTGCGGCGCATTTTTCCCAATCCATTTAACGTCAGCGCCACCGTGGAATATTTTCTACCCCAGACGGCGGAAGTCCGGATCAGCATTTACGATCTCAGAGGGCGGCTCGTTAATACTTACACCGACAACGCCGGGTACGGTGTGCGGCGTTTCGTCTGGAATGGTAAATGCCAGGATGGCCGGATTGCCGGTGCCGGAATTTATCTGATCGAGCTGGCTTATGCCGGTCAGCGCAATTATCGCAAGTGTGTTTTACTCAGATGAGGTACATTATGTCCCGACGAGTTTTACTGTGCATCATGCTTTTGGGTCTGGGAGTCGGAGCGGAAGGCCAATTTTTCCGCACACTGGGCCTGGATATTATTGATCCCCAGGGCCAGAAATTTATTCTCAAAGGCTACGGATTGGGTGGCTGGTTGGTCCCCGAAGGATATATGTTGCACATGCCGGGATTTGGCTCGCCGAGTTCGATTCGGCGGCAGATCAGTGAGCTCATTGGTGAGAGCCGTACCAACCAGTTTTTCGATTCCTATCGAAAGAATTATGTCGCCGAGCAGGATATTCGCCTGATCGCAGAATGGGGCTTCAACTCCATTCGCCTGCCATTCCATTATCAGTTTTTTTCACCGATAGACTCACCCGGCGTCTATATTGAGGATGGCTTCCGGATCATTGATACTCTGCTGGTATGGTGCAAACGCTACAATCTGTACCTGATACTGGATATGCACTGCGCTCCGGGAGGACAAAATCACGGCAATATCAGTGATGCCGACGGAGAGGCCAAACTCTGGACACAGCCGGCCAACCAGGAACGCACCATCGCTATCTGGCGCCGAATTGCGGAATATTATGCCGATGAACCCTGGATAGTCGGCTATGATCTCCTGAATGAACCAGTCCTGCCGACCGGCTATTCAAATGCTACTCTGCGCGATTTTTTCGTCCGTCTGCGGGATGCCGTGCGTGAAGTGGATGCCAATCACATCCTGTTCATCGAGGGCAATTGGTATGCGACCGACTTCAATCAGCTGGCACCACGCTTCGACAACAACATGGTCTGGGCTTTCCATAAGTACTGGAATGCGACCGACCTGGCTTCCATCCAGAGTTACCGCAATCTGCGCACGCAGACGGTGACCCCGCTCTGGTTGGGCGAAACCGGTGAGAATTCGAATCCCTGGTACTACGAGGTAGTGGCACTGATGGAACAACAAAGTATCGGCTGGAATTGGTGGGCGCATAAAAAATTCAATACTACCACCAGTCCACTCTCGGCCATTATGCCCGCCGGTTTTCAGCAGTTGATTGACTACTGGAACGGCAATGCGTCCAAACCGACCGCAGATTTTGCCTATAACGCCCTGATGTCCGCCGCGGCTAATCTGTCAGCCGAACGTTGCGAATATCGTCCGGATGTCATCGCCGCACTGACCGATCCGGAATTTGGCACCCGGCCCAAACCGGTGAAAGTGCATATCGTCCCCGGGACAATCATGGCCAGCGACTATGATTTCGGTACCAATGGTGTCGCTTACTCGGATGTCGATTATAAAAACACCCGTAGTGAAGATCCCCACTGGAACCGCGGTTATCAGTTGCGCAACGATGGAGTAGATCTCGAATCCTGCACCGCCGGTGGTTATAACATCGGTTACATCGAGGATAACGAATGGGTGCGCTATACCGTCGAGATTGTCTATACCGGCCAGTATCACGTTGACTTCCTGATCGCCAGCAATGTCAGTACCGGGCGTCTGCAGTTGCAGCTCGACGGTCAGGTGCTCGTCAATGATCTGCCGGTGATTAGTACTGGTGGCTGGCAAAACTGGCAGAACGTGCGCGCCGAAAACGTGTTTTTGCCAAAGGGCACCCACACTTTAGAAGTGCATTTTAATAAGGGTAGCTTCAACCTGCATAAGGTAACTTTTACGTCCGGTGACAGCGCCATCATCGAACAGGTCAGTACGGATCTGTATATCGGTCACAATTATCCCAATCCATTCAATGACCAGACGATAATTCCGGTCATCCTGCTGAAGTCCGCCCACCTGCGGCTGAATATCTTTGACCTGCAGGGCAAGCTGGTTCGCAACCTCTTCTCCGGTGCTTTGCCCCGCGGTCTGAATGAACTGGTATGGGACGGAACCGACAACGCCAGTCACCGGGTCGGAGCTGGCATCTATTACTATCAGCTGGCGGTAGATAGCCTGAATTACCGCGCCAAAGCTATGCTACATCTGAAATAAATCAGGGATTCTGGAGCAGGGCTTCCAATAAAGGTTGCCGCCAGGTTCCCGCGCCGGCATCGTACGCCCCGAATCCAGAGCAAAATTCCCAGTAAGCGTAGCTGAATCCCAAATCACGGCATTTGTTTACAATGTAGGCGGTCCAGAGTCGGCGAGAGTTCAGATCCGCTTTCTGGTAGGCGCCAAATTCCCCGATGTAAATCGGGCGATTATGAGCAACCGCCCACCCTTTAATCTGCTGGAAATGGTCGTCAATAGCCTTTTTCTGGGCACTTGTGGCGCTCCAAGTTGTGCCTAACCAGCGATCACTGCCGGCGACCCATTCCGCTCCCTGATGGGTAAATGTGAAAGGCTCGTAATAATGCACGGTGACAATCAGATTGGTGTCGCTGTCAGGCAAGCTGAGCTGATTGAGAGCCCCGATGCCGCCCCATTCTGCCACGCCAATAATCAGGGCTCTCCGGGGATTGGATTCGCGGATTACTATCAGCGCTTCCTGCAGATACTCGTTCCAGAGCGTGGCGGTCAACTGATCATGGGGCTCGTTCAGTACTTCAAACAGTAAGTCAGCGGGAAAATCCTGGAATTGCTCCGCGAGCTGGCTCCAGAGCGCCAGGAAGCGCGTCCTGTGCTCCGCCGGTTGGGTAAAAAGCTCATCGTAATGGTGGATATTAATGACCACGCTGAGTTCCTGTTGCAAGGCGGTATTGACGACGTGCCGGACGCGATTCAGGAAAAGCGGATCGATGGTATATGGACTGACCGTCGCCGCGTGCGCTGACCAGCGGATGGGGAGCCGCACCGACCGGAACCCCGCGCTCTTCATGATAGCGAAGTAATTATCCTGGATTGTGACGCCCCAGTCACCTTCATTGGGGGCTTCGAGGGCATTCCCGAGGTTGATCCCCGGCTGGAGTTTAGCATTGATAGCGGCGCTGCCTTGCGGATTATCGTTGTTATCGGTGCGGGGACTCGGACTGTCATTGCAGGCGTCCGAAAACAGCAGAGCGCTGAATGTAGCTACTATAACCCAGGCTTTTGGCATAACTCACCAGAAGCGCAAATAGAGGAGGGCGAGAATGGCACAGATGCCGATCGCACCAACGTTGAAAACCGTATCGGTGCCAAATAACTTCCGGTCAATGCGTATCGCTTGCGGGCTGTCACCTTTTTTCTCGAACAATGTAATGATGATGACAATCGCGCTGAGAATCAGAAACACCGCCCCCATTCGATTGAGGAAGGGCATGGACGGGATGAAAATCTTGATGCCGAGGGACAGCGGGATGGTCAGTACCGCCGCCCAGAGCGCCGAGTTGGCAGTGGCTTTTTTCCAGAATAAACCAAAGATGAAAATGGCGAAAATGCCCGGGCTGATAAATCCGGTAAATTCCTGGATGAACTGGAAGGCTTGCTCGAGTGAAGAAAGGGTCGGGGCTATGCAGACGGCGATGATTAGCGCGACTAAGCTGGCCACGCGACCGGTCTGCACCAATTGTGTTTCAGTGGCATCCTTTTTTATAATCTGCTTATAGATGTCCATCGAGAAGATCGTGGCGGTGCTGTTGACCATCGAGCTCAGGGAAGAGACAATCGCCGCGATCAGCGCTGCAAACGCCAGCCCTTTCAGCCCCAACGGGACAAAGTTGTTCAACAACCACGGATAGGCCTCGTCGGGTTTCGGCAAACCGGGATTCAGGACGAAAGCCACAATGCCCGGAATCACCACAATGAGCGGGGTCAGAATTTTCAAATAGCCGGCGAAGATCAATCCGTGCTGAGCTTCTTTTACACTCCGGGCGGCTAATCCGCGCTGGGTGATGTACTGATTGCAGCCCCAGTAGAAGAAGTGCGCCATCCACATGCCCCCCAAAAGCACGCCCAGTCCGGGCAACTCTTTGTAATTGGGATTTGATTTATCCAGGATCATGTCAAATTTTTCCGGCGCTCGCTGTAAGAGCTCACCAAAACCGGCCAGCACCCCGCCGCCATTGTCGATGGCATTTAGCGCAAAAAAGGTGGTCACCAGGCCGCCACCGATCAGCACAATCACCTGCAGAACATCCGTCCAGGCGACCGCTTTCAACCCACCGTAGATAGTATATAATGCCGAAAATATTGCTAATCCCACTATACCCCAGATCAATGGAATGCCCATAATATTGCGCATCGCCAGCGCCCCTAAATACATCACCGAGGTCAGATTGACGAAAATATACAGCAAGAGCCAGAATACGGCGAGCCCGGTGCGCACCCGTTTATCAAAGCGGATTTCCAACAGTTGCGGCATGGTATAAATGCCCTCTTTCAGAAAAATTGGCAGGAAAAATTTGGCCACCACAATCAGGGTAATCGCCGCGGTCCACTCGTAGGTGGCGATCCCCAGACCGATTACGTATCCGGAACCGGACATGCCAATAAATTGCTCTGCGGAAATGTTCGCCGCAATCAGCGAGGCGCCAATCGCCCACCAAGGCAGGGCTTTACTGGCCAAAAAATAGTCGGCGCTGTCCTTGCGGTGCCCTTTTTTCTCCCGCGAGACCCACAACCCCAGGCCGATGATGAATACAATATACCCGAAAAATACGATGTAATCAAATGCTGTGAAATTCATTGCTACCGCCTCACTTTTTACTGTTCAATTGACTGTCTGCCCGGTTTGCTGGACATTAATTGCTTGGTCTTTTCATAAGCCATCGGGCAGAATGAGTCAAAAATCAAGCCAGATACCCGCGTGCTACCTAAGCCACATCGCTCTAAAGGGATGAAGCGACCACAACTTACATATCGCCGTCGTGCTTATCAAAAAAATAAGGGCATCTTATCAGAATGGCAACACCAGCGAAAATTTATTTTAGTAAAACCAGCTTCTGGAAATAATGATTTTGACCGACTTGGAGCCGGAGCAGATAAATGCCACTGGTGCAGGCGCGCGCATCCCAAATCATCGTATGTTTCCCCGAAGAATAAAGACCGTCCGCCAGCCGCGCAATGAGCTGCCCCTGCAGGTTGTACACTCCCGCGCTGATCGTTTGGCTGGTACGGAGATCCAACTCCAAGTGGACAACCGGATTGAAGGGATTGGGATAAGCTGGTGACAGTGAAAAGTCATGCCGGCCCGCGTTAATTGGTCTGCCGGCAGTTCCTGTCAATGCGGGGTTAGCAATGGCGTCAGCCCAGTCGCCGCGGAGGACAGTGCGCTGGTCGCAAATACGTTTACTAAAAGTTCCATAGTTGATGGTGACCCCGGCGCCCAAAGTCACCACCCGCACATCCGCCCCCAATTCAAATTGGTCGGTAAAACTCCAGGAATTTTCCTGCAGGTTGACTGTGGTCTGGCGCCTTTCACCAGCCTGGAAACCTATGTGGGGGAAGCAAACGTAGTCCAGAGTATCCGACGCCAGCTGGAACGGAGCCCGGTTTTGCCACCGGACGATCAGGTGGGCGGTACTACTCGCAGTGAGATCCTGCGGAAATACCTGCACCGTCAGCTCTGGTAGTGTGAGCGCGGTACGTGTCCAGAGTACCGAGACCTCTTCCGTCTTGAGCAACTGCCGGTCGCGGTCGTAGAATCGGAACAGCAGGCGCAGGTCTGCTAAACTGTCGTCCCGAGCCAGAACCAAATCTTTCAAGTAGTAAGTTGTCGGATTGGCCTTGGCCAGTAAGATGGCGCCATTGCCCGTTACGGAAAAACTATCCACATTTTCCGTCAGAAAAAGTTCGACGGGGATCGCGCCGTAATAAACCTGCTGATTGCGCGGTTGACAGATGATGGCCTGATTGTACGTGGTCATTGCCGCCCAGGCCGGGCGCGGTGTTCCGAATGGTTCACCCGGATTGGTGTCGAATTCGATCAGCCCGAACCATTCTTCCGGATCGTCGTCATGCGCCGCCGGATTGCCGCCTTTCCACCAGCCGTCGTGATACTGGAAGACACAGCCGCCCTGCGCTCCGCCGTCGATCAAACCGCGGTACATTTCTAAAAGCCCGGCGGTTTGTTGCTCCAGAGTGTTGCCGCCGTAGTCATAGACGTCGTGCCTGGCCCCGGGAGAAACCGACAATCCGAATTCCGTCACGACAAACGGCTTATCCCACCCGCACTGACTTTTCAGATAAGCGCAGTAGCCGGAATAGCCGTGCGAGTAGCGGATCAGAGCCGGATTGTGGACGTACAGATTGTAAGCCGCGAAACGAAATAGATCGGTCCGGATATAATCGCCGACTGCCGTATTCGCAAAAGAAATCGGAATCCCCGGATGTTCCTGCTGGATCAGGGAGATTACCTGTTGCCAGAGGTGGAGCAGATTCCCGGCGCCGCCGGAATAGATGTCTGCAACGGTCGGCTCGTTCATGATCAGGTAACCGATGATCGCCGGACAATATTTGGAATAGGCGAGTACCTCATAAACATGTTGCAGGGCGTTCTGGATGAAATCGGCATCGCCATACGCGCCGTGCGGGTCTATCCAGATGCCGAACAGAATTTTGAGCCCGGAAGCTGTCACAACCTGCAATTCCTCCTGACTCATCGCCGACCAGGTCCGTATGGTATTAAAGCCGGCCAAGCGGATGCGTTGTAGATCTGCCTGGAGCAGGGTCGGATTGAAACTGTATTCCCAGGGTACCTGACCGGGGCGCGCGTGCGGTTCGTAACCGACGCCTTTGATGAAGAATTTCCGGCCGTCAACAAGAAACCAGCCGTCGTCGATCCGTAAAGACTGCGCAGAAACCCAGACCGGCAGACTCAGGATCAGACTATATGCCAACCGCCTCATCATGGTGGCCCCCGCGGATTAGTACCGGGGAATTTGCTGCAGATCGTGTTGGTCGGCGGGCCTGAACCGCACCGCGCAACCGCCACCAGGCGCCAGCCGGATTTGGAACATAGTCGTCCTTTCGACCAGCGCCTGCGAAATGGCCAGGGCCAAAGGATTGTCACGCCAGTCAGCATCCGGAGCATCGGCATAAATCTCCGCAACATAAGTGGTATTATCCGGCAGAAAATCCAATTGAGCGTTCAACAAGCGCGGGTTTTCATCGGTGACACTGCCTAAGTACCAGTCGGGGCTGTGGCGATCCTGGCGGACGATTGTCAGGTAGTCGCCGATTTGGGCGTGCAGTACGTGCGTGGCGCGCCAATCTACCGGGACGTCGCAGATGAACTTGAAGGCCGGTTGGTTGGCGTAATTTTCAATCAGGTCGGCGGCCATCTGCAGGGGGCTGTAAATTATGACGTAATAGGATAGCATCTTGGCCAAGGTGGTGTTGACCCGGTTATGGGGCTGGTATTCTTCATAGAACAGGTCGAGGATGCCGGGTGTAAAATCCATCGGCCCGCCCAGCAGGCGCGTGAAAGGCAGAATGGTCAAATAATCCGGCGGATTGCCGTCGTCAGGGCTCCAGGCGTCATATTCCATGCCCCGCGCTCCTTCCCGCGTCATCATGTTCGGAAAAGTGCGCCGCTCGCCGGTATCTTTAATGGGTTCATGGACGTCGAGCATAATCTGGTATTTCGCGGCAGTTTCGATGACCTTGCGGTAATGGCGCACCATGAACTGACCATGATGCCATTCGCGCTGAACCTGTCCGTTTTGATCGAGACGGCGGATATTGCGTCCATGGCCGACATAGCCGGTTTTGACCATGTGAATGCCTAATTTTTGGTAGAAACGGAAAGCGTCGTCCAATTGCCGCTCGTAATTGATTATATCGGCGCCGGTCTCATGGTGACCGATGAGCTGCACGCCCTTTTGCGCCGCATAGCGGGCTACCTCCGCAATGTCAAAATCCGGATGCGCTTGGGTGAAGTTGAATAACGCTCCGTTCTTGACCCAGTCGCCATCCCAACCCGTATTCCAGCCTTCGACCAGAACTCCGCTGAAACCATGTTGGGCGGCGAAATCGATATAGCGTTTGGCGTTTGCGGTGGTGGCGCCGTGGCGCGGGCCAGAACCCCAGGTGTACTTACCGAGATGCATGCCCCACCAGATGCCGATGTACTTGCCCGGTTTGATCCAGGAAATGTCCTGCAGGCGGCAGGGCTCGTTTAGATTCAGGATCAGGTTGGATTCGATCAGGTCGCCGGCTTTGCGGGCGATTTGCAGGGTGCGCCAGGGGGTCCGCAAGGGCGTACTGCGCTTGACCTTGGTGCCGTCCGACCACGGAACCAGATCACATTTTAGATGCGTACCCTCGCGGCGGGCTAAAGTCATGCTGGCATAATCATCCAGACCCGCCTCATGCACGGAAAGCACCAAGCCATCGTCGGTTTGCATGGTCAGGGGAGTGTGGACGGTGTCAATCGCCGTTAGCCGCGAAGACTGATACAGGTACTCGTAACGGTTCCACTGGTACGCTTTAATCCACCAGCACAGATGGTCGCCAGTAAAGTTGAATTCCGTCAGCTCATCCGTGATCACCAATTGATTCAAATGCGGTTGGGTCGGCAGTTCGTAGCGCAACCCCAGCCCGTCGTTGAAAACCCGCGCGATGATTTTCATTGTCCGCCGCAAGGAGGTGGTTTCAACCAATGAGACGGTCAGTTCATGGTAGTGATTGCGCACTTTTTCGACTTCACCCCAGGGCTGGCTCCAGGATTCATCCGCGGTGTTTTGCTGAACAGCGGCGACCTTGAAATTGTCTGCCAACGGCGGTGCACCTTGCAGGCGGAAACCTAACCGCGAGTCGGTGATGATGTTCTGACCTTCATAGGTTACGGAATAGTATGGCGCTCCGTTGTTCAGTCTGAAATAAAACACCACACGTCCGTCCGGTGAACTACATTGTTGAAGACTGGCGGAGAATATGCGGGCCAGCGATAACGCCACCCCCAATGCTATGGTAATAATCCTGCGGAAGCTCATTTTTCGTCCCTGACCAGAGCCGGCGCCGTTGCGAATGGTTGATAACAGAGTCGGTACAACAGGAGAAAGAAACCCTCCAGCACCACCAGGTACCACGGCCAGGCGGGCAACCATCTGACTGGCCCGAAATTCACTTCCGGCGGCTGGCGCAGGAAGAGATAATTACCAGCTAGGTAATAATTGAACGGCGCTACGCACAAAGCCCACAGGTTGAGCATCTTAAAGGCCTGCAGGTAGCTGCGCGGAGAAGGCCGCTGTCTCCGGACGATCAGCAAATAGAGCAGGATAAAAACCATCAGGGCGTGCGGAACAAACATGGCAAAGTAACGCACAGCGGGGAAGTCTTCCTGCAGGTCGGGAATGAGCGGCCCGAGGGCCGCACCGGCGAAAACGAAATAGTACAGCAGGTCGAAAAGCCGCTGTTCCGGACGCAAAAGATAAATGATGATCAAAATCTCGCTCAATCCGCACAGATGCAACGGCAGGTCATACCCTAATTGAAAAGAACCCTGCATCAGGAATATCAGTCGGTAACCGACCAATTGCAGCACTATCAGAAACGCCAGCCAGAATCGCACACGTCTCTCGTATCGTTGGTCATTCAGGGTCTGCAGCCAGTGCAACCCGAAAATTATCAAAAGCGCGGCGACCATCAGGGCCACTAAATGCGAAAGTCCAAACAGGTGAAATGCTTTGGTCATCGGATAAAATTTAATTCATTCCTGAGATAAAAGCATGACGAGGCTGGAAAAATATCAAGCCCCGACTGAAACAGCAGGCATTTTCGTTTTTGGTAGGGCAAACAGTTGCCTGTAAAACACGTATTTTTTTAATGTCAACTCTGAGGAAAATGTTTAATATCAAGAGTTCTTTATACAAGCAAACCTTAGGGGCATAATAAGAGCGAAGAATGTCCAGCTCTGCATATTGATTGGTTTTTAGGTTCTTTGAAAATAGGTGGATTATCGGGGTTATCGTCAAGAGATTTACATGACGTTAAGCAGTCACACTTTGAATAGAGGTGTCGAGCATGAAAATGTCACAGGTCGCGACGCATGATGGGGAAAAACCGCCTTGGTATTCATGAGAGGTACAGGCTACAGAGGGGTTTTTGTATCCGATGACTCCGAGCGGAAATCCAGGTATTGGTAGAATAGGGACCAAAGAAAATAGTGCAGGTGAGAATGGATAATTTAATAGTTCAAGTGTCGACCTGAGACTGAATCAGTTGGAGGTGGTTGTGATTTTACCCTGGCGGTACTGGTTCGTTTTATTAATCCTGGGCACTGGTTTCGTGAATGCCCAGGAAACAGTACTTGATGAGTGGTTGGATCTGGATTTAAATCAGCTGATGGCCATCAGGGTCACGACGGCAACCAAAAGTGACCGATCCCTCAATGATGTGCCGGCCACCGTGCGCATTATCAGTGCCGACCAAATCAGGGAACGTGGATATAACAGCCTGGAAGATGTACTCCAGGATTTGCCCGGCTTTCAGTTCCGTAACATTCAGGGCTTCAATGCCTATACCTTTATGCGGGGCGCCCCCAGTCAAAACAACCTCGTATTGGTTTTGATTGATGGAATTCAGATTAATGAATTGAGTTCCGGAGGGTTTTATGGTGGGTATCAGTACAATCTGCACAATGTCAAACAAATCGAAGTCGTCTATGGCCCCTCTTCGGCGCTCTATGGCACGAATGCCATTTCCGGTATTATTAACATCATTACCAAAGATGTTCCAGCCCCGGCCGGGGGCACGATAGACGTCACCGCGGGCAATTGGGGAACGCTGTTTGGCGACGGCGAATATGGTTTTACGTCTGCAACGGGAGAAATTGGTGGTCAAATCGCCGTGCATTATAAACGCACCACCAAAGCCGCTTTGGGCGGAGCGGCAGGCGATGATAACTGGTCTGATCGGATGGAGAATTTCGAAAATGATCTCGGCTGCGATGCCAGGTTCAGCTATCGGAATTTTTGCCTTGGTCTGACGATGCAGGACAAACAGGCCGCGCGCACCACCAACTATTAATCCAATGGAACAGACTATCTCGACAGGGGCACCAACTGGCATATCCGTTTTATCAATGCCTATGCCAAGCACGTCGTCAATGCCAAAGACAAATGGACGCTTAAATCGCTGGGATATTTCCGTAACGCCACGGTTGTGGATAATACTATCGCCTATATCCGGGCGGACAGTGCTCAGCAGATTGGCCAGGTCGGTTATTTTCGTCCCAATGCTTTGTTCGGCCTCGAAGAACAGCTCGATTACTATTTTAATGAAGATGCCAGTGTGATCCTGGGAGTCGTCGGGGAAGCAGAAAAATTAGCTGCAGATTTTTCCCAGACCTTTAGCGGTGACCCACACGTACGCCCGCCGCGACCGCCGGCTCCCGATTTCGAAAAAAATACGCTGGCCAGTTTCTATGCTCAGACCCATTACCGATTTTGCCCATCGCTGGAGCTCAGTGCCGGCGCGCGGCTGGATCGGAGCTCCTATTATGGCACGGTGCTAACGCCGCGCCTGGGGTTGGTCTATAACCGGAATGCTTACACCGCCAAAATCCTTTATTTGGAAGCTTTCCGTGCGCCCAAGCCCTGGGATTACAATTGGGGTGATGGCAACCCTAATCTAAAGCCGGAGCAAATGCGGAGCTTTGAACTGGCCGGCATTTGTACTCCGAATAAGTATCTGCGGATGGAAGTTAACCTGTACAGCAACCTGGTTTTTGAGAAATTGACCCAGACCGCGAACCAATGGATTAATGCGGAGCGGCTCAAAACCAACGGACTGGAAGCCAACCTCGACTATTCCCGGAATAGGACGCAGTGGAATGCAAATTATACGCTGACCGATTCGAAATACGCCGACGGCAGTTGCGTTCCTGAAATCGCCCGCCACAGTTTTAATGCCGGAGTCAGTTATTCGTTCTCACCCCAGTTGAGTTGCAACCTGCGAGGCAATTATTTAGGGGCGCGCCGCAATCCCGTTTATATAACCGCATCGCACAGCTTCAATGTTGACGCCTATTTTATATTGAATGGTACGATCAACTATCATCCCCTGACCAGCTTGGATATGCAGTTGTGCGTCAATAATATATTGAACGCCGTGTATTATCACACTTCCAACCGCCCGCCCGAACGTTATCGTCAACCCCAGCGTTCTGTCTTGGTCAGTTTGAGTTATCAGCTTTAAAGGCGAGTATTCCGGAACCATGTTACCGGTTGGCAGGGAAATGAAAAATCGTACGGCTTACGGGAGGATCATAACCATATTGGGGGCGCTCTTGCTGATGATGGAAGCCGGTCTTTCGGCAAATTATACGGCCGAGGCCGACCATCTGAAAGCGGCTTTCATCTATAATTTCACCAAATATATCGCCTGGCCCTACTGGGAAAAGTTCACGGTGTTCAAAATCGGAGTCATCGGCGAAACCGAGCTGGTCAATTCATTGCAATTACTGGCACAGAAAAAGACGATTGACCAAAGGCCGATCGAGATTCATGTTTTTAAAAATCCCGAAGATTTTAAATACTGTCATATTTTATTCATTGCCGGTTCAGAAAAGGAAAGGCTAACGGAGATTTTTGGCCGGCTCCGGAACATGGCCACCCTGACGATTGGTGACACGCCCGGATATTGTACCAGAGGCGTCATGATCAATTTTTATTTACAGGGTGACCTGGTGAAATTCGAGATGAATCCCCTGCATCTTGAAAGAGTCAAGCTCAAAGCCAGCTCTCAACTTCAAAAATTAGCCCGTATCGTGCAATGATCAGCCTACCCGTAAAAACGTTGAATCTGAACCCTTTGCATCAAGGCGCACAATGAAAATCCAACTTCTGGCCTGGAAACATTTTCAGGGTCTTTCCCTAAAAAATAAATTGATCTTCATTCAACTGTTAATTGCTCTGGCGATAATTAGTGTGCTCATTGTTTTCCAGGTCATCAGTGATCAGCTCGAATCACGCGCGGCAATTGTCCAAAATTCGCAATCGATAGCCAAAATCGTCGGCGACAATTCTCTACCCGCCCTCCATTTCTTGGATGCCCCGGCCGCCACGGAAATTCTGGCCTCTTTAAGGTCTGAATTGCACATCGTCAATGCCGGACTTTTCGATGCCGAAAAGCAGTTGTTTGCTGATTATGCCAGGAGTGGTTACCAGGATTATACTTATCCCTATTTACCACCGGGACTGCATCGGGTTGGGAGGCGTTTTATTATTTTTACCCACGCCCTTGTTGATGACAACGTTACACTTGGATACCTGCTGATTCGCTACAGGACCCCCGGACTGTTCTTTACGGTCGCCAGAAGTCTGGGGCTGGGACTTATTGTTTTGGTATTGGGTACGATATTAGCTCTGGGTTTGGCGGTGCGGACCCAGCGGGCTGTATCCCGGCCGATTCTCAACTTGATCGAAACGACCAAACGGATTTCCGCCGAACATGATTACTCTCGGCGACTCGTAAAACCAACCAGCGACGAGATCGGCACGCTCTACGATGGTATCAACGAGATGTTGGAAGAAATCGAGAAATGGCGCGCCGAAGAAGCACAAGCCGAGAAAAAACTCCGCGAAGCAAATAATATCATCAATCGCAGTCCCGTCGTGGCGTTCACTTGGCGCAACCAACCAGGCTGGCCGGTTGACTTCGTCTCGGAAAGCGTGGTCAACCTGTTTGGCTATACCGGTGAAGAATTTTCCAGCGGCGCTGTTTCCTATAGCCAATGCATTCATCCGGAAGACTTGGAGAGAGTCGGTCAGGAAGTTGCCAGGAATAGTCAGTCACCGGCTACGCGCGACTTCCGGCACGAACCCTATCGCGTTATTACCAAAGATGGTGGATATAAATGGGTTGACGACTGGACCTTTATTGTCAGAGATGAAGATGGGAAAATTACTCATTATCAAGGTATCGTTGCCGATGTCACCGAGCGCATGCGTTTTGAAGAATTGCTAAAGGAGAGTGAGTCGCGTTACCGGTTGATTTCCTCGGCTGTCTCGGATTTTGTTTTTACGACCCGCGTCCAGCCCGACGGTCGGTTGGTGCAGGAATGGGTCGGAGGCCCTTTCGAAGCCATGACCGGCTATACCTTTGAAGAATTTACTGCGCGTGGCGGCTGGCGAGCCGCGATCCATCCCGGTGATCGGGATATTGATGACCGCGATCTGGCCAAACTCAAGCTCAACCAGCCGGTTCAATCCGAACTGCGCTTTATCACCAAAAGCGGTGCGGTTAAGTGGGTCAGGGTTTATGCCCATCCGCTCTGGGATGCAAAATCCAACCGGCTAGCTGGTATCCACGGCGCAGTGCAGGATATTTCCGAAAGAAAAATGGTCGAAAATGCACTGCTGGAAAGCGAAAGCCGGTACCGCCTGCTATTCGAATCCAATCCTGCCCCGATGCTGATCTATAAGCGCGACACGTACCGGATTTTGACCGTCAACGAAGCCTTCACCATCCACTATGGCTATGCTTATGATGAAATCACCACGATGCATCTCCAGGACCTTTATCCGGCGGAGGAAAAAGAAAAAATAATTGCCACTGCAACTGGTTTGCATGGTTATCAAAATGTCGGTGAATGGCGTAATACCAAGAAGGACGGCACAGTCATAACTATTATCGCCTGTTCCAATGATCTGAATTATCAGGGACGCGCGGCCCGGGTAGCGGTGATCACCGATGTCACAGAGCAAAAGAAGATCGAATCCCAGATCAAGAGTCTGAACCTTGAACTCGAGCAACGCGTCGCCGAACGAACCGCGGATCTGGTCAGCGAGATCGAAGAACGCAAGAAAATCGCCACAACCCTGGAACAATCTCGGGAATCACTGCGGATTATCATTGAGTTTATGCCGTTTCCGGTAGTGTTAATCAACACCGATCATACCATTCAGGATGTCAATGCGGCTACCCTGGATGTGCTGGGGTACAACCAAAAAGCCGAAATTATCGGCCGCAGTTGCCAGGAAATATTTTGTCTGTCAGAGACCGCCGCCAGTTCTCTCGCTGATCAGGACGAGTTTATAGATCGCCAGGAAATGACCTGCTTGAACCAGCGCGGTGAACGTGTTCCCATTCTGATGAGCGCCCTTCCCATTGTCATCGAGGGCGAGCGAGTTATCTTGGAAGCTTTCGTTGACATTACCCGAATCAAAGCCATGGAAAAGGAGCTGGTACAGGCCAAAGAAGAAGCCCTGGAGGCGGCGCGCGCAAAAAGCGATTTCCTGGCAAGCATGAGCCATGAGATTCGTACCCCGATGAATGCCATCATGGGACTGAGCCATCTCGCCCTGCAGACAGAGTTGGACGCCAAGCAATACGATTATCTCACCAAGATCAAGTCATCCGCTCAGAATCTCCTGGAGATCATCAATGATATTCTTGATTTTTCCAAAATCGAGGCTCGCAAGCTGAAATTGGAGGAAATCGAATTCGACCTCGAGAAGGTTTTTCAGGATACGGCCAATATCATGACTTTCAAAGCCCACCAGAAGAATCTGGAAACGACCTTCGCCATTGACCAAGGTGTACCGCGGTATTTGTTCGGCGACCCGCTCCGCCTGCACCAGATCCTGGTCAATCTGACCAATAACGCCGTTAAATTCACGGACAGTGGGGAAATTAATGTCCGTGCGAACGTAGCCGAAGAGCACGACGACCACGTGAAAATCAGGTTCGCTGTCAGCGACACGGGGATCGGGTTGACCGAGGAACAGAAACAGCGCCTCTTTCAACCTTTCAGCCAGGCTGACAGCTCCACCACCCGCCACTACGGTGGTACCGGGCTGGGACTGGCAATCTGCAGACAACTGACGGAGGTAATGCAGGGCGAGATCTGGGTCGAAAGCACGTTTGGTCGGGGCAGCACTTTTTACTTTACGGCGGTCTTTAAGAAGCAACCGGTGCAAAAGAGCGAGATTTTTATGCCCTCACCCGACCTGCGGGGGCTGAAAGTGCTGGTTTGCGATGATAATCTTACCGCTCTGCAGATTATCAAGGGGGCCCTCGATTCGTTCGGATTTAATGTCACGACCGCCACTTCCGGCCAGGAAGCGCTCGAAAGGTTAAAAGAGAATAAAGAACAACCGTTTCAGTTACTGCTGATTGACTGGAAAATGCCCGGCTGGGATGGCCTGCAGACGGTAGAAATGATTAAAAAATCAGCCGAAATCCCCAAGCTGGCCGCCGTAATCATGGTTAGTGCCTACAGCTAGGAAGAGATAGTGACAAACGCCGGGCGAATCGGAATTGATGCTTTTTTACTGAAACCGGTCAGTCATTCGACGCTGTTCGATACCATCATGCAGGTCTTTGGTAAGGGCGCCCCCAGACGCCGGCGCAGTCCCGGTCGGGGACAGCAGTATAATCAGGAATTGTCACTAATCCGGAATTCACGGATTTTGCTGGTCGAAGACAATGAAATCAACCAGCAGGTGACGGGAGAATTGCTGACCCACTACGGAATGCAGGTCGAAATTGCCGAGAATGGAGCCGTGGCCGTTGAAAAATGCCGGCCAAATGCCGAGCGTAAATTCGATTTGATTTTTATGGATCTCGAGATGCCGGTCATGGACGGCTATTCGGCTACAAAGACCATCCGTAAAATTCCGGGCAACGAAGACGTCCCGATCATCGCCCTGACCGCCGATGCGATGAGTGGTGTGCGGAATAATGCCCTTACTGCCGGCATGAATGATTACATCACCAAACCCGTTGATCCCAATGATGTGGTCAGGGTATTAGTCCGGTGGATTCCCGCCAAAGAAAAAAATGCCGCCGCAGGAGATACTGGAAAACCCGGCCCCCGTGGTAGAGTAGATTTTCCAGCCCTGACAGGTATTGACGTTCAGACAGCGCTGAAAAGAGTCGCCGGGAATATTCCCCTTTACTGCCGGATCCTGCGCAGTTTCGCGGCTGTCAATCGGGATATGATCACGAAAATTAAAAACGAATTGTCCGGGCAGGCATTCGCCAACGCCGAACATCTTGTCCATACCTTGAAAGGCAGTGCGGGCAATGTTGGCGCCGAAGGAGTATATGAACTTGCCACCGCACTGGATAACGAATTAAAAACAGCGAACCCTAAGTTGAGCGAGGTCAGCAAATTTTTGGAGAACCTGGCGATTGAGCTCGACATTGTGCTCCGTTCGATTGACCAGGCTAAGTTACCTGTGGAATCAGGCGAGCCCGCTGGCCAGGCAAAACCGGCGGGTTTGAAATTT
>Ga0209610_1000062_pt1 | contig 48797 bp, 54 predicted proteins | sample LakKivw275mmetaG_FD_184137 | JGI IMG/M metagenome (GOLD analysis project Ga0209610, IMG submission 184137) | Anoxic lake water microbial communities from Lake Kivu, Rwanda to study Microbial Dark Matter (Phase II) - Lake Kivu water 275m metaG... | ecosystem: Environmental > Aquatic > Freshwater...
CTTGCGATGTGGATGGCACACTAACAGATGCTTTATGGAAGATTAGTTCTGAAGCCGTGGAATCCATAAAGAGAGCTGAGAACATGGGTATACCTGTGATTCTAGCCACCGCTAGAACGTCCGCTTTTATTAAAGAATTGTTTGAGGATTTTGACTTCAAAACTTCTGGCCCCATCATCGCTGAGAACGGCGGCATCGTAGTAAACCAAAAGACTGGAGAAGAGGTCATGATAGGGAACCCAGAAAAGGTGAAGGAAGCATCTAGAGTGATAATGGAGGAAGCAAGAGGTCTTGTTGAAATGCCATCCAAGAATAGGAAAGACAAAACTGCTAGGCTAACTGACGTGATGGTCATAGGTCGTATGGAAGCCATCAAACTAATCCAAAAAATCGCTTTGAACCATAATCTAGGTGTAGATTTGACGTATGCTCCAGTGCTGGCTGATATCGAAAAGGGTATTGAGAGGTCAAAGATGAGATATATCATCTTTATAAAGGATCCAAAAGCGAACAAGGGTAATGGCCTAACCCTTGCAACAGAGATGCTGGGAATAGAAAGAGCGGAAGTGGCGGCGATCGGGGATGCAGAAAATGATCTGTCGATGTTCAGGGCGGCAGGCTACTGTATAGCGGTTTCGAATGCAGATCAGGCATTAAAGAGCGTGGCAAACTTGGTAACAGAAGGTTCCTATGGAAAGGGGGCCAAAGAAGCCATAGACTTCGTCATCAACAAATTAATTTAACCGTGAGATCGGTAGACAAGAAGCATTAGAAAGCTACTAATAGACGTATCCTATTAGAGCACTTTTTGTCATCGTGAATCTTGGGTACATGCTCGAAACCACTCAATTGTCTTATCCAGCCCATCGCTCAGGGAAGTTTTTGGGGTCCACCCCAAGATTTTTTTAACCTTAGTCAGGTTCGGGCATCTTCGCTTCGGGTCATCTGGCCTGGAGGGATAGAAAGTTATCTCGGACCCACTTTGGACGGCATCCCTGATTTTCTTGGCAAGTTCAAGTATGGTTATCTCACACGTGTTTCCAATGTTCAAGACATCTCCGCGAGCGTTCTTCCTGACCAGCTGAAGCAAGAGAGCCTTCACAGTATCTGCGACATAGCAGAAGGATCTTGTCTGAGAACCGTCACCGTAGACTGTCATCGCCTGGTCCCTCAGCGCCTGTGTGATGAAACGCGGGATCACCCTTGCATATGCTCCATCCGCCCTCATCCGCGGCCCGAACGTGTTGAAGATCCTAGCGATCCTCACATCTACGCCGTAGCGGCGATGGTAAGCCATGAACAGGGACTCGCCGAAGCGCTTGGCCTCGTCATAGCATGACCGCACACCCAAAGGGTTCACGCTCCCCCAGTAAGATTCTGGTGTGGGAACAACTTCTGCGTCGCCATAAACCTCACTCGAGGAGGCAAAGAGTACGATTGAGTCGCCCTTCCTAGCCGCCTCCGAAACCCTGTAGCTACCGAGGGAATTTGATAGCAACGCCTCATCTGGTCGCTTTTCATAGTCCTCTGGAGAAGCTATGCTTGCCAGGTGAAGAATGTAGTCGTATCTTTCTTCGGTCTCAAACCCGCACACATCTTTGTTAACAAACGTGAATCTTCCCGACTGTATGTGGTCTATATTGCTGATCCTTCCGCTTGAAAGGTTGTCAAGGCATGTTACGCGTGCCTTAAGGTGAATAAAGGCGTCGCAGAGCCAGCTTCCTACGAACCCTGCCCCGCCAGTCAGTAGAACATCAGCGTCCTCAAAAGCGTCGTCCATACCTGATGCCACATCTTCGACATCTCCTCTTGTGATGCTATCTATCAGAATTAGTTTTCCTCCTGAAGATGTTGATACGATAGTCTCAGCGCGTCCCAGAAGGCTTGAGAGGTGCCTACATCGAGCCAGACATCCTCGGGACTTAGTTTAATTGCTACGACCCTTTGCTTCCACTCGATCAATTTCTGTATTCCATCCGTGAGTTGTAGTTCACCACCTTTTCCAAGCTCAATCTTCTGAAGAGCCTCAAAGATTGCTGGGTCAAAGACATACACAGGCATTATCGCAAGGTTTGTGGGAGGCTTCTCAGGCTTCTCAACAGCTCGCCTGACTTCTAGAACACTGCCCTTCAAGCTCCTCACCTCTATCACACCGAACCTCGTCGGGTTCTCTATCTCTTTCACAACGAACGCTGCCTTCGCCTTCGTGTCCCTGTAAGCTGCTACAAGCCTAGTCAGATAATCGTTTTCTGGGGAAATCACGTAAGCATCTCCCGCGTAGACGAGAAAATCCTCTTTTACGAGGGGTTTGGACTTGAGAACGGCATCCCCAAAACCAGCTGGCCTAGGCTGATTTACGAAAACTATAGTTGAGTCCTCCACCTTTTCGTAAAAGGCTCCGAGGCTACTGATAGCCTCACTCTTGCTCATCTCCTTCAATGCATCCAAAAAACCTGAGTCCGGGGTGAAGTGATCCTCGATAGCTCGCTTTCCTCGTCCAACAATAAAATAGAACTCCCTGACGCCAACGTCGTAGAGGTGCTCGAAGACTGCCTGCAACAGAGGCTTAATGCACAGTCTTCCATCTCTCGACTTTGCAAATATGGGAAGCATCTCCTTCGGCGTCTCCTTCGTAACCGGCAACAGCCTAGTCCCCAAACCAGCGGCCGGGATGACAGCTTTCCTAATCAAGTGAAACACCATCCAAAACATCATATAGGGACACAGTTTATTTAAAACGATTCATTGAGTTTGGGTTACAAGCTTCTGACTTAAGCCCTATAAATGACTGAGTGAAAATAATTGAAAACTGTAAAACCAGCTTGAATGTAAGAAGAGATGGTAATGGCAATGGTGAAAACAGAAACTGTGCGAAAGTTAATATACGATAAGTACTGGATTCAGAAACTTTCAATGCATAAAAGTCCATGTTGTCATATGATAACATGCTTCGTGTAGCAACAGTGTTGGCGAATACTGGAACCTGAAGGCCACTCGCAAGTATTGGCTATTTCACGTTCCAAGAGGGTTTAAAGTAAATTATTATTTGACTATTTATGTGAGCAATACATCAAATTCTTCGGGCTGACGAAAAGTGAGCGAAAAAGAACTACCGGGATATAGAGGTAAGGTTCTTGAAGCCCTCATGAAGGCAGGAGTCAAAGTTGAGGATCGTATTAGAATTTTAGAAAATGGACAAATATTTGAAGGAATATTGATTCCAAGATCAGAGTATAGTGACGACAAGCATATAGTAATCAAGATCAAGTCTGGATACAATGTCGGTATAAAAGTAACTCCAACAACGAAGATCGAGAGAATGGGTGTCGGAGCGAAACTTACATTCCGGCCTCCTCCGCCGCCAGAGCAGAATCCAAAGTTACCAAGGGTGGCCATCGTAAGCACGGGTGGAACGATCGCAAGTAGGATAGACTACAGAACTGGGGCGGTCCATCCGGCTATAACAGCGAGAGATCTCTACAGCACGATTCCAGAAATCTCGGAGAAAGCCAATATTGAGGTAGAGGTTCTGTTCAGTCTCTACAGCGAAAACATCAGTCCATCACATTGGACTGAGCTGGCAGAGTCGGCAGCTAGACATATTGAAGCTGGAGTAGATGGGGTCGTAATCTGTCATGGAACAGATACTATGGCCTACACATCGGCAGCGTTGAGCTTCGCCATACAAAACTTACCAGTTCCTGTAATTCTTGTGGGGTCGCAGAGGTCATCGGATCGCCCAAGCTCAGACGCGGCGATGAACTTGGTGAACGCCGTTTACGCTGCAGGAAGAGCTCCATTTGCAGAAGTAGCAGTGGGGATGCACGAGACAATATCGGATAAGACGACAGTAATTCACCGCGGAACAAGGGTTAGAAAGTGCCATACAAGCAGGAGGGACGCGTTCAAATCGATAAATGTTCCTCCCATAGCCAGAGTAGAAGAGGAAAAGATCACGATGCTGACAGAAGACTATAGAAAAAGAGATAGGAAAAGAGAAGTCGTCTTGAAGCCAAAGTTCGAGGAGAAGGTGGCGCTGATAAAATTTCATACGGGTTTCAACCCAAAAATAATAGAATGGTATGTAAATGAAGGTTACCGTGGGATAATCTTGGAAGGAACTGGCCTCGGCCACGTAGGATCAAGCTTGTACGAACATCTGAGAAACGCCATCAAAAACGATCTGGTGGTCGGCATGACATCCCAGTGCATATGGGGGCGAGTGAACATGAATGTATATGACACAGGAATGGACCTGCAGGAGATAGGGGTCACTCCCCTTGAAGATCTGTTGCCTGAAACGGCTCTTGTCAAAGCGATGTGGGTTCTCGGCCAAACAAAGAGTTCAGAAAGAGCGAGGGAGCTCCTTGTAGAAAACATAGCTGGAGAGATCTCACAAAAAAGCTACTATGGAAGTGACTGGCCGTGACCATGATCGAAGAAAAACACTTGGCAACCACCAGGCATAAAAACCGGATGCGGTTTGATACATCAGAGAGAAACATGAATTGTTCAGGGGCGACAGGGTTGTGAACAGCCTCATCAACTATAAGAAGATAGGTTTAAAGATAGGACTCGAGAACTGCGCTCATATCCGGGCGTAGTCGAGGGATCCATCAACAGCTGGACACAGCTCACAAGCTTTTCTGCTCGTGCAGATCACAGCTATCAACCTTAGAGCCTGAAACAAAATTCTACAGAAGACTTAGACCCACGCAAAGCGAGCTTGGCGAAACCGATGCTGCTGCCGCCTTCGAATTTAAAAGAGGCAGGGGATTCCTTTACGAGGCAGATGATGTCACCAGTTGCCTCGTTGAACTAGATGAAGAACCGCCACATGAGTTGAATACGGAGGCTGTTGATGTCTGTCTGACGATAGCACTGATGCTCGATTCCAGACCAGTTGACGAAATCCATGTCATGAGAAAGATTGTGATCGACGGGTCTAACACTACAGGCTTTCAGAGAACTTGCATAGTATCTCTGGGCGGAGGAATAACAGTCAATGGTAAGAAGGTTCCTATACAGACGATTTGCTTGGAAGAGGATGCTGCGAGAAAGACGGGAGAAAATGGTGTGACTACACATTATAGACTTGATCGGTTGTGCATACCTCTCGTGGAATTGGCCACAGCGCCGACGATAGACTCGCCTGAGGAGGCTGGTGAGGTGGCCTTGGCGATTGGAAGGGTGCTGAGGGCAACTGGGAGGGTTGCACACGGCCTAGGAACGATCCGTCAAGACCTGAATATATCCACACGAGAAGGCGCACTGATAGAAGTAAAAGGAGTTCAGGAGTTGGAGCTGGTTCCGAAGGTCATAGAGTATGAGATCCAGAGGCAAGCGAATCTAATAAGAATTCGTGATGAGCTTGCGAAGAGAGGGGTAGGAAAAGAGGAATTCAAAAACGATTTCTTGGATGTGACCGAGGTCTTTGGCAAAACCAAGTGCAAAATTATAAGAGATGCCATTAAGGAGGATAAGGGAGTAGTCTTAGGGGTTGTTTTACCTAAATTCGGTGGTTTACTAAAAACCGAGCTTGAACCAAGTATAAGCTTTGGAAGAGAGATCGCCGAATACGCAAAATTCTGGGGCGGAGTTGGTGGGATATTTCATACAGATGAGCTGCCTGGTTTTGGCATAACAGAAATTGAGGTCGAGAGGCTGAGAGAGGTTATTCAAGCCGACAACATGGACGTTGTCGTAATAGTTGCTGACAGGCCAGAAAAAGTCAGGGATGCCTTGCACGCCGTAGTCGAAAGGGCAAAGATGGCTGTCGCAGGAGTTCAAAGCGAAACCAGAGGTGCATATCCAGATGGAACAACCCACTATTCCAGGCCAAGACCCGGTGCGGCAAGGATGTATCCTGAGACTGACATACCACCAGTCTCGATTACGGAAGAACGATTATCAAGAATTAGATCACAACTACCTGAAATGCCTGACAAGAAGATTTCACGTCTTATGAGCGAGTACAAAATCAACAGAAAACTGGCAATACAGATGATGAACTCAGATTTCACTGACTTGTTTGAAAGAATGGCTAAGGAGTTTAAGATTTCGGCAACATTCATGGCGGCTATGCTGACTGAGACCTTGAAGAATCTCAGGAGAGAGGGGGTTGATGTTGAGAAGCTTACTGAGAGACATATAGAGGAGACCTTTGATCTGGTTGACAAGGCGATAGCAGCCAAGGAGGCGGTTCCAGAGGTATGGACCTGGCTGGCACAGCATGAGAAGGCTACTGCGGAAGAAGCCATAAGAGATTTAGGCTTGAAGATGATTCCTAGGAATCAGCTGGAAGCCATAGTAGATAGAGCCGTGAAAGAAAACATAGAGCTGGTTAGAAGGCGGGAAGAAGACGCAGCGAACCTGTTAATGGGGGTAATCATGAGGCAGGTTAGAGGGAGAGTAGACGCCGGGTTGGCAAACAAAATTCTAAAGATAAAAATTCAAAAGCATCTACGGGAAACTAAAAAGAAGCGTTAACGTTATATGCGACTGTGCGGTAGAAAAGCGAAAAGGCATCGGTGATTTAGAATAGGGAGATGTTCAAGGTGGCTGACGAAAGGCGAAGAAAGAGAGAATACGGAAAGGGCAGCAGGCCTTGCAGAAGGTGCGGAGGCTATGGTCCAATCATAAGATCATACGGGTTGAACTTGTGTCGCCGGTGCTTTAGAGAGGTGGCTGAGAAACTCGGTTTCAAGAAGTATTCTTAAGGAATGAAAATGGCATGAGTGTGAACGATCCCCTACTAAACGCGCTCGCGACAATTATGAATAATGAACTGAGAAATAAGAGAGAGTGTGTGGTTAACCCGGCCTCAAAAATGATAGGGCATGTCCTAAGACTCTTACAGAAAAAGGGGTATATTGGACAGTTCGAGTTCGTCGATGACGGCAGGTTTGGAAAATTCAAGATTCAGCTTTTGGGGAGAATAAACAAATGTAGTGCAATCAGACCTAGATATTACGCAAAGGTTGAAAAGCTTGAGGAGTGGGAAAAGCAGTTTCTGCCGTCAAGGGAGCTGGGCATACTTATCCTCTCAACATCAAAGGGCATAATGTCGCACGAAGAAGCAAAGGGGAAGAAAATTGGAGGGCAACTGATAGCCTACGTCTATTGAGGGTTAGTTTGGCTTCAACCGAGTAGAGGTTGACTTAACCCCTCGCTTCACATTTCTTACAGCCGGTCCTCGACGCCTTTTTAACCATACCTGTACACGGGAATGGTGAATAAACATATAAAAGTTGCCAAGCAAAGACATAATAGAATCACTTTACCGAGGAAGAATCGACTTGGTCAAGACAGTCACGGCGTCGAGGACGATTGAAATTCCGAGTGACGTAGAGGTAGCTATTGAAGGCAAGAAAGTACTTGTTAGAGGTCCGTTAGGGGAGGTTCAGCGCGATTTCTCACACGCGGATGCGGTGATAGAACATGTGAAGGGGGAACTGGCAATTGGAACATTGTGGCCAGACAAGAGGAGAGCAGCGGTAGTAGGGACCATAGCGTCACAGATTGAGAACATGATCGAAGGCGTAAGAAAAGGTTTCACATACAAGCTCAAAATTGTCTTTGCGCATTTCCCTATAGGAGTGAAGGTTCAGGGCAATGAGGTCATAATTGAAAACTTCTCTGGGGGAAGAAGACCCAGAATAGCCAAGATAATTGGTAATGTAAGGGTTGAAGTAAAATCAGATGAAATAACGGTTAAGGGAGTAGATCTGGAAGACGTGGGTCAAACAGCAGTAAACATTGAACAAGCGACAAAGATCAAAAAGAAAGATCCGAGGATCTTTCTCGATGGCATATACGTGTACGAAAAGGGGAAAGGAGCCTAAAATGCCCCGAAAAGGAGAGAAACGCGAGCGAAAGAGAGCGGAGAAGGCTGCTGAGAAAAGAGACCAAAAAAAAGCCTCACGTTTACATGCGGTTCTCAAGAAAAGAAAACCAGACTTCGTCCGTCAAGAGAGTTGGAGGTATAAGAGAGTAAAAGGCTCATGGAGAAGACCTAGAGGCAAAGATAGCAAAATGAGGTTAAAAATAGGCGGCTGGCCAAAATCAGTAAAAATCGGTTACGGATCACCGAGGAAGATAAGAGGTCTCCACCCGTCAGGCTTAAGAGAATTGATCGTGAATCGGCCAGAGGAGCTGGGATCAGTTGATCCAGACGAATTTGCTGTCAGAATAGCTCATGGGGTGGGGTCGAGAAAAAGAAAAGAAATCTTGGACAAAGCTAACGAATTAAACATAAGGGTCTTGAACCCAAGGAGAGTGAAAGAGCTTGAGGAGTCAGAGGAGACTGGCGTCTGAGATACTGAAGATAGGTCAAAATAGAGTGTGGATCGACCCTGAGAGAATCGAAGACGTCGAGATGGCAATCACGAGAGAAGAAATCCGGCGTCTTATTCATGAAGGGGCAATAAAGGCTGAACCAAAAAAAGGCGTTAGTCGATCAAGGGCTCGCCTTCTTCATAAGAAGAGGAAATCTGGAAGAAGGAGAGGTACAGGCAGTAAGAGAGGTAAGAAAACCGCGAAGGTAACGCAGAAAGAGAAATGGATGGGGAAGGTTAGGCCCCTCAGAGACAAGTTGAAGAACCTTAGGAAGCATCGTGCGATCACGAGGAATGTATACCACAAGTTGTATGAGATGACAAAAGGGGGGGCCTTCGAAGATCTCTCTCATCTTGAGCAGTATATTGAAGCTAATAAGCTCAGAAGAAGGAGATGATTCCACTTTTGCCCCATAACACTAGACATCATGTGGTATTCAGACGCAGAAGAGAGGGTAAGACGAATTATCGAAAGAGAAGAGGCATGATTCTTGCGAGTAAACCCCGCTTTGTTGTAAGGGCCTCCTTGAAACACGTTATTGTTCAAATCATAAATGCTGAACCTGAAGGCGACAAGACACTCGCGTCCGCACATTCAAGCCAACTCAGAGAGTTTGGATGGAAAACGACTTACGGAAACACCCCGGCGGCCTATTTGACTGGTTTTCTTGCTGGACTCAAAGCCCTCTCCAAGGGTGTAAAAGAAGCAATCTTGGATGTTGGACTACATAAGCCGTCTGCAGGATCCAAGATATTTGCAGCGTTGAAGGGTGCTACTGATGCCGGCCTCAAAATCCCTCACGACGAAAATATTTTGCCTGAGAACTCAAGAATCATTGGCGAGCACATAACTTCGCACGCCAAAATGCTATTTAAAGATAATTCGGAGCTTTATAAGATGCGCTTCTCCCAGTATCTAAAGAAGAAAACATCACCTGAAAAACTGCCTGACCAATTTCTTGAGGTAAAGGGAAAAATAGCTGCAGCTCTTAAGAGAGGTAAGTTGCATGACTGATAATGAAAATGAAACTAAGGTAGAAACATGGCAGTGGACACCCCGCACGGCGCTCGGGAGATTGATACTGGAGGGAAAAATGACATCGATAGACGAGGTCTTTGCCCAAGGTTTCAAGATTAGGGAGCCAGAAATAGTTGATATATTGCTTCCTGACATGAAAAATAAAGTCTTAGACATCAGCATCGTTCAAAAGCAGACGGACGCAGGAGAAAAAACAAGCTTCAAATCAGTTGTAGTTGTTGGAAACCACGATGGTTTTGTTGGACTGGGGGTAGGTGTAGCAAGACAGGTAAGAGCTGCTATCGAAAAGGGGATCATAAACGCAAAACTCAACATCACTCCTGTTCGTCGCGGTTGCGGTAGTTGGCAATGCGACTGCGGCGGCACTCACTCTTTACCCTATAAAGTCGTCGGAAAAAGCGGAAGTGTTAGAGTCAAGATCATTCCTGGACCAAAAGGCATTGGAATAGTGGCTGGAGAAGTCGCCAAGGATATAATTGGCTTTGCAGGGGTCAATGATTGCTGGACCAAAAGCTTCGGCTCCACAAGAACGATGCATTCATATGCGTTTGCAACTTTTAACGCTTTAAAGAATACGTATCGAATTCTTCCCCCAAAAGAATGGACTGGATGAATAGTCATGGCTAAGGAAAAACGCGGATGCATTGTGGCCGTGAGAATTAGAGGAAATGTTGGCATCCGGCCAGAGTTTAAGAAAACTTTGGGGCTGATGCATTTGCCCAAACGGAATCATTCAACAATTCTCAGTAGTACATCGTCTCACACTGGTATGCTTCAAAAGGTTAAGGATTACATCACATGGGGAGAAGCAAATTCTGAAACGGTCTACTTACTACTAAGAGAGAAGGGGAAAATAGTTGGTGACAAAGATCTGACAGATCGCTACGTAAAGGAGAAGCTAGGGCAGAAATCTCTCAGAGCATTTGCTGACGCTATTACGCTATCCGAAGTCGAATTCTGGAAGACGCCTGGCGTTAAACCGGTCCTACGTCTACACCCTCCAAAAGGAGGTTTTCGTAAATCGATAAAAAGACCTTATCCAAATGGAGAGCTGGGGTACAGGGGCGAAGACATAAATAGACTCCTAGAAAAGATGGTCTAACAACTTCTTACTGCCCTGTTCTAAGTGAACTTGGAGGCGAAAATAACTGTGGCCCACAGAAAGAGGAAAGTGAGAAAACAAAGAGGTTCAAGAACCTATGGTTGGGGGCAGGTCGGACAGCACAGGGCAGGCGGAAGAAAAGGTGGCAAAGGAAAGGCAGGAAGGAGTAAACATAAATGGACTTACACAGTAAAGTATGTTCCCAATTATTTCGGCAAACGCGGATTTCATAAACCCATGAGCCAGAAAGAAAAGACAATGAACGTAGGAGAGTTAGAGGAATTGGCAACGCGTGCGACAACAACAGAGGAAAAGGGCAAAATCATCGACTTAGAGAAACTAGGCTACGACAAGCTTCTCGGATCTGGCAAAGTGAACAGAGCTGTGAGTGTAGAAGTAAAATCTTGCTCAAAATCTGCAGCAAAAAAGATTCAAGAAGCAGGTGGGAAGATCCTTATTAAGAGGGAAACGTAGAGCGTTTAGGGGAGAAAAATGCCCAGCAGGTTTTTGAATCTCTTTAAACCGATAGCCAAATTTATACCTGAGGTCAGTTCCCCAGATAGAAGGGTCGGCTTCGGTGAAAAGCTCCTCTGGACTGGGATGGCGGTAGTAATATACTTGATAATGAGTGAGGTTCCTCTCTACGGAGTTGCACGCGGTCCTCAAGATCCTTATTACTATATGAGAGTTATCTTCGCCTCTACACGCGGCACGTTGACGGAGCTGGGGATAGGGCCAATAGTCACAGCTGGATTGATCCTCCAACTCTTGGCGGGCTCAGAGATAATAACCGTTGACTTCACCGATCCCGATGACAGAGCCCTGTTTACTAGTGCAAACAAGGTTTTTTCCATCATTATGACAATATTCATGGCCTCGGTATACATTTTGGGGGGAGCATACGGTAGCATGAGCTTAGAAGCATCGATTTCTCTATTTTTGCAGCTCATTTCTGCAGGACTTATTCTCATGCTTCTTGATGAACTCGTGCAAAAGGGCTGGGGAATAGGGAGTGGGATAAGCCTATTCATTGTTGCTGGGGTAGCTAGAATGATTTTCTGGAATTGTTTTTCGCCTATCGCGGGAGGCGACGGTAAGTTTTTCGGCGCAATATTGGCCTTTTTTCAATCCTTACTAAGTGGAGGAGGTCCATTGGCGGCTCTGCATAGGCCAGAGAATCTGCCCGACATGATAGGCTTTATCTCAACGGTTCTTGTCTTCTTAATCGTAATATTTTTTGAGGACATCAGAATTGAGCTTCCAATATCGTATGCTCGTTTTAGGGGATTTAGGACACGTTATCCGGTAAAACTGTTATATGTTTCCAATATTCCAGTTATACTCTCTTCAGCTCTCTTTGCGAATATCTACCTGTTCTCTCAAATCTTGTGGTCCAACTTTAACCAGAACAATGAAAATTTTTGGCTTAGTCTATTAGGTACGTATAATGCAACTAGTCGTGAACCAACAGGAGGACTTGTCTTCTATGTTACTGCACCGAGGAGCATAGACACCATCCTGGCCAGCACAGGGGGACTGGTGAGGGCGATTGTTTACGTGGTCCTCATGGTTACGCTGTGTATCCTCTTTGCTAAAGTGTGGATTGAAGTTGGCGGTTTAGGATCTGCGACTACGGCGAAACAGCTTATTGATTCCGGAATGCAGATCCCAGGTTTTAGAAGATCCGTCAAACCAGTTGAGAGACTTCTGGACAGGTATGTTCCAACACTCACGGTATTGGGCGGATTGATAGTCGGAGCGATAGCTGCTTTTGCAGATCTTCTAAACGTGTTCGGGTCAGGAATGGGTGCCTTGCTCGCCGTTGGGATACTGTACCAATTATACCAGCAGATAGCTCAGGAACAGATAATGGAGACCTATCCTATGCTAAGTCGAATCATAGGATAAGGGGGTTAACTTGGAAGCTAGGGTAGTAATTGTTACAGGAATTCCGGGTGTTGGAAAGACAACTGTCTTGAAAGAGCTAGTGAGAGAAGCTGGGAAAAAGGGAGCAAGATTAAACGTAATAAACTACGCATCGATTATGCTTGAAGTGGCGAAGGAAAAAGGGAAAGGTGTCGGGAGAGATGGTTTGAGGTGCATGCCGATTGAGTTACAACGGGCTCTACAAATGGAAGCAGTGGAAAGGATAGAGAAGATGATTGCAGAGTCTCCTGAAACAATTGTAGATACGCACATGATTATCAGAACAAACCAAGGATATTGGACCGGACTTCCTTTGAAGGTGCTAAGAAAACTTCGTCCGAGCCTTTTTGTTCTTCTTGAAGCAGAAATCGATGAGATTGTTGATAGGCGACTCAAGGATAGAAAAAGGAAAAGAGATAAGGTCTTGATGGACGAGGTGAAGGAGGAGATGAGTTTTTCAAGATTTGTGGCAGCATCATGTGCAACTTTGACTGGCGCCCCAGTCAAAATATTGAAGAACCCTGCTGGGAAGCAGGTTGAGGTCGCTAACCAGTTGTTGTCTACCATACAGAAACTGAGAGGGGCGTAAGGATGTTCGAGGATCTCATTGAATGGGCCAAAAATCTGCTGTCTTTGTTTTTGCAGGTGCCAAACTCAACGATCTTCACATTTTCCGTTTCATTTATACTCAATCTGGTTATGGCAATTGCGAATCGACTCTTGGTTGATGTTAATCAACTCAGAGAAAATGACCTGAAGATAAAAGGCTACATGAAGGAACGGAACGAAGCAGAGAAGAGAGGCGATAGGCGCGCCCTCAAAAAATTGAGAAGGATGGAATTTAGGATGAACAAGTTACAGACTTTGAACGCTAAAGAGAGATCTAAAGTTAGTCTTCTCTTCATGGTTCCTTTCATGATAGTTTATCTAATCTTAAATGCGGTATTTTTAGGTTCCAATATTGTTGAGCTGCCTTTTGTGATTCCATTCGTCGGATCTATTGGATTATCATTCGCTTGGTGGTATATTATATGCCATTTCACATTATACACCATGCTCTCTCGCCTTTTTGGGTTGACCTATGAGTCAGAATAACGTGCGCACGTAGTCTAAAATAGATGCTATCTGATTCATTTCAATCTTGTGACCCTAGAAAAGTCAAAAACATAGGATGATATAAAGAGCTAATTTAAATCTTATCGTAAATTCTAAGCGCGCCCCGGAGGTCATCTACGTGGGCCTAGTGATAACAATAAGTGGACTGCACGGAACGGGAAAGTCAACTTACGCGAAGGCAATTTCCGAAGAGTTCAACCTGCGCCACATGTCCGCAGGAGCGTTGTTTCGAAAGATAGCTTTAGAACGCGGGTTGTCGGTAGAAGAACTCAGTCACATAGCGGAGCGAAACAAAGATGTGGATTGCCTTATTGATGAGAAAACGAAAACAGAAGCGAGCAAAGGAAATGTGATCTTAGACGGTCTTTTAGCCGGGTGGATGGCAAGCGATTATGCCGACCTAAAGATTTACTTGAAGTGTCCAGACGATGTGAGGATGCGCAGGATAGCTGAACGCGATAGAATAACTTACGAAAAAGCCGGGAAAACGACAACTTTTAGAGAAGATGCTGAGAAGAAAAGATTTAAGAGGCTTTACCACATCGAGATGGATGATCTGTCGATATATGATTTGATAATCAACACAGGCTTGATGTCTATTAAGTCGAACATAGAAGTGATGAGGAAGTTCGTTCAAGGGTATATTTCAAGTCAAGGAGGTAAGATGTGAAATGTCGTCTGTGAAGGTTGGAAGAGTGTGTGTTAAGACTAGAGGAAGAGAGTCCGGTAAGAAATGCGTGGTTGTAGATGTCATTGACAAATCCTTCATTTTGATTACGGGTCCAAGGGAATTAACTGGAGTAAAGCGAAGAAGAGCAAATATCAATCACATCAGACCACTGGACTGGAAAATCGACATCAAGAAAGGGGTCAAAGACAAGGAGATTATTGATGTCCTTAAAAAGACGGGTAAAGTTGACGAAATGACTGCAAAAACACAATAGATTTTTCAAATTCACTCCATTCAAAGATCTATGTTTCAATTTGAGGATTTGATCAGATGGAAATTGAACCACCTTGGAAAGTGAGACGTAAAGTCGTCGTGAAGGCAGAGGATATTACAAACCCAGACTATGGATGTATGCCAGAAAAGAGACCGATACAAGATTACTTGGCGAACGGCATCATAAATTTGGACAAGCCTCAGGGTCCTTCAAGCCACGAGGTTGTGGCTTGGGTTAAACGAATTCTGAACGTAGAGCATGCTGGTCACAGCGGGACCTTAGTGGCTCGGGCCGAGGAAATCCTAGTGTGACTGGCGTTCTGCCTGTGGCCTTGGAAGACGCTACAAAAATCGCACAGGCACTCCTCTTAGCTGGGAAAGAATATGTCTGCGTTATGCGTATCCATTCCAAGGTTTCGGAAGAGAAAGTCAGAAGGATAATGAGTGAGTTTATCGGCGAGATATATCAGCGGCCGCCCTTGGTCTCATCTGTCAGAAGAAACCTGCGAAAGAGGACAATCTACTACATAGACAATATCGAATTCCAAAATGAGCACATCTTGTTCAGAGTGGGGTGCCAGTCCGGTACCTACATTAGGAAACTCTGTTTTGATATGGGAGAAGCTCTGGGCTGCGGCGTCCACATGGCTGAACTGCGAAGGACTAGAGCCGGTCCATTCACCGAAGACAACCGCCTTGTTACACTTTACGATCTGAATGACGCCTATTTGAGTTGGAGAGAGGATGGTGACGAGTCTCGTTTGAGGGAAGTTGTTCAGCCCATGGAGAACGCTCTTTCATACATTCCAAAGATCTATATTCGCGATTCTGCCGTTGACGCCATTTGCCACGGGGCCGATCTTGCTTTGCCTGGCGTTCTGAGGTTCGAGTCAGGGATTGAGCCTAGGGACTTGGTTGGCATCTTTTCGGAAAAGGGTGAGATTGTAGCCATTGGTGAGGCAAAGATGTCTTGGAGGAAGATGGTTAGTTTGGATCGCGGGTTGGCTGTTGAAATTAGCAGAGTAATTATGCCGTGTGGAACTTACCCTCCTATGTGGCGTCGTAGAAGTGGTTCCTCCCACATGCAGGGAACAGAAATAAAAGGTTAATATGCCATTTTTGTTAAGAGTTAGTTGCCGGGGTGGCCTAGATATCATCACCAGGTCCGTGATGTAGGGTACTCTGGTAGGGCGCAGTACTTTGTGCGTATGCCTGGAGTCTTCTTTGAGCTGGCTAGCCTGTGATCCTTCGGGATCTCAGGGGTTCAAATCCCCTCCCCGGCGCCACTTTACACCTCAAGCTAACAGCCAAGTCTAAAACTGCACAACTCTTCGATTTCTCAACCCACCAGGCACATAAATTGCGTATCCAATCGGCACGGCGGATAGGACACAACGGCGGTGCTTTGCTTTCAGTGGTCAAAGCTGAGCCTCCACCTCTTCGGTTTCGATCTTCCTCCGCTCCTCCATTGGAGAGTCGTAGAGCCTGCCAGTAGAATTAATGAAAGTTATCTTCTGCAAAATGATTTTAAACTGCGCAAACCATTAGAAAATTGGCGAGTGTGTCAATGACCTCGGAAACCCGTCTGCTTCGTGTTTATTCTGCTGGAGCTGTTGCCCCGCCTCTTCGAGATGCAATTGACATTTTTGAAAAGAAGCTTGGAATACGTTGTGATTTGACAGTTGGCAAGCCAAGCAACCTTTTGGCTGCAATCGCTGTATCTAAGCAAGGCGATGTTATCTCCTGTGGTGCTGAATACATTTTGGACGAGGCAGAAGATCACGGGTTGGTCGTTAAGGGTTCAAGGAGAAGTTTGGGATTTAGAAGATCTGTGATAATTGTTCCTCTTGGAAACCCTGCGATGATTACTTCTCTTAACGACTTGTGTCGAGAGGATGTTCGAATAGGGATAGCTGTTGATGGGTGCTTGAAGGGTGTGTGGGATGACATAGCGAGTAAGGCAGGATTAACTGACCAAATTCGGCGGAATATTACTCACCATGCGGACGCATGTGGTTCTCTCATGAGCTTGATTCATTTGGATAAAGTTGATGCCATATTCGGCTGGAATGCATTTCAAGGCGTTTGGCCAGACACTTGCGAAGCAATTGAGTTGCCTCCCGATTTGCAAGTTTTCAGAAGCACAGTAGTCGCCATGGTTTCTTACACTAAAAATGCCGAGCTATCTCAGAGGTTCATAGATTTCTTGACATCGGATGATGTGAGAAAGATTTATTCCAGCTACGGATGGGTTCATAAACGATAGCAATTTAGCAGATATCATTCGAGTCTCCTTTGAAGCACCTTTGTTGCCACGCCAACAGGACGAAGGAGAATAGGGTCAGAACCAGAATGTCCAGCAAGTGAGTGATTGTAGGCGCCGAGTCGTTTATTGAAATCCTCAAAGCCTCAACAGAAATTGCGAGAATTTAAACCGAGATGTAAACCCAGCCTCAGCACCTTTCAAGTCAATTTTGGTAGAGTATTCGGATTCAGCCTAAATAGGCTGATAGACAAGGAATAATGTTTCTGAGCGGTTTAGAAGAGTTTACTTCTTTAGTGTTCTAGCTTTGAAGTCTGTTATTGTTATGCCTACTATTTCGTTGTCCGCTATCCGATATATTATTCCGTCTTCAACTTCAACGCTGTCTTTGGCTTCTCTAGGCTTTCCGAAGCTCATATACAGCACGTCAGCTTCTTCATCATAGTCTAAATCGATCTTTTCTAGGCTTACCGCGACTTTTTCCATACTACTTCGCCCTTAACCTTATCCACATTAAAAGTAAAGTAAGCAGTTATAATAACCTTTTCTCCATGAAGCTCACGATAGACAACTACCAAATATTTCGGTCCTACGTGGAGCTTAGTATAGAACTTTAAGGCTTTAAGCTCGCCCCTTAATCCCTTGATGACCATGTCAGGGTCTTGAACAGTCTTGACTATTTCATGAGTATAAGCCGCGACTTCTGGATGTCTAGTGACGATGTGATCAAGAACCTTCTTAGTGAACTTTTTCCAATATTTAACCATCCGACGTTCTTCGACCTTTGGTACTTTCGCACATGCTTTTTAAAATTTAAGAATAATGCTCCCCTACATTCAGCGTCATTTCGAATATCAAATTCGCCGAGAATTTAGACCGAGATGTAAACCTGGCACCCGGCGCCACTGAACTTTTTCTCTTCGAATTTTGTTCAGATTGGAGTAATGTTTATATATTACCTTTTGGTAATAGTAAATTACCATTTGGTAATAGGCGAGGCAAACGGATTTGAAATTGCAATTAGTGAAGGACGGTAAAGTAATCTATGAGATGCCCCTTTACCCAGAGGACTGGTCGAGGGATCAGCTAGAGCGCGAACTGGAAACCCTAGAAACAGGCTTCGACAGGCTCGCAAAGATCTTCACCGCACTATCCCATGAGACCCGCTTAAGAATGCTAAGACAATTGATGGGGGAAAGGGACCTAACAATGAACTTTGGTGACTTCATGCGGGAACTAGATCTAAATCCTAAACTCGTCTGGGAGAACACAAGGAAACTTCGCGAGGGAGGGCTCCTAGAGAAGGTTGAGAAGGGGAAGTACCGTTGTTCAGATTTTGGTAGAATGGAGTTGATGATGAGCCTCGCCTTGAGACGCTTAATGAAGGAATTCGAAGAGATGGAAAAATCATAAGGAGGTGAGTAGTGAGACAATGTCGTTTTTCAATTTCGATATAGAACAGATGTTAAGGGAACTGGAGAGCTTCAGCAACAAATTCACAAAGGACATGGAGATTGAGATGGAGAATATCGAAAAAGCGATAAGAAGCGGAAAGCTCAAGGGAAAATGGGATTTCAAAAGGATAAGTGAACCCGGCGTCAAAGGGTATATCGTCTATGGGCAATTTGGATCCGACCGTCCGCCTGAACCTTTCGAGCCTTTAGAACCGTTTGACCCTTTTAGACCATCCAGAAGAGAGCTGACGCCAGGGAGGTCGTTCAAAATTCCCAGCGAAGAGTTAGAAAAGGTTCGTGAGCCATTAACAGACATATTCGAGGAAGAAAAGGCGATAAAGCTTTACGTAGAGCTTCCAGGCGAGGAGAAAGAGGACATACAGCTGAATGTTACGGGCGGGAAGGTCGAGGTCAAGTCTAAGAAGTTCTATAAAGAGATGGATTTGCCTACAAGGAACATTGTTGTCGATAAGACCTCTACAAAATACAAGAACGGTGTACTCGAAATCACCATTCCGAAGGCAGAATAGACCGGCGAGTGACCAAGAAGGCTAATAAACGGGTGAGTGATGAAAAAGATGAGTGAACAGACTCCTCTGATCCGAAATGTCGACTATAGTGAATACGTCGAGATCGTTGGAACAGCCCACTTTACACAACGTAGCCTTAACGATGCTTATCAGTCTGTAAGACTGGCGAAACCCAAGGATGTGGCCATCGAGCTGGATTGGACGCGCTTCAGACTGCTGAACGCTGCTTGTGCAACATGTCCCAAACGCGGATTTTGCCGAGGAAGATGTGAGTTTATCGGAGCTACTGAGGCCTTGGGGAATGTAGACGGCAACATATGGCTCATAGATATGTCGGAAATAGAGATGAGGGAGAGGATAAGAAGCAATATGACGTTTGGTGAACTGGTCCATCCAAGACATCGCGTGATATTCGGCCTTGATGAGAATCCTGTTTGGCTGTGGGAGACAGGCCTAAAGGATAGAGTCATCGAGAACTCGAAGAGGCAGATGGAAGCCCTCCGAAGGCTTCATCCATCCGTCTGGAGGGTCCTAATCGAAGAGCGTAACAGTCTGATGGCCGCAAGGCTCGCATGGATAGCATCAAAAAATCTTGCAAAAGGTGAGAAAGAGAAGATCCTAACGTTCGTTGGAGCAGCTCATGTTGAAGGTATAAGAGACCTACTTAAGAGACCTACGTTAATCGAGGAGAACCTGCAAAGACTTCACCTAGCTTTCACGCCGCCAATCCTAATCAAGAGGGTTGAGGTTAAAGATTAATCCCCAAACCCAAATTATGAGCTTCTTCTTATCTTGACCCTTAATATGATGGCTGTTATTGTTACCAGCACGGCTAGGATGGATAAGAAGATAAAACTCATTTCGTATGAGCCTGTTTTATCTCTGACTAGACCAACCATGTAATTACCGAAAAACACTCCTATACTGCTGAGCGCGGAGAGGATACCAAAGCCTAATCCCAAGTTCTCAGGTTTCAAAACCTTGGATGGAAAAGCGAAGACAGGGGCGGGGATAAATGCCACCGCCACCGCCATAACAACCATTGAAAAGAGGAAATCGGTTGACTTGGTAACAAGATAAATTGCAGTTGCTAGAATAATCCCACCTGCTCCGATGAAAAGATCGTTATTGCCAACCTTATCCACTAGACGACCAATTATTGGGCTCAAGCCTAACGAACCCCACATTAGTAGGCTGGTAAGGAAACCAGCAAAGCCAATACTGTATCCCTTTGATATGAAAAAGTCTGGTGCAAAAGTCGAGAAGGAAATGAGTGCTGCATTAAACCACATCCAACAAAACCCTACCAACCACATCGAGACCCCGACCTCGAGCAAACTTGAAAACAATCCTTCCTTCTCAAGGGTTATTTTTTGGCGTGGGTTTGGAGCAGGTTTATAGAGGAGTAGAAAAGCTGTTAGCCCCATCACACCTATCATAACAGTGATAAAAATTGGCATTCGCCAACCTAAACCCTCACCTAACCTGCCAAAAGTTGTAAAACACACGATTGTACCAACGGGCATTGCAGTATTAAAAATTCCCATCGCCGTTCCCGCTTCACGTCCTCTAAACCACAGCGAAAGTATTTGCGCAGCCACTATAGAAATAGTTGTAGCTCCCACACCAGCAACAACTCTTCCTAAACCAGCATAAACAAGGGAAGCACTAATAGCAAAGATTAACGTCCCTACAACCATAAGGATTAGAGAAAGCAGACCAGTCTTAAACGGTCCCAAACGGTCAGAAAGCAAGCCAGTTAAAATCGCTAAAAATATGGTGGGAAATGAAAAAAGACCCATCAGCAAACCAGCCTCGGCATGGGTTAATCTCAATTCTTCAGTAATTAAAGTGAGGACGGGTGGAAGGGACTGGAATGTGAAAGCAAACCCCAGCATACAGAGGTAAGCCAAAATTAAGATAACCCAGCGATATTTGCCTACTGACACATTCATCCTTAACACTCTTAACGTATTCTATATCTCTGCATGTAAGCAATAAGTAAAATTATGTCTTGCGCGCATGGCTTAAGTCCGTTGGCTGGCTCATTTTTGAGTGACTACCACACACTCAGGACTGTTGGAAACGGAAAAGAACGAGCTCTGGGAATCCACGTGTCGTTTTCGCCTCTCAAGTGTTTGGCAAATAATAGTGCTTCTTCATTAATTAGTGTTTCAATTTCTTGATTTTCTTCATGCATGATTCTGGGAATCTTGGGTTTGGGATTAAAATTTAATCACTGGATAAAATCGTGATAATTGCGTGAGATCTGTGAGCCCGTTGAAGCTACGATAGAGAAATTCCAGCTTGAAAAGGCACATAACCCCGCTCTAGCAGAAGAGGTTTTCCTCTTAGCAACTCCGACAAAGGCGTTTTTCTTCTATAATTAGGCAGAGGCTGTTGTCTGCGCACCTTCTCGTTTCGTCACATTGAAAGTGTAAAACCCTTCGTTCTACGTCCTAGATATCCAAAAAGGGTTTTACTCTGTGTACGAGAACCCTTAGAGCAGATTCTCGAAGACTTCTTCGTGTTCTATCTCTTCGGCGAGTGCTCTACGGAGTGAAATCTTTTAGTGTGCCTCTAGGCAAAGTCAAACATTCTCCTCAGAGGGATCGGATGTTTGCTAGACCTCAAAGCAGGCTTTAAATGGGAACGCTTAAATATTTTCTTTAAGTCTTGATATTGAGCGTCGGTGAAAGTTGCCAGAAGAGTTTAAACACATAGTGAGGATGGCGGGTACAAACCTAGAGGGTTCAGATAAGTTAGGGTACGGACTGACAAAAATCAAAGGAGTGAGCATCAACTTGGCTGAGGCTGTAATCAAAGTTGCAGAGCTAGATCCAAGTATGAGAGTTGGAAACTTGAATGAGAAAGAGTTGGCTAGAATAGAGGAAGTCTTGAGGGATCCTTCGAAGCATGGTATACCTCCTTGGCTGTTAAACTATCGAAAAGAATTACAGACGGGGAATAGTCTCCATCTCATCGGATCTGACTTAATGTTTCGCGTCAAATCCGATATCGATTTTATGAAGAAACTCAAAACCTGGAAGGGAGTGAGACATTCGCTTGGGCTCAAAGTTCGAGGTCAAAGAACCAAGACCACTGCTCGAAAGGGAAGAGTTGTTGGAGTAGCAAAGAAAGCTATGCTTGAGGCTGAAAGGGCGGAAGAGAAGAGGTAGAAACTTCATGGGAGACCCAAGGAGAAAGAGGAAGAAGTTCAGAACTCCAAAGGATCGGTTTATCAGTGAAACATTGCGTGCTGAACTAGAGCTAATTGGAGAGTACGGACTAAGAAATAAACGTGAACTCTGGCGCCACTATACACAGCTTTCGAAGTACAGGACGATTGCCAGGAAACTGCTGGTTGAAACACAGAAAGAACGTGCTGAAATTGAAGGACAAATCTTAGCCAAACTCTCTTCTATTGGGGTTATACCAAAGAATGCTACTCTCGACGATGTTCTCGATCTCTCTATAAAAGATATACTGGAAAGAAGGCTTCAAACGGTCACGGTCAAGAAGGGTCTAGCCAAGTCCCCTCAACAGGCACGTCAACTCATTGTTCACGGACATATTTCGGTAGGTGAGAGGCGCGTGAGGGTTCCAAGCTACCTTGTTTCAAGAGAGGAAGAGCCTGTCATTACATACCATTTTTCAAGTCCCCTTTCAAAAGAGAATCATCCGTTCAGAAAAGAAGTGTCTGCCATAGCAGCCCTTGATGAGACGGCGTGATTGCGTGCGGGAGAAGGGCGAGCTTTGATGACCAAGATTTTAAGAGTCTTTGCAAGACAAGTCTTGGACTCCAGAGGAGACCCCACGGTCGAAGCAGAGGTCACCACCAGTAAGGGGCGTTTTTTAGCCATTGTGCCAAGCGGGGCCTCCACAGGCGAAAGAGAAGCCATCGAGATCAGAGACGTGGGAGAAGGGTACCATGGAAAATCGGTCAATGAGGCGATAAAAAATGTTAGAGAAGTGATCGCCCCGGAAATCTGCGGAATTGATGCAACCAAGCAGAAAGAGATAGACCAGGTAATGATCAACCTGGACGGCACAAAAACAAAGTCTGCTCTAGGGGCAAACGCTATCCTCTCGGTTTCGATGGCGGTCTGCAGGGCAGGAGCAGCAGTCGAAGGCATCCCGTTATATAAATACCTGGCCCAGCTTTCAGGCAGGAAAGGAGTGACGCTACCAGTCATGCAGCTTAACGTAATGAATGGGGGGAAACACGCTGGTCTGGAGGATGATATCCAAGAACAGATGATTCTGCCCATCAGAGCAGAGACTTATTCTGAAGCTCTGAGGATGAGCGTAGAAACCTATCTTGCTTTGAAGGGAATTCTGAAGAGGAGGTTTGGAGCTTTCGGAATCTTGGTTGGAGACGAGGGAGGTTTCGTTCCGCAAGTCAAAGGCGTTGAGGAACGGCTCGAATATATGACACAGGCCATAGAAGAGATGGGATATTCTGATAGACTCTTCTTGGCTCTGGACGCCGCGAGCTCTGAGTTTTACCGTGAAGGAAAATATCATCTTTATGGTAATGAGTATGACTCAGGAGAGCTTGTAGAATTCTATGCAGGCCTCATCTCAAAGTATGAAATAGTGTCTTTAGAAGACGGTATGGCCGAGAATGATTGGCATGGTTGGACTGAGCTGATGAGTAAACTTGGTAACAAGATAAATGTTGTTGGGGATGACCTGCTGGTCACAAATGTTGAGTACATTCAACGAGCGGTAGCTGAAAAATGCTGTGATACATTGCTGTTAAAGCTAAATCAAATAGGTACCGTCACGGAGGCTATTGAAGCCGCAAACCTTAGCTTCAAAAGCGGATGGAAAGTCATAGTAAGTCACAGAAGTGGTGAAAGCGAGGACACATTTATAGCCGATCTTGCTGTAGGGTTGGATACAGGGCAGTGTAAATTTGGTGGGCCTTCCAGGAGCGAGAGAAACTGCAAATATAATCAGCTATTGAGAATAGAAGAAGAATTGAATGGCGAAGGTAGATACGCTGGCGCCGGGCCATTCAAAATACGTGACGCCTGTCAAAAATCCGTTTCGTAGAGGGGAGAGATTACATGAGTCAAAAAAGGGAAAAATGGGGGATAGCAAGAATCTATTCTTCATACAATAATACAGTGATTCACATAACTGACTTGACAGGAGCCGAGACGATTGCTAGATGCTCTGGGGGCATGTTTGTAAAACAAGACAGATATGAGTCCAGTCCATACGCAGCGATGCAAGCTGCCTATTCCGCGGCAAAACAGGCGAAGGACAAAGGGATCAGCGCTATACACATTCAAGTACGTGCACCTGGCGGTCACGGGCCAAAAAGCCCGGGGCCAGGGGCTCAACCAGCGATACGGGCTCTGGCGAGATCAGGATTAAGAATCGGAAGAATAGAAGACCGAACACCAATTCCTCACGACGGAACCAGACGTCCTGGTGGTCGTAGGGGCAGGAGGGTTTAATGCATTAGATTTATTATCTGTGACATCATGCTTGTTAGACTCAGATGGGCTTCGACCTGATAGATAGCTGGTCGAAAAGAAAGTTATATAGGGGTAACACCCCTAATTTGAAAAGCCTTTGGTGCGAAAGGGCGGACATACTGGTGGTTGGGCGGTTCCCTCATGGAAGTTAAAATCTTGGAGATAAATGATCTAAGCATTCGATTCATCCTCAGAGGGATAACTATTCCTATCGCTAATGCTCTGCGGAGGATAATGATCGCGCAAGTTCCTACGATGGCCATAGAAGACGTTTTCATGATTGAGAACTCTTCCATCATGGATGATGAAGTGCTGGCTCATAGATTAGGGCTCATTCCCTTGAAGACGGATCTGGATGCGTACGTTCTTCCAGAGGAATGCGACTGTCAAAGCGAGTTGGGGTGCGCTAAATGTAGCGTCCTGCTAACACTAGATGTTGAGGCTTCGGATTCTGTTCGAACAGTATACTCAGGGGAGTTAAAGTCTAGCGCTCCAGAAGTCATTCCAGTAAGTGATAAAATTCCTCTTGTGAAGCTGGCACCAGGGCAACGAGTTCAATTAGAAGCTTATGCAAGACTGGGTCGTGGAGAGACTCATGCAAAGTGGCAACCAACTTCAGCCTGTACATACAAATACCTTCCAGTTATTAGCATAGATTACAAAAAATGTGATGCTTGTGAAAAATGTGTTGATATCTGTCCCAAAGAGGTTCTTAAAGTAGATAAAGAAAAACTGATAATCGTTGATCTCGAAAGGTGCTCTCTATGCAAGGACTGCGAAAAAGTATGTCCCCAGCGTCCTTCAGCAATTAAAGTGGACTGGGTCAAAGATGCTGTTGAGTTTTTTGTTGAATCCACAGGGGCACTAAAACCTGAGCGTATTGTTGGCGGCGCAATTAAGATTTTGAGAAATAAGACCGACGAACTTATGGTTTCTCTCGTGAATGAAAAAGGGAGAAGATGAGAGATGGAGATCAAGACTACAAATATGGAACTACTAAAGACTATTAGTTTTCTTAAAAAGAAGTCGAATGAAACGGGCTCCGCCGTTTGGAAAGATTTGGCTGATAGATTAAGGAAGCCGAAGCACAGGCGCTATGCTGTAAACATCAGTCGAATTAATAGGAATAGCAAGACTAGAGAAAAGGTTATAGTTCCAGGAAAGGTGCTTGGTTCAGGGAAAATGGATCACCCAGTATACGTTGCCGCCTTCAGCTTTTCAGGTAAGGCTGCAAAGAAGATAGTCGATGCTGGAGGAAAATGTTTTTCAATCCCAGAGTTTGTCAGCAAGAACCCTAAGGGGTCAAAACTAAAGATAATCATTTAGTCGAAAATACCAGTTCGTTCGTTCTGCCGACAAGAGTGGTCTCAAAGCCGCCCAAATGTCTAAAAAAGCATGGTCCTACAATTTTCTCACGAAAATTTGATTAAAAGTCTTAGACGACATTTGTGTAAATCCGGAAAATACTGAATACTTGGTCTACACGACCGATTAGTTCTTATCATTGGTGCGCGATAGACATAATTTGCCCGTGGAAAGAAAAATATATGCGCGCCTCTTATTTATTAGAACACTCAAGGGCATTGATTAGAAAGAAGTGGTGAATAAGTGTCTATTGATAGAAAGCGGGTGCTTCTCACGAGTGGCAGGAGAAAGACTGCAATAGCCAGGGCCACAGTCAAACCCGGAGAGGGGAGGGTTGAAATTAATAAAATACCTATTGAAGCGTATTTGCCAGAGATAGCCCGCAAAAAGATTATGGAACCGCTTTTGTTGGCTGGTGATTCGTGGAAGAAGTCAGATATAGAGGTTGACGTTAGAGGAGGAGGTTTTATGGCGCAAGCTGAAGCGGCAAGAATGTCGATAGCGCGTGCGATCGTTAAGTTGCTGAAGAGTTCAGAGATTGAAGAAGTATATAGAAAACACGATCGTGCGATGCTGTCAGGCGATCCGCGCAGGAAGGAGTCTAAAAAATTTGGTGGTCCGGGAGCAAGAAGGAGAAAGCAGAAATCATACAGATAAGAAGGTTTTTGCGTATGATGATCCCAATTAGATGCTTTACATGTGGAAAAGTCATCGGCGATAAATGGGAAGATTTTACACGTCGAGTTAAAAATGGGGAAAAGCCTAAAGATGTTTTGGACGATCTTGGCGTGACTCGATACTGTTGTCGTCGCATGCTACTTTCAAACGTCGAAATTATTGACAAGGTCCTTGAATATTCAAGTAGAAAAGAGAGTGCAGAGGGATAAGGTATGGGCGCGGTTAAAAAAACTTCTGCGGTAGAACCTTTAGACGAAGATGTGAGTAAAGAGAAGTTGGAAGAAGAAGCAGAGTTGCTACTTCCGATAGAGTCACTTCTATCCGCTGGCATTCATATTGGGACAAGAATTAAGACAAAGGACATGAAAGAGTTCGTCTTCAGAGTCAGGCCAGACGGCTTGTTTGTACTAGATGTAAAAAAGACAGACGAGAGAATGAGAAGTGCCGCAAAGTTTATCGTTCGTTTTGACCCCTCGAAAGTGGTTGTTGTTTCTGCCAGGCTCTACGGCAGGGTTCCTGTAAAAAAATTCTGCGAAATAACTGGCGCCATACCTGTCACTGGGAGATTTCCTCCAGGTATGTTGACAAATCCAAGTCATAGGGGCTATCTGGAGCCGCAGCTACTGATTGTGACTGATCCCCTAGCTGATAAGCAGGCTGTAGAAGAGGCTTCTTCGATAGGAATTCCTGTCCTCGCATTATGTGATACAGATAACAGTTTCTCAGACATCGATTTTGTGATACCCACAAATAATAAAGGGAGAAGGGCATTAGCAACGGTCTACTGGCTGTTGGCTAGGCAGGTTTTGAGAGAAAGAGGGGCAATCCCAGCGGATGGAGATATAACTGCTTCGATAGACGATTTTGAAGTTAAACCAGAGGTGTCAGAAGAGCTGGGGGAAACCGAAGAAAGTGATTTGACAAATGAAGGTTAGGTTTCCGTCTCAGGCAGGTGCTTTCTACGCAAGGTCAAAGGAAACCCTAAAAAAGCAAGTTGAAGACTGCTTTCTTCACAGATTTGGACCTAAAGAGATTCCAAGCGTAAACGAGAATGGTCCAAGGAAGATAGTCTCTCTGATGTGTCCACATGCCGGATACGCTTATTCAGGGCCAGTCGCCGCAAATGCGTACTTTCAAATGGCAAAGGATGGCAAGATCGACTCTGCCATTATCCTTGGCCCAAACCACACAGGTATCGGCAGCGGGATCTCAATAATGACCGAAGGCGTCTGGCGGATGCCGCTCAATGATGTAGAAATAGATTTTGAGCTAGCAAGAAAGATACAGCACGCATCTAAGTATATCGATGTGGACGATACTGCGCATTCCCGTGAACATTCAATTGAGGTTCAGCTCCCATTCCTTCAGTATATCTATGGAAAGAGCTTCAGGTTTGTTCCAATATGTATGATGATGCAGGATCTGGAATCTTCTCGAGATGTCGGAGAAGCGATCGTGGAGAGTATTTCAGGTAGAAACGTGATCACGATAGCGTCAACTGATCTGACACATTATGAGTCGGAGAAAGTAGCCAATTCTAAGGATCGTATGGCCATAGACGCCGTTCTTGAATTGGACGACGAAAAACTGCAATCGGTTATCGAATCCAGCAACATAACGATGTGTGGTTATGGACCAGCCTCTGTAGCTATTTACGTTGCCAAAAAGCTGGGGGCAGAAAAGACCAGTCTCTTATCATATAAGACCAGTGGCGACATAACAGGCGACTTCTCTTCTGTAGTAGGATACGCAGCCATAGCCATAGCAAAGGAATAGCAATATTCGATCAGCTAAAAGCATATAGTGTATTAACCAGTCGTTTCTCACAGCAAGATGTGGGAACGTCAACCACCCCACCCTGATGGATGGGGCTTGCCTGAATGCTAGGGCAACGCAAGGGTTGACTAGCCTGAGTGCTTCGGGCACTACGCCAGATGGGCTACAAGAACGTCAGGGTGTTTCGCCAGCTCTGACCTCTTCTGAGCTTGGCAGGCTCGATGTCGAGAGGCTAAGCCTGTGTGGCATTGGCGAGGCGACCGACACTCCGAAAGGGGTCCGAATATCGGAGGTGAGAATATGAGGGTGCCTGTAGTAAGCGTGGAGGGAAAACCGTTGATGCCGACTACTCCGGCGAAGGCAGGAAGACTGATGCGTGGGAAACAAGCAAGAGGCAGATGTAGCAAGCTCGGTGTCTTCTACGTACAGATGCTCAGGCCAGTAGGCAGCAGGGTGCAAGGGCTGAGTTTGGCTTGCGACCCAGGAAGCAAGTTCGACGGCTATGCAGTGGCATCTGGGAAAGGGACTAACGTGAAGGGGATGAGTGTCCTACCAAAAGGCATAGCCAAGAAGTTCATCAACAGGAGAAAGCTTCGCAGAGCCCGTAGAAGTAGAAAGTGTAGGAGAAGACCGTACAGGTTCAACAACCGCAGACGAGGGGACGATTGGATTGCGCCGTCACAGAAGGCAAAGGTGGATTTCAGGCTGAAGGTCATAAGGGAGCTGTGCCGGCTGTATCCGATAGCCAACATAATGGTTGAGGACGTCAGGTTCAACCACTACAAGAAGCAGTGGGGCAAATTCTTTACAACGGTGGAAATAGGGAAATCATATCTATACAAAGAACTGGAGAAACTTGCCGACTTCATCAAAGTGGATGGTTGGGAGACAGGTGAGGCGAGGGAGAGATACGGCATTAGGAAGACCTCTGACAAGATGGCATTAACGCCGGAGAGCCACGCTAACGACGCCACGGCAATGTTATCAAAACACTACGGTAAAAACGTGGATTCGCCCACCCCGTTCTTTGTATGGAGCGCATACAACCCTGTTAGAAGGCAGTTGTATAAGCAGAACCCGCGAAAGGGCGGTGCCAGACCAGCGTACGGCGGCACATCTGGCAGGCATGGCATTCGCAAAGGAGACAGTGTGAAAGCCGTGGTGAAAGGAAAAATGGTTCAAGGCTGGGCATGCAGCTTCTCAGACACACAAATAGGAGTCGCCAACTTCCTCGGAAAACGATTCGCCATTCCCAGAGTCGGAAATGTGCAACTCATACATAGAGCAACAGGAGTGTTATACTCCGAATTCCTCCCTATGCTCTCGCATGGGGTCTCCTTCGGAGGAATTTAGATGAATGTTACTGCGTCAGCTCCAGCTAAAGTTATCCTGACAGGTGAGCATTTTGTCGTCTATGGTGAGCCTGCGGTAGTAATGGCGATAGATTGCTATGTGCATGTGACAGTTTCAGAGAGATCGGACAGAGCTATACATATCGTCTCAGATTTAGGTATATCAGGCTTCTATACAGGAAACGAATATAATCCTGAGAAGGGGGGGCCTCAAGCAGAGAGTGTCCTGAGGCCGGTAAATATTGCTGCCAAAACTGTGTTGGACTTGTTAGAGGAGAAGACTGGTTTAGAGATTAAGGTTGATTCTCAAATCCCTATTGCTGCTGGTTTGGGATCCTCGGGGGCGTTGGCGGTCGCCACCGTTGCTGCTGTTGGCAAGCTCCTCGGGACGGACTTCAGTAGAGATGAACTCATCAAACTTTCTTTCGAGTCTGAAAGATTCGTTCATTTTGAGCCATCTGGAATTGACCAAACAATCTCTTCTAGTGGAGGCGTTATGGTCTATCGGAAGGGCAAAAGGCCCGATCCAATAGAAGTCAAGTCTGAAATTCCGATTGTGATTGGAAACACGGGAATTCCCAGAAGAACTGGCGATTTGGTGAACGCGGTCAAGAAAAGACTGAATGACTTTCCAGAAGTTTTAGAACCGATAGTCCATGCAGCGGGGGGTCTCTCCTCATGGGCCGTCAAAGCTCTGCTTGATGGAAACCTAAAAAGGCTTGGAGAGCTGATGTCTATTAACCACGGCCTTCTCTCCGCCATTGGGGTATCCAACGAACCTCTGGATAGATTAGTTTACGCAGCAAGAAAAGCTGGGGCACTAGGCGCGAAGCTTACTGGAGCCGGTGGTGGAGGATGCATGATAGCACTATCGACTCTGGAAGATCGCGAAAAGATAGCTGATGCGATTCGGGAGGCCGGAGGGGCGGCAATAATGGCTAAGAAAACCAACACGGGTGTGCAGGTTTGGGCGAACGAGTAGCTGAAACTGTTCATGATAATATACTTAGGCTGAGAAGAGATTTTAAAATGGATGGAGATCCAAAGGCTCCATGTCCTGACCGTGGCTCACGTTTGAGGTGCCATAACTCGATGGTTTTGTGATAATGCTCGTTGCCAACTGTTGTAGGTGGTCTTAGATGTCAAAACAGCCTTTAGACTGTGCAGACAACAGTGGTTGATAGCCATTGGCCATTACCGTAATTTTTGATCTCTAGGATGAATGCGTGCGTTTCTTCACTGATGATGTTGTCTGCGTTGTTGTAGAACCACTCGCAGGCCGACTTTGTGGCGTGACCGCTTATGCCAGCAATCAGTAATACAGGTCTGTTGTTCATTTCGTCCCAGATGAGTTGGACGGTGGCATAGTCTGTGACGACTTCGGTTTCTGAGCCACCATCGTAAACGTAGTTGCCTGCCTTGTGGTATTCGTTGCCGCCAGCAACAATCACCCATTCTGTGCCGCTGAACGTGAAGTACGCCCAGCTGCTCGGAGTATTATACTCACGCCAGAACAGGTTCACTGCAGGGCCTCCAATAGAGATCAGCGGACCAGAAACCTCGCTGATTGATGTGACTTCGTCGTCTGTCAGAACATCCACGCTTGTGCCTCCTGTTGCGTGAGACGAGAACAACGCGCTCACGAGCGTCCCTCCAACGGTGTCGAGGGCGTTTGCTTCCGTACCGTAGCCGAAGGATGCGGTGAAGCAATTATCTATGAAGAACAGTTCCTCCATACTCACGAATGAAATTGCCTCTTCTCCCTCTTCTTCAACTAAGAGTGAACAGCTCTGGCTTTCCACCCTTTCACCGTTCGGATAGGCGATGGCTCTGACAAGGAAGCGACCGCTTTCTTCTGGTGTCCAATCGTAGGAATAATGCCCGTTTGAGGCAGAAGTTATAGTCGTTATGCTGCTCCAGGTGGCTTCACCGTATAAACGATAATCTAAATCAACAGAGTATGTCCCTACTGGACTTGCATAGCCTGATATTGTGACGCTTGACCCCTCATCTATCGTTGAGGAAGATAGAGCACAAGTAATAGAAGGGCCCTCCCCTTTTTCTACTGAGAGCAGCACGATTGGGCTTTCAGCACCATGGTATTCTGAGTTTCCAGGCCAGCTGGCTTTTAAATGACAGGTCCCACTTGACGGAGGGATCCAATTATAAGAATATGTTCCTGACAGATCGGTTGTGACGGTTGCTAAGTTATTCCATGTGTCATTGAGTTTGTAGTAAATTGTGACACCCGCACCTGAATGGGTGGGGTTGATTGAGCCGCTGATCGTTACAGAGTTTCCGAGGATTATGCTGTTGGATGATAATTCACAAGATATTTGGCTCTGAATCTTCTCGACAGCAAATGAGGCTGGTGAACTTTCAGCTGGCTCACAAATATTGTTTCCTGCCCATGAAGCCTTCACGAGGTATGTGCCGACGGCTGACGGTATCCATGAATATGAGTAGCTTCCATCCGAGGCAGAGGCTATCGTGATTAAAGTGCTCCAGGTGGCTCCATCGTCTACACCGATCTTTATTGTAACCGAAGCGGAATGGGCTGGAGCTATCGATCCCGAAACCGTAACGGTTGAGCCGACAATGAGTGATCGCGGACTGACAGAGCAGGTTATGGAACTCCCCTTTTTCTCAACTTTGAGCGAAGCCACCCCACTTTCGGCACTACAGTGGTCATAGTCTCCAGGCCAGCCTGCCTTAAGATAGTAGGCTCCACTGGAGGGAGGAGTCCAACCATAAGAATACATTCCTAACAAATTGGTTGTTACGCTCGCTAAAGTGTTCCAAGTGGCTCCGTCGTCTGCGCTGATTTTTATTGTGACCGAAGTAGAGTGGGCTGGATTAATGGATCCTGAAATCGTGACGCTTGAGCCAGCGGTAATCGATCGCGGATTAACGGAGCAGGTTATGGAGCTCTCAATTTTTTCGACGACAAATGGGACCACCCAGCTCTTAGCACCATCATTCACATAATCACCAGGCCAAGAGGCAACCACACTCCACGAACCAGCCATATCAGGCGTGTAAGTATCCTCAAAGTATCGTGGCTTTGAGGCCGTTTTGACAATTCTCGTTACCGTCGTGCCGTCAGGTCTAGTAAAGATCAATGAGACTGTGACAGTGCCAGTGCCAGATGAGAGGACGGTGCCGCCAATCTTTATTGACTCACCTACAGTTATCGTTGAAGGAACTGCGACGCAGGTTATGAAGGTTGGAAACTTTTTAACAGTAAATGAGGCCCTTGGGCTTCTGGCGCTCAGGTAACCATAGTTGCCACTCCAAGAAGCAACCACACTCCATGAGCCAGCCATATCAGGCGTGTAAGTATCCTCATACCATCCCCATGAGTCCGTTTTGACCTCCCTAATTAACACCGTGCCATCAGGTCTAGTATAGGTCAATGAGACTGTTACGGCGCCAATGCCAGATGGGGTGAGGTAGCCAAAAACCGTTATCGACCAACCCGCCGTCACAGTTGAAGGCGCTGCAACGCAGGTTATGGAGCTTTCACTTTTTTCAGCAGTAAATGAGGCCCTTGGGCTTCTGGCGTCCAAGTGATCATAGTCACCATCCCAAGAAGCAACGACAGTCCATAAACCAGCCATGTCAGGCCTGTAAGTATCGCTGTAGCCGCCGTTACTCCAAGCAGAAGCCTTAGACGCTGGAGTATCAGACCAGAAAAAGAACACCGAAGCAGACAACAAGAATAGCAGAAACAGCGAGAAAATTTTTCTTTGAATCAACTTTCCTCAAGAAGTTCAATAAAAAAAGGCATATATTAACCATATGCTGTTGAGCTTATTTTTTCGCGTTCAGGATGTATTTGTCGAAAGAATTTTCTCACGGTCTGCTTGGCTCTTTTCTAAGAAACGGAAATAAAGCACAAAGAGAATAGAGATCTAGGAGAAAAGACGCGGATTTGGGTGAACAAGTAGCTCAGACCATCCTCAAGCTCGGGGGCAGCGTAATAACGGTGAAGGAGAAGGCATCTACGCCTAATACCCAAGCTATTCGTAGGCTTTCTAAAGAGATTTCTAGGTGCTGCTGTAGGCCAATGATAATCGTGCACGGTGGAGGATCATTCGGGCATTTCGTAGCAAGCAAATACAAGATAAAGGAGGGATACAAGAGTCCAGAACAGCTACTTGGTTTCTCTAAGACTAGGCAGAATATGGTTGCCTTGAATAAACTGATGGTAGACGCGCTCATCATGAACAGAATACCTGCGGCTTCGGTCCAGTCATCTGCCTGTTTCTTCACAGAAGAGGGCAGAGTATCCTACGTCTCGCTCAAACCGATCACTGGTTTCCTCGAACTGAAGCTTGTTCCAGTCTTGTATGGAGATGCTGTACTAGACACCAAGTTGGGTTTCACTATTCTGTCAGGAGACCAAATAGCCTCGAATTTGGCCATCGCTCTAAACTCGGAAAGAATCATATTAGGCGTCGATGTAGATGGTTTATACACCTCGGACCCCAAACTGGACCATGAAGCGGAACTCATTGGAAAGATTTCTTTGCGAGAACTAAGAAGAATGCTTGCAAAAATCGGTGGAGCGAGAACCACTGACGTGACCGGAGGTATGCTCGGGAAGATGGTTGAGATGATCCCGGCAATAGAGAAAGGAATCAAGGTTGACATTGTGAATGCGAAGAAACCGGGTCGCGTGTATAAGGCTTTGAATAATATGAATGTTTTAGGAACAAAGCTCGAACTGTAGTGATCAAGTTGATTGAAGGAAGAAAGTTAAGCCACATCAATTTGTGCTTGGAGGAGAATGTTCAGGCTCGAAACGCGAGCACAGGGTTCGGAGACGTCTTCTTCGTTCACAGGGCTCTGCCAGAGATCAGCATTAAAGAAGTAGACACTCGTACGGAGTTCTTTGGTCATGGAGTTTCTGCGCCAATTTTGATAGAACCTATGACGGGTGGGGTAAGGAAGGCTGCTAGAATAAACGCTACATTGGCTGAGGCAGCTGAGATAGTAGGAGTTCCTTTGGGGATCGGAAGCCAAAGGGCAGCTATCGAAAATCCAAGCCTTGCCTACACTTACAAAGTGGCTAGAGAAAGGGCGCCCAACATATTCTTAATTGCAAATTTAGGAGTGGCTCAGTTAACAAACGGGTACGGCGTAGCGGAGGCGCAGAGAGCTGTTGATATGATAGAAGCCGACGCCTTGGCTCTCCACTTGAACCCACTACAAGAAGCTGTTCAACCTGAAGGTGAAAGAGAATACAGCAAGGCGTTGCCTAGGATAAAGGAAATCACAGAGGCTTTGTCTGTCCCAGTTATCATCAAGGAGACTGGAGCGGGGATAGCCGCTGAAGAAGCCAAAACGATTGAGGATGTAGGTGCTAAAGGAATAGATGTTAGTGGCGTCGGAGGGACGAGTTGGGCGGCTGTCGAATGTTATAGAGCTAAGAAGCTGAAGGATCGATTGCATGAGAAGCTTGGTGAAAGTTTTTGGGATTGGGGTATTCCGACGGCCGTTGGAGTCGTTGAGGCTCATCTATCGACGAAGCTGAAGGTTATTGCGTCAGGCGGTGTGAGAACAGGTCTCGATGTTGCCAAAGCAATTGCGCTTGGCTCCGACATCGCAGGATTAGCTCTACCGCTTCTGAAACCAGCGTTAGAGGGCACAGAGAAAGTAGTTGAAACCTTACAAACGTTGATCGAAGAACTTAGGATTGCAATGTTTCTGACCGGTTCAAAGTCCATCGAGGATCTAAGATCCTCCTCCGTCGTAATCATAGGAAAAACAGCTGAATGGCTTCGTGTCAGAGGCTTCGATGTGGAGTCCTATTCGAGGAGAAGGAAGATATGAACCCAGACCTACAGGGGCAATTGGCTGCTGTTGCCAAGAAAGTAGACCCGGTCATAAAGAGTCTGGTTGAGGAAGAGAAAGAAATCGAAGTTCTGTATAAAGCCTCCAAGCACTTGATCGATGCTGGTGGCAAAAGACTCCGTCCGTTCTTGGTCTTGAAGTCCTGTGAGATAGTTGGTGGAAAAGAGGATGACGCTATCCAGCTGGCTGCAGCCATTGAACTTCTGCACACATTTACCCTCATTCACGACGACATAATGGATGAGGATGAGAAGAGGCGGGGCGTGCCATCTGTCCATGCTTTGTGGGGGAAACCTATGGCCATAACTGCTGGAGATTTACTCTTCGCAAAAGTCTATGACTCGGTCATACGCTGTGCAAGTCCGAAGCATATTGCTTACGGAAGAGTGCTAAAGGCACTGAGTATCATCACAGAAGCCGCGGTGTCCATATGCAGGGGCCAGACGCTGGATATGCTCTTTGAGAGCATGGAGGAGATTTCAGAGGAACAGTATCTAAGAATGATCAGCGGGAAAACCGCGTCTCTTCTCAAGGCTTCGGCTCAATCGGGTGCCATCTTCGGTGGGGGAACGGCTTCTCAAGTCAAGTTGGTCGGAGGATTTGCCAATTATTGTGGCTTAGCCTTTCAGATCGTTGATGATGTCCTCGGATTGACGGCTGATGAGAAGGTTATCGGAAAACCTGTTGGAAGCGACATCAGAGATGGAAAGAAGACCATCGTTATAGTGCACGCCTTAAACAAGGCGAATAGTGAACAGCGACAGCTAATTCTTTCGACTCTCGGAAAGATCGATTCTCCACCGAGCCGAATAGAAGAGGTGATCCAGACGGTCAAGTCATTGGAATCTATAGATTACGCTATGTCAAAGGCAAAAGACTTTATCGATAAAGCCAAGGCACAGCTGTCTCCTTTTCCCGCTTCACCGGCGAGGGACGCACTCTTGGAACTCAGCAATTTCCTAGTCTCACGCAGATACTAATGAAATTGTAATAGTTTCTGCATTTTGCCCTGCGTCCAAAGCTCCTTGACGGCCTCTTTGATCGCCTCTCGAACCATCGGATGCTGAATTAGCGTGTCCACCATTTCGTTGGTAATCAAAATAACTGGACACTATCCATTGGGATAGGTTCCACATATTTTAGTGGGAAACGTTTTCTTATTCTTTGTCTATTCTTTCTAAATGGGCATTTTCAGGATATATCGGTAAAAGCGCTACATTTCTTAATCTTCGGAAAACCTACTCAAAGAAACCTAGCTCACGTCCCAATAACTCTACAGAACCGTAGAAGACATTGTGATAATTTTTTGGGACTTGAACGGAACAGAGGGCTTTCACTAATAAGAAAGGGTGTGAAGCAGTATTAGTTTGACATGTTTAATAGCCAGGCATGATTTTATTTGCTTCCTCTAAAGAGAGCCGATGTTTTAGTGATGCCATTAAGTGTATTTCAAGATTGTGTCTCCAATGCTTCTCAGAGGTTCCCCTTATTTTCTTCCCACAAATCGGACAAGGCTTTTCAACAGTTCTTTTCCTCAATAACCAACCCGATTGTTAATACCTCTTTAAACTAATAATAAAACTCTAAGCTCTGAAAATTAACGAGGATTATTCAATCTTCCAAATGTAAACTACACATTTATCTTCTTCCGACTGATACCCAGGGTTTATAAAATCGTAATATCTTAACTCAACTGGCTTCTCGTCCAGCCTTATTTCAAAAATTACCCAAGTATCATCTCCTTGCTCTGGTTTCAATTCAATAGGTCTAAAGAAGTAAAGCGCTTTTCCTCTATAGAGGTTAGTCCTGTTAGTTTTTACCTCAAAGTCATATGCCCAATGAATTTGCCACCCCTCTACCCATTTTTTATGCAACAAATTCTCGTAGGTTATGTACACTCCATAAAGTTGGTATCCCTCCTCAGCCTCTCGCCCAAGTCCATCCATTTCCAGTGTTGTGCCAAAGGATGTAATGTTCACAACGGTCACTCGAAGCGCACCATTTTTTCCAGTGATCTCGGTAAGGTAGCTGTCTTCGTCTTCCTCCCATGAGAAAGGAAAGGTTACGACTTTTGGTTCAAACTCTTCCCCTCCTTCTCTAAAAAAGATTAAATGCATTCCGACTCCTACAATCATCAACACAAAAACGATGAAAAGAATAATCTTCAACCATTTTCTCATCTTTCAACAACCCATATTCATACAAGTTTCTTCAAGCTGTTTTTGGTTCTTTAAACTCATTTTCAATAACTAACTTCTCATTAATCGTTTTTGAGACGAAAAAGACGGCTATTTTTTATTAATTTTTTCAATTTTTGTATTTCAAACGTCAAATAAAGCGCGCACGAAGGATAAGGAATTCTTGATGGAGCAGATTTAAACATGATTTCATTCTACACTTACTTAAAAAGGTGAAGGGATAAGCATGCACAAGCATCTCTGGGAATCAAAAAAGAAAGACATTAAGAGAATCCTCGACAAAGAGGGGATTATCATCAATTTTAGGTTGCCATATTTCCGCTTTGGTAAGAATCTCCTTCAAAAACAGGAGAAACATGGATATGGCAAAATTCCACAAGAAGAGATACAACTTCTTTTAGAGAAGCATATTAAAATGGGATTAGACGAAAAAGTACTCAAACAGATAATTTATTTACAGTAGGTTTTTATTGCTAGGGAATTGACCCAGTTTTTCGCGCGAGCGGTTGCTCAGAAGGTTCTGAGAGAAACAGAAAAAAGAGGGAAGAAACTATTACTTTCTCCGTAGTATCGCACATATACTGAGTTTTCTAATTTTTTCGGAGGGAAAGCGTTGGCTCGGGAAGACATTGAGCAGACAATTAGGAAGTATGCCCTTCAGAACGCGGTCAAGTATGGAGGCAAAGCGCGGGTCGAGGCCGTCTTTGGCAAAATCTTCCATGAGTGCCCGGATCTTAAGGAGAGGATAAAGGAGATCAGAGAGTTTGTGAAGAAGGTCGTCAGAGAGGTCAATCGGATGCCTGAGTCAAGACAGAGGGAAGCTCTAGAAAAGATTTGGCCAGAATCGCTTGTCGCCAAGAGCAAGATCGAAGAGAAGTTGTTTCCGCCTTTGCCAAACGTCGAGAAATACGAGTATGTGCATACCCGTTTTTGCCCAAACCCTGACGGTGCTTTGCATCTCGGCTCGGTCAGAGCGGCGATTTTGTGCGATGAGTACACAAGAATGTACAAGGGTCGATTGACGCTAAGGTTTGATGATAGCGACCCGCGTGTGAAGTCCCCGATCCCTGAGGCGTACGATTGGATCAGGGTGGACTTAAGATGGTTAGACGTGAAGTGGGACGACGAAGTGTACCAGTCGGACAGGATGGAAATATACTATAGTTACGCTGAAGACCTCCTAAAAATGGGTCTAGCGTACATTTGCACGTGCAAGCCTGAAGATTTTAGGGTAAAGATAAACGCTAAGAAGAGCTGTCCTTGTCGAGGCATATCTCCCGAGAAGAACTTGGAAAGGTGGGAGCGCATGTTGGATGGTTCGTTTGGAGAGGGGGAAGCCGTGGTCCGGATAAAAACTGATTTGGCGCACCCCAACCCTGCTGTTAGGGATTGGCCTGCCTTAAGGATCGTAGACACCAGAAAATACCCACATCCAAGGACCGAAGATAGATACAGGGTTTGGCCTCTCTTTGCATTTTGTTGCGGGATCGATGATTATGAATTGAAAATCTCCCATGTAATAAGGGGAAAGGAGCACTTGACCAGTATGGCTAGGCAACTGTACCTTTACAAGTACTTCGGCTGGAGGTACCCAGATTTCATTCACTACGGACGCCTAAAATTGACTGGTTCTGTGCTGAGTAAATCTGAGATCAGGGAAGGAATTAAAGTCGGGCTTTTTTCTGGCTGGGATGACCCGAGGCTGGGTACAATAATGGCGCTGAGGAGAAGGGGTTTTATTCCTAAAACTATTCGGGACATAATTCTTGATGTCGGGCCTAAACCCGTTGACATAACGCTGAGCTGGGAGAACATTTGCTCGTATAGTAGAAAAAATCTGGATCCGATAGCCAATCGCTATTTTGTCATCATGGACCCAATCGCTCTTACTGTCAGCGGGGTGAAAAAGCCATTCGTTTCTAAACCGCCTCTACACCCAGAATACCCTGAAAGGGGACATAGAATCCTTACGGTGCAGCCAGAGAAGGGTCGCGCTGAGATTCTGTTGTCGAAGAGCGACCTCGAAACATTGAAGTCAAGAAAGTCGGTCAGATTGATGGATCTTTTCAACATATCGATAAGTGAGATTAGACAAAGGGATATTCTGGCCGAGTTTCATAGTGAACCTTACAGTATAGCAAAGGAGCTAGACATGCCGCTGCTTCACTGGTTACCGGAGAGCGAAAACCTTAAAGTGAGAGTTGTGATGCCGACTGCTGAAGTTGAGGAAGGTTTTGCGGAGAAGGCTCTGATGAATGAGGACGTTGGCAGCATCATACAGATGGAGCGATTTGGCTTCGGCAGGGTCGATTCGAAGATGAATGGTGACATCTCAATATATTACGCTCACAGGTAACCTAGTTTTTGGTAAAGCCTTATTAAGTTGGTTTAAGAACTAATTGGCTAAACAGAAAAAGGGATGAGGCCAAATGTCTAAACCATTTTTTGTTGATTTCGAGGTTTCAAAGGAACTCTCAGAAGCGGCCTATGAAGCCCTCAAAGCCGCTCATGAAACAGGTAAGGTTAGAAAGGGGACCAATGAGACTACGAAAGCCATTGAGAGAGGGGTCGCTAAGCTCGTTTGTATCGCCGAGGATGTTGAACCACCTGAGGTCGTAGCGCATCTCCCATTGCTATGCAGAGAAAGAAATGTCACATACATTTTTGTTCCAGACAAGGGTAAGCTTGGCTCCTCGGTTGGGATCGATGTCGGAGCAGCCTCTGCTTGTATTGTTGAAGCTGGTGACGCCTCCGACTTAGTGGAGGAGATCGTTTCAAAGGTTCAGAAGCTCAAAGTGAAGTAAGCGGGGGCTCCTCAGCGTGAGTTCAAGGGATGCAGAGGTTATCACACCTGCTGAAGTGATTCAAGTAATGGGTAGGGCGAGTGGTGCTGGAGAGATCATTCAAGTACGAGTCCGCATCTTGGAGGGAAAAGATAAGGGAAGAATAATATCGAGGAACGTCAAGGGACCTGTGAGGCTTGGTGATGTGCTTATGTTGAGGGAGACGGAGAGGGAAGCCAAGAAGATTATGTAGCTCTCTTTGAGGTTTTTGTGTTGCCTAGAATGCACAGTTGCTCTTTCTGCCGTCGTAAGTTTCCGCACGGCACTGGGATGATGTATGTGAAGAACGACGGGACTATATACTGGTTTTGCTCGAGAAAGTGTCGTGTAAGCATGCTTGAGCTAGGTAGGGACGCCAGGAAGTTGAAGTGGACTGAACGTTACACCAGATGAGCTAGGGAGAGGAGGATTTTGATCCAGAGGACCCTCGTCGTGCTGAAGCCTGGTGTTGTTGAGAGGAGGCTTGTAGGGAGAATTCTGGAGAGGATCGAGGGTGAGGGGCTGAGTATCGTTGGTTTGAAGGTTGTTAAGCTTGGACGTGAAGAGGCTGAGAGGCTTTATGAGGTACACAAGGGTAAGCCTTTCTTTAGGGAACTTGTTGATTATGTTGCTTCCGGACCTGTTGTTGCGGCCGTTTTTGAAGGGGCTGATGCAGTCAAGACGGTCAGGAAGATATGTGGGGAGACCGACCCCTCTAAGGCGGGTGTTGGGACGATTCGTGGTGACTTTGGGGTTTCGGTTACGAGGAATGCTATCCACGCGGCTGATAGCGCTGAAAGTGCCGAGATGGAGATTGCACTGTTCTTTGGATCTCACGAGCTTGTTTCCTGATGACTTTGGCTTTCTGTAAGATGTCTAATCAAATATCAGGGTAGAACGGTTGCCGCGTCGAAAGCTGGTTCTCTTGGCACGCACGACTTGATAATGCTGACTGGTAAGTTGATGGAAAATCTTTTATATTTTCCGGTTTAATTGTAAAACCTTCAAAATACTTATGGTAAGGGTGATGGGCTTGCCCGAGTGGGAGTGTTTGAAGTGTCATTACAGATGGGTTGATGAAGGGAAAATAGAACCCAAGTTTTGTCCCAAGTGCGGCGTACAGTTCATAGTTGAGCGCGCGAAATCTTAGGAAACTGTGTGGGACCAACCACAGCATTACGCGCACAATTGTCAAAGTTGAATAGGGTTATAGCCGTCTGAATTGTTTCACCCACGCGGCGAGAGGATATCCCTGTTTCGGATCAATTAGAACTGCGATAAATTACTGTTCCAAATTTGCCTTCAAGGCCTTCCATTGCCCTATCCAGTGAGGTGATTATCGCTTTTTTTCCGCCAAACTTCAGGAATCTTACACATGCTAGGATTTTTGGCCCCATGCTTCCCGGTAAGAAATGGCCTTCTTGGTAGTACTTCTCTGCCTCAGCAACCGTCATTTTATCCAGGTCCCTCTCATTCGGTTTCCCGTAGTTTAGCTTCACTTTCTCAACGTCTGTCAAAATTAGGAATACGTCTGCGTCTACGACTTCGGCTAGTCTTTCTCCTGCCAAGTCCTTGTCTATTACCGCTTCTATTCCCTCTAAAGTTCCATTCTCCTTTAATATCACTGGGATGCCGCCGCCCCCGGATGTAATGACCACGACTCCAGCATCGACCAACGTTCTGATTGCTTCTTTTTCGATTATAGCTATCGGGTCAGGAGATGGGACAACTCTTCGATAAGCTTTCTCATCAGTGGGTTTAACCTTCTTGATGATGTACCCTTTCTCTTTCCCGAGTCTTTCAGCCTCTTCCTCAGAGTAAAAGGGACCTACAGGCTTTGATGGGTCTTTAAAGTCGGGGTCTTTCCTGTCCACTAATACTTGCGTTACCATGGTGACGACTGGCACATCCAGCCCAGCATCTTTCAGATAGTTTATCAAGGTTTGTTGCAGCATGTAACCTATATGCCCCTGCGTCATAGCTCCAACTACATCCAAAGGCTGAGAAGGCACGAGGTCCCTTCCCTCTTCCTGCTGAATGAGTAGATTTCCGGCTTGCGGTCCGTTTCCATGCGTTATGACCACACTGTAGCCCCTCTCGACCATTTCCAGTATGCGCTTACATGTTACCCTTATGTTTCGAAACTGCTCCTCTGCTGTTCCTCTCTCATACGCTTGTTTGATTGCGTTTCCTCCTAAAGCAACTACAACCTTCATTCCATTCTCACCGAGTAATGTTCTAATCTTGTTCACGTGCGCTATATAATAAAGAACGCAAAATCAAGTATGCTCTGGCACAAGCAATTGTTATTCCTTGATAAGAGGGGCTCAGGCGTGAATAAGCTGTATGTTCCAGGACCAGTTTCCGGAGGCCTAATTCTTTCTTACAAATGCAACATGGAATGCAGACACTGCATGTATGCGTGTTCCCCTCTTTGGAAAGCGGATTGGATCTCCAAGAACGCTGCGGAAAAGATTCTGTCTCAGCTGGCTGGTAATATTCAGGGAAGCCCCTTTGGGAAAGATAAGGTTGATATAAATTGCGGGCTTCATATCACCGGCGGGGAACCGTTTTTGAATTTTGATCTTTTACTTAAAGTCACTGGGATAGCGCATAGGTACAAAATACCATCAACGTTTGTTGAGACCAATTGCTTCTGGTGCAGGGACGATGGGTCTACAAGGGAGAGGCTTGAGCGGTTAAAGGATGCTGGATTGCGCGGCATACTGATTAGCGTGAACCCATTCATACTTGAGAAGGTGCCTTTCGAAAGAACGGAGAGAGCCATCAGGATGAGCGAGGAGGTCTTCGGCGAAAACGTGATGGTATATCAGGAATTCTTCTACTACCAGTTTAAGAAGCTAAAAATAGAGGATACTTTACCCTTCGAAGAGTACTTGAGAAAAGCAGGCCTTGGTAGCTTATCATACATAGAGTTGCTTCCTATGGGCAGAGCGCCTTACAAATTGAGCCGTCTCTACAGGAAATATCCGGCAGAGCGATTCTTCAGCGAATCCTGCAGGAGGGAGCTGACGCGAAGCTGGCACGCTCATGTGGACAACTATGGAAACTACATGACCGGCTACTGTGGGGGCGTCTCATTGGGGGATGCCAGAAATATTGAGTCCCATCGCGAAGTAAATCTAGACGAGAAACCAATTCTCGATGCTTTGGTGACTAGTCTTGAAAAGCTCTACTGGTTTGGTAAGGGGTTTGGCTATAGGGAACTTAGCGAGGGTTACGTTTCCAAATGTCATCTTTGCGTCGATATGAGAAGGCATATAGCTCAACAAACGGATGAGTTTAAAGAGCTCAGTCCGGCGGAGTTCTATCGTCGCTTAGAGTGAGAGAAACTAACAGAGCGCGCGTGTGGTTGGGTTCAGGGGGTGCGTCTGAAGTTTGAGTGTTCGAGAAATGCTTGAATCGCTTTATGAGGAGAAGTTTAGATCACTTAACAGAGAGTTCAAGCAGATCGCTACCGACTGGCAGATGAGAAGGATTGGAGAACGGCTTGAGATCAACGATCATCGAGATTTGGAATATGATTTCTCTGTTTTGGATAGGCTCGATGGGCTTCATGAGCGGGTGAAAGCGATGAAGGATGAACTGGTTTCCATTCTTCCAGAGTGCGAAGGATTCTTTGATAGGTTGGAGAGGGCTAAAGAGAAGCTGGATGGTTCTGATAACAGGTTCTTTACGGGCACCGATGTTGATTCTTATCACACTGTCTGGTTCGAGATGCACGACTATGTTTTGAGAAAGTTGGGGAAGGAAAGAGCAGAAGACGAAGTTTAGCCACATTTTTGCGACAGGGGTCTGTCTGTGATGGGCTGAATGGGAATCAAACACTACCCCCGAGTGGAGATATCACACTTTTACTTTTTTGTGGTGACTTTTCTGATCAATTCTGAGGCGGTGTCTAAGATTCTTTGCCCTGCGGCTTGGGAAAAAGGCGTCGCGCCGGTTTCATACAGTGCTTCCTCGTAGGCTTTTGGGCTCAAGATGTATCCAACGCTGTCGTTGGCGCATCCTACAATATACGCATGTTCGAGACCAGATTTCTTTTTGATTTCTAAACCAACCTCGACGAATAGTTCTCCAGGAACTCCTACAAGGATCGTGTCGTTTGCCGCTAAGACTTGTACCTCTGAGACTGCTTTTTTGCCCTTTAGCAACCCTTCCTTTACGAAGTGCAGGGTCATCTCGGCTCCTTCCAGCGCTGTCATTGCCACTCTGAGTTCTCCGTGTGGAGCACCCTGCTTCTTCAAACTTTCCAATTTTTGCTGAGCCTCCTTCACCATCCTTTCTGCCTCTTCCGAGCTCGGCAGCTCTTTGAAAGGTAGATTCACTTTCTTAGAAATTGCATTGACCTTTACTCGATCGGTCGTCTCGGTCTGCTCAAGCGTTTTCAAGACCTCTGCGGCAAGTATTGTTCCTAGCCTTTCAGCCTCTCTAAACGTCTGCTCTCGCCTAGTGAAGCGGGTACTTATGTCGCCGAGGGCGCCGTTTGTGAACAAGGCCACAACTCCTTTCTTAGTTTCCTCTATGACCCTTGAAGCGTATCCAGGATAGTCTGCGGTGAACAGCAGGTTCTCGGCGCTCAAAACGGTTGGGTGACAGGTGAAATTGTATAGGACTGCCTTCACGTTACTTTCCAAGTCTTCAATGCGTATAACGCCCACCTCTGGGTCCATAGGGTCTCTTGGGTCGCGTCTGTTTGTGCCAACAGCGTGTACCAAGCCTTTGCCTACCCCTATTCCTGCGTCCACCATGTTCTGAGCCGCGATGTAAACGGCGCCTGCTATCTTCCTCTCCAATACACTACGCAGGTCTTCAACAAAACTCCTCATCCCCTTTATCCTGTTTACCACAGCTTCGTCCTCTAGCCTATACATGAGATTCAAACAGCTGCCTACTGGCCCAGCGTGGGTGTGTGTAACCGCAACCATCACGTTCTGGCCACTGATGCCAGTTGACTCCTCTATCAGTCTTCTAACGGATTCCGTGAAATCTTCATCTAGATATAGTAGATCAGAGATGACCAAAGCTATTCTTTGCTCGTCATCATCTAGAACCAGCGCCTTTGCGTAGAGTTCGTCGTGTACTCCTTGAGAGAGTCCTTTTCTAGCGGCATATCCGGACATAGGGACTCCGACAGGCGGAGTAATATTGACTTTCGCTACACCAGCTTTAAGCATCGCAAAATCTCCTGCCAATCTATTGTATGTCTATTCGTTCGCACATCTATTAAAGATAAAGGTCGATAAGACAGGATGCTCGATCACACACGGTTCGAGCGATTAACTCCAATTTAATGGCGTTTCAATGGTTGCATGATAAACAACGGCAGGGAGCCTCAAAACAGATTTCGTCTGTGATCCCAAAACAATTTAAGATACGAATCCGATGTCCTACTAGTCAAAGATGAGCTTTCTCGATATGCTCCGTGGCAAGCCCGACGTGAAGAAACTCAGAGAGAGGAGAAACATAGATGGGCTTGTAAAGGCTCTCTCTCATAAAGAATGGACTGTACGCTCCGAGGCAGCTGAGGCCTTGGGAGAACTCGGAGACCGAAGAGCCGTACCAGCCCTCATAGGAGCCCTTGAAGATAAATATTGGGGCGTTTGCAGGAATGCCATAAAAGCTTTGACGATGTTCAAGGATTCTGATTCTGTAACATCACTCTTAAGAGTCCTGCAAGACCCCAGTTCAGGTCGAGGCAAGCGGTCTAATATTGCGGCGGTTCTCGAGCAAACAAAGGATCCAGGAGCTATCCAACCATTATCTTTGGTGCTTGAAACGACGCCCGGAGCCGCGAGGGCGCTGGGCGCCATAGGAGGGCCGGATTCTGTTAGGGCACTGAAGAGTGCGCTCAAAAACAAAGAATGGAGAATGCACCGTGAGGCGGCAAAAGCACTAGAGACGATAAGGGAGACGGCCACAGACCTGTCGATCAAGGCAGACATATCAGCTGCCCTGGAAGAAGCAAGGAAGGATAGAAGCGAGGATTACCGTAAACTCGACATCTTTGACGCCCTAAAGTCCGTTGAGAGCTACCGCTTGAACGTCTTGGATGTTTCAGGAATTCCGGTCCGCTGGCCCAATTGCTGCTGCCTTTGTCTAGGTCCAGTTGAGGTAAGGAGAACCGCTTCATATACGGATTACATCACTGCCGGTAAAGGCAAATACAGGGTAGTCCGCGTCGATGGAGTCCCATACTGCAAATTCTGCCACGATGAGGGGCCCTCGAGTGTTGATATAGAAGTAATGTTTTCATCTGTCACATTGGTTTTCAAAAACCCAGAGTACGCGAAGATATTCGTACAAGCAAACCCAGGTGTAGCGTGGCCCCGGACAGCCACCCTTCTTCCACGTAGGAGTCAATGACTCCGGTTATCGCGCAATCACGTTTACGTTTTCATTCTTTTTGAAGAGAGGAAGGCATAGAGAAGAATCATAGCAACAATGATGGCAAGAACGAAGGCTGCCTCCAACCCAGAAATCGGGTAACCGGTTAACCAATGAAAAAGGTAAATGGCGCCTAGAAATATGTATATCAAAACTACGAAAAGTCCTCTATCATACTTCAAAGAATAACATCATTAGATTTCTTTGCTCCTTAAGTCGCGCGCAAGGTTCCTAAGTAGAAATTAAAATCTGAAGCCCCGGGCGGGACTTGAACCCGCGACCAACAGCTCACCTGGTTTCCTTACGAGGATCGACCATCTCTGACTGTCGCTCTAGCCAACTGAGCCACCGGGGCATTCTCAGAAAGGGGGTTTTTGTCCCATACTTTTAAGAAACTCGACGTTATATCTCTTTTCTCGTTTTGGAGGCTACTCCTCGTGGACGCATTACACAAGTTGGGAGAGTACGAGATAGTCAAGAGAATCATCGGTCTTCTTGATGAGATGCCTGATATTCCTGTTACCTTTGGAGACGATGTTTCAGCGATTAGAATTGGTCGTGGTCGGATGGCTGTCTTCAAGACAGATATGCTTGTGGGCAAGACGGATGTTCCTCCAGGTATGAGTCTCTGGCAGGCAGCCAGAAAAGCCGTGGTTATGAATGTTAGCGATTTCGCGGCGAAGGGGATAAAGCCTATCGCTTTCTTGGTCTCAGTTGGATTTCCGAGAACTTTCCTAGAATCAGATGTTGAAGATGTTGGTAGAGGGTTGAACGCTGGTGCGAGGGAATACGACGCCTACATCATCGGTGGAGACACGGGTGAATCATCTGATCTTATAATCAGCTGTACAGTCATCGGCTTTGGGTCAGAAAGGTCTTTGGTCACTCGTTCTGGTGCCAGTCCGGGAGATGTGCTGGCGGTGACAGGAACATTTGGGGAGACATCCTCCGGCCTAAAGATTCTGCTAGAAAAACTGAGTGCGCCGACAGAGATCAAGGAAAAGCTTTTGAAACATGTTTACCTGCCGAAAGCTAGGCTGAAGGAAGGATTAGCGTTGGCAAGATCCCGGGCAGCCACAGCATCTATCGACTCGAGTGATGGACTAGCCATAAGTCTTCACCAGCTTGGCTCAATGAGTGACGTAGGCTTTATCGTAACAGATCTTCCTATTCCCCCGGAAGTTGAAAGATTTGCAGATATTCATGGACTGGATCCAAGAGACCTTGCGCTCTATGGGGGAGAAGAGTATGAACTTGTCGTGGCCATCAAGACTAGTTTATGGGAGAAAGCTTATAGGGCTACAAAGATGGCGGGCGGCACCCTAACAAAGATAGGAACAGTGACAAAGGAGAGGAAAGTCATTCTAAAAATGAAGGGAGAAGAGGAAAAAAGTATACCATTCCGTGGGTGGGAGCACTTCAAGAGATAGGCTCGAAAATCGAGAGCGCGCAATTTTTATTTCACTTTCATCTTTAGGGTCTCAGGCATAGACAGCCACAAAAGATTGACCTTTGAGATCTCGATTAAGAGTATAAAGAGGAATACGTAAACAGGTCCAAGGAAGCTCCATATAAAACCGCCGAGAATTGGGCTCAAAACGCTCATAACTCCTGAGAGTAGACTCAGGATGCCCCACCAAGTTCCTAGAAGCGGGGTTGGAACTAATTCTTGGCTAATTGTTTCTTGAGTCACTAACCCTAGCATTAAGAAGCCTTGGAGAAAACCTGAAATCAGAAGTATTGTGGAATTTGGGGCGTAGATAAGTAGGAGGATGGACATGAGATAGAAGGACGTTGCCATATAAATCGCCTTCTTTCTCCCAATAGTGTCTGCCAATATACCCACAGGAATACCTAGAATGAGAGGTATTATCATAGAGACGGTGGCCATTTCCCCTAGGACAAATTGATCTGCACCTTTCACATCTGCTAAAAAGAGCGGTAGATAAGTCAAACTCACAAACCATGAAGTATTTGATAAAGCTCTATATAGAATCCACCTCTTCACATTTTTTCCTCTTACAAGAATCTGTCTTATATCTCCTACAAACTTTTTCTCATCCTTGAATCTTGCCTTCCTTTCAATGGTATCCCTATAATGCCTCAAGACTAGGAGGAATGGAAGGAGAGACGGCACA